>ERZ772889.1218-NODE-1218-length-24217-cov-6.752380_pt1 | contig 24217 bp, 16 predicted proteins | sample MGYA00512127_ERZ772889 | MGnify/ENA primary metagenome ERZ772889 (study PRJEB29015, sample SAMEA2737689) | human gut metagenome | biome: human gut; feature: human-associated habitat; material: faeces | place: China | collected 2012 ...
GCGGTTTCGTGACAATATTGAAAGATATGGGAAACTTTTTGAAGATGAAGCAACCAAAAAAGAAGTTTCACAATTAAAGGCAGAGCGCGCAGAAAAAAATATAAATGCAATACGTGCGATGGGAATTGAAGTGTAAAAGACGGGGGGCAAAAAGAAGGGAGTAAGCATATGAAATTAAAACAAATGACAAGAAGAATTATTGCTGTAGTGCTGTCAATATCAATGTTATTGACAGTGTTACCGACAAACTGCAGTATAGTTTTCGCAGAAAGTGGAAATTCAGGAGAGACGATTCTTGCATCTTTGACAGATGAGATTTCAAGTATGGGCGAGGCATCAGCGGAAGCGTTTGCCGATTCGACCGCAGAAGCCAGCGTGCGGGCAGGGGATTGGAGAACGGCAATTTATGTAGACCGTTTGGCGTGGAATAAATTTCACATAGAGGTGCAGAAAGATATAGTTACAAAATATAAATCAAAGCCGTAAACGCAGGTAAGATAGTCACAATTCCGGCAGAGGACATGACGATAGGCAGCTGGTCGGGAACAGGGTATATGGTCATAGACCCTGAGACCGGAGCAGGGGCGTATATGATATCAGGCGGGCTGTGTGGGGGAAGCACGGCGGAAGCCATATATAGTATGTTTCTTGTCAGTCAACTATATTTTAGCGTAACATTAGAATCGCAAGTACAGGGAATAGTTTCAATGGCGGAAATACTCAGTTATGCAGTTTTGTTTGATGGCATGCTAGCAACGGCAGTTGCTTATGGTGGAATGAATCAAGCGATAATGAAATTAATGGGTTATAACTGGATTGATATGTTTAAGGATGGGTTTTTAGGAATTTTGGATGGATATTCAAAAATTGGTTCATAGGAGGGCTAATGAAACTTTTTGGGTTTGCATTTATTTTATGGATAATTGTATATGTCTATGGAATATATAAGCATGGAATAAAAGATGTAATACTTCAACATAAGGTATTTATTAATTGCTTATTACTAGTTGTGACTGTTATATTATTTGCATTCGGTTGTTATACAAATGTTATATACTCAAGCAAATGTAAAATAGGTGAACGAGTAGACGGGGTAATATCGTCGAGAGATTTTAGCCCAGGTTCAAGAAGTGCAGAATGGTATTATGAGTATGAAATAGATATTACAGATGAAGATACTCATGTGACAGCATATTCAAGTAAATATTATAAGTAAGGTGACATTGTAGCATGTTATGTAGCAATTTCCGATGTTCAAAAAGAACGTAAATCAATTATTGAGGTTAGTAATGAATGCAAAAAAGGAAATAGATTAATAACGGTTGCAGGTTATGTACTGATTTTTGAACTAGGAATTTGGTGTATTCAGAATAAATTTTAAAGGCAGTTAAAGTCAGGGTATAGTTTGTATTAAGCTGAGGAGAAAAAGTAAACAATAACCATAAACCACATTTCAAAGGGAGGAAGAAACAATGTTAAAGGGGAAAAATTTCTTATTGAAAAGAGTCATTTCGTGCGTCCTTGTATGCGCCATGATACTGGGGCTGATTCCGCAGTCCGTCTATGCGGCACCGTCTGAAGGCACAGACACTCAGAAGACTTATTCGTCAGACGGATTCACCATTACTTACAAGTAAGCAAGTGCATGGGACAATTATGTGAATGCGGAGATAACGCTTGCAAACGACACGGACAGTGCAAAGAGTCTGTGGGAGATTCAGTTTTCATATGACGGCGAGATAGACAGTATATGGAACGCTGATATAAAAAACCACGATGACGGCACGTATGTGCTTGAAGCAAAAACATACAACAGCACGATAGCTGCGGGGCAGTCCGTAACCCTTGGGTTTATGGCTCACGGAAGCAGTGCAAAACCTGCCATGCCGGAGAGCATAACATTTGCAGATGCTTCGGCTTCGGAGGATAAAAAGGACGAAGATACAGAAGGCGGGGATTCGGAGGGTACAGATACACCGGAGGTCATAATTCCGGGGCAGACATATGAGGTCCCGGAAAAGTGGAGCGGACTAAACTACGCAGTGTTCACATCCGGAGATTCAAATCTGTCGCTTTATACGGGAAATACAAGTATAAGCGGTTCAGTCCATACAAATCAGGATTTTTATTATCAGGGCAGCAGCATAAAGATAGACGGAGTGCTTGAGGCTTCAAAGGGCATAACAATAAAGACGGCAGTCGGTTCTGACTCCATACAGATAGGCTCCAAGTTGGAAAAAGCAGACAGAATAGAGATGCCGGATATCACAGAAGAGCTGACCGAATACACATCAGCAAACGGCGTATGCTATGACGCTTCCACGCAGTTTGGAAGCGACAGCATAATCATTGATACATCGCTTTATATAAACGGCGATGCCGCATTCAATACGACAGAGTTTATGGGACAGGGAATCATATATGCAACGGGAGCGGTTACATACAATGCGGGAAGCATGAGCACAGCGAACGGCTCAAGGCTGTTTATTGCCTCAGAGAGCGGAGACATTACCATCAATGGTTCCGGGATATCAATGAATGCCGTTCTGTACGCGCCAAACGGCTGTGTATGTATCAATTCAAACGAACTGAACCTGAATGGTCGCATCATAGCAAAACAGGTATGTATAAACGGAACAAAAGTAAATATAAATGCAGGACCGTGTGATTTGGACATGCTTGATTTCATCTTCAAGCCAGAGATTGATGTAGCGGCAGATGGTACAAAGAAAGAAAACCGCAGGGTCAGCCTGTCCGTGCAGGAGATTATGAACACGGAATACATACAGAAAGAGAATACGGTCTGGAGCATAACCAGAGACGGGGAAGATGCCGGACAGTATTATGCTGTGGATGAAGAAAATTCAGATTATTTCCACAGGGAGATGATTTTTAGGGAAGCCGGCACTTATATGGTGTCTGTCACCGTGACAACAGGGAAGGTCAATTACACGGTTACAAAAGAACTGGTGATTGAGGAGGATAAAGCGCCATGCGCTGATTTTGAACTGTCGGATAAATACTTTATGCGTGATGAAGAGGGGAAGACATATGTGCACATAGACGACAGTTCGGTGTCACCGGATGGAGATACTATAGGCAGACGTGTGTGGACGATATATTATGATAAGGACAACAATGGAGAGTTTGACGAATCTGAGGGCACGGTAATCAGCGACGAAAATGAGGCGGCTGTTGATTACACGACAGAGAACGTCGGCAGATATAAGGTATCGATTACAGTGTACGAGACCTTTGACGACACAATACCAAAGCTCCTGACGGAAGATGCGTATCTGCATGATGATACATCGGGCAAGGCTGTTTCGGAGTGCGTGTTTGAAGTAGGCAATGAGGCGCCGACGGCAGCGCTTGATATTGAAAAGTCAAAGTCGGCTGATATAGTATTCACGGTCGGCGAGACCGATGCTGACACCATGGCTGTCTATACGGAGAAAGCCGATGAGCTTAAGACTCTGCTTGCAGAGAACGGGATAGACGCCAAGGTGGATGCTGTGTCCACATCCACATATACCGCGCAGGACACATTTGCGTGGAAGGAATACGGACACTACAACTGCGACGGCTACGCAGAGCACATCATATATGAAGAAGATGCCATCAAGATGATAGGATATTACAGTTCTCCAAAGAAGGATTTTCTTTATATAGCAAATGACAATCCTGGGCAGAAGACATTTGAATTCGATTTGCAGCGTGATAACACCGACTGGCACAGCATGGAGGGCGGCGGCTTCCTGTTCAACACAACGGTTTCCGATGATGATAATTATATAAAGGGATTCTGTATACTTGTGACTCGGTCGGGGCTTAAACTCGTCCGTATAGACTGCGACAACCTTCAGAGATTCAGAGACGGCGGTGTAGAGTGGGTGCAGAATGTCGGTCAGCTTTTAAGGACCTACAGCATACCAAATCTGTATGCGGAACATCATTTCAAGATAGTGGTTGACAGCAGCACCATATCGGTGTGGGATGGGGACACTCTTGTGATAGATAACTTTGTTCTGCCTGAAAACGATTATGGCTATGGGTTTGGACCTATCACAAGTCAGGCATGGCACGACTGTTGGCAGAGGTCATACTTCACATTCAAGAACATAACCATGGAGACAATGACTGGAAGCAGCCTTTCGGATATTGTAGACGGATATGACTGGAGGGCAGGGGCGTCACATTATGTGCTGAACATAAGCAGCGCTGAGGTGCCGGAACTGGTTTCCGATGACGCCATGGCGGAGCTTGCGGCTGCACTCATAAGAAATCAGGCGGCATTTGCCGGAATCGGCAGTGATACAAACGAAAGTCAGTATCTCGGACTTTTAAATGCCGCGAATACGGGCGGCATGTACGTATCACTGGACGACCTATCTTCCAAGATGGACACGATAAACACGTACATACTGCAGTCTGTACTCAGCAAGGACTACAGCATAGACAAATACATAACAACAGATGATATAATCACCTACAAGGGTTATTATCAGGATGCCGAAAATGATGAGATATATGAAGAACAGTGGGAGTATGAATACGATCCGTCGGCTTTCACGTCGTCGTCAGGTGAGGCTGAAAATATAGTAAAGAAAGTGGACGAGCCTATTACGGTGTTTGAAAATACGGGAGCATATTCCATACGGCTTGCAGTAAGGGACAATCCGACGGGTGACAACGATGCTCTGGACGGGTACCGCCTGTGGTCTGATACGGAGCAGTATGACAGGCTGCTTCTTGTACAGACACGCCCTGCTGCGTCGGTTTCCGTAACGGTTTCGGAAGACAGTGAGGACAGCTCGGAATGTATTGCAAATGCAGTTTATGAGGCTTATGATGCAGACCACACTGATGACAGCACACAGGGTATACGAGAGGAATATTTCTGCTACAAGAATGTAAAAGACGCGGGATGGACTGAGGGCAAGCTTCCGAACAGGCTTGCAGCAGGGTGCACATATCTGGTTAAGTATCAGGTAAAGGATGCGGAGGGGACGCTGTCTTTCCCTGCCGTGGCGGTTGTGTGTACTACTGAGCCGGGAGTATACGAGGAGATTGATGATACGGTTCCGCCTACGGTGTATATAGACACAGCAAAGACAGAGATAAAAGTGGGAGAGGAACTTCTGATAGACGGATATGCGCTGGATGATTACGGCGTGGATTTGTATGAGATGTATATAGACGGGGAGCTTGTGCTCAGCTCTTTTGGACGAGTGATATTAACTCCTGACAAGGCTGGTGAGATAAAAGTAAAGGCGGTAGCCACGGATATCGGCGGCAATACTTCCGAGAAGGAAATCACCATCACCGTGGTGGACGACAGGGACACTACGCCGCCTGTGGCAGAGATTACATCACCAAATTCGGGTTCGGAGCTTGGATTTAATATACAGATAAAGGGAACAGCTGATGATGAAACCAAATTTGACAGCTATACACTTTCGTACCGCGCGCAGAGTGAAGATGAGTATCACGTCTTTGCCGAGGGCAGCGAGGCAGTGACAGATGACGTACTCGGAACGCTTGACGTGTCGGAATTTACTGCCGGCACATACGATATACGGCTTACCGTAAAGGATGCGGCGGGAAATGTCTCTTACTATGGCATAACCCTGTATATCGAGGTGGGTACGGGTACATCGTCATACGCCCTTTCGGGTTCCATCGACTCGATATCACTGTCCGAAGACAAGTCGCAGATAGATATAAAGGGCAGTGTAAACGCGGAAGGAAATTTAGACAGATACTCGCTCACATACAGCTTGGGCGGGTACGGCGACAAGGTGACCATATCGGAAGGCACGGAAGAGGTAACAGACGGCATACTTGGCTCCATAAACACGTCAGAGCTATCGGGCGGAACTTATTACCTGACGCTCACTGCCACGGATACAAATGGCAACAGCGGAACTGCATCGGCGTCGTTTGGGTATACCGTGGGGACATCTTCGATTGAAAATGAGAACACGGGCGAGATAGGCAAAGACAGCGGAAAGGAAGAAGAAGGAAAAGAAGAAGGCGGCGGAGAAGAACAGAAGCCGGAGACGCAGGACAAGCCGTTCTCTGTCAGCCTGTCATACAGTCAGGCTGCAATAGGAACTGCGGTCAAGGTACAGGTGACACTGCCGTCGGATATTGATGAGAGTACTCTGGTTATATATAAGGGCGAAGAGGAGATAGCAAGCGGAACGAGGAAGACGGAATTTACGTCCGCAGTGTCCGGAAAAGTTAGGATAACCGCAGTCGGAACGGACACAGCAGGCGAGAAAAGACAGGTGACTGCTTACTGTAACCTCTTCAACGACAAGGACAAGAAGGCTCCCGTAGCGGAGATAACATCGCCTGCGATAGATGAGGCGCTTACGGAGCCTGTGGACATAACAGGCTCGGCATATGATGAGACGGAGCTTGATTACTGGAAGCTGGAATACCGCATGACAGATTCCGACACATACATACTTCTCTCAGAAGGTACAGAGAAAGTGAAGGACGGTACTCTGGGACGACTTGACACAACCATGCTTATGAACGGACAGTACACCTTAAGGCTGACGGTATGCGACAAGGGCGGCAACAGGACGAGACTTGAAAATGATTACGTGGTAGAAGGCGGTCTCAAGGTCGGTGCCATGAACATAGGCTTTACCGACATAACGGCAAAGATGGGCGGTTCCACGGTGACTGTAAACCGCATGTACGACAGCAGGAATAAGCAGCAGGGCGACTTCGGTATCGGCTGGACGCTCGGCATATCAGGCATGAAGCTGTACGAGACAAATGATATAGCAAACGGGTACCAGATGACACAGTCGGGTTCCCTGTTCTCAACAGCATACCAGATAAGCGAAACGGTAAGCCATGACGTAACCGTGACATACGGCGACGGGACAAGCGACAGATTTGAAGTATCGCTTTCACCGGAGCGCAGGGCGCTCGTGCCGATATCCGAGGTGACGGTATCATACAAATGCGTGACAAGCCAGAAGGTGAAGCTCGAGATTATAGGCGATACGACTGCATACTTTACAGGCAACGGGCTGATGTTCTACGAGGACAGCATGTTTGACGACCTGAAATACAAGCTCACCAACAAGGACGGCGTGCAGATGTACATGACGGCGGATGGCGGCGTATACAAAATAGCTGACACCGACGGCAACGTAATAACGGTTGATGAAAACGGATACCATGCGGAAAACGGAAAAAGCATCATATTTGACAGGGACAGCAAAGAGCGTGTTACGGCGGCGACGGATCCGAACGGGAACACCACGAAGTACGCATATGACGATGCGGGCGACCTTATAAGCGTGACTGACAGTGCAGACCGCACGGTGAGCTTCACATACGACGCGGAGCACAACCTGATATCAATCACCGACCCGATGGGCATAGCAGTGGCAAGGAATGAGTATGACGATGACGGAAGGCTTATTGCGACCATAGATGCGGACGAGAACAGAATAGAGTACGATTATGATGTGGACGGAAGAACGGAAGCGGTGAAGGACCGCAGAGGGAATACCACGGTATACACCTACGATGACAGCGGCAACATACTCCAGACGGTGGATGCATGCGGAGGAAAGACGACAAATACCTATGATGACATGGGAAATCTTCTCTCGACAACGGACGCAAACGGGAATACCACAGGCTATGACTATGACTCATCAGGCAACGTGACAAAGGTAACCGCCGCAGACGGCACAGCCGTTTCAAGTGAATATACACAGGATAACCTTGTGTCCGGCATACAGATGATGGACAAGACCGTCATGGCAATGGAGTACGATGACTATGGCAGACTGACAAGCCTGACTGACGCTGACGGCAATGATACGGAATACACATATTCGTCAGACGGAAAACTCACGGGAGTAACTGACGGGATAGGAACCGTCCAGACGGTGACATACGATGCGGACGGAAATGCTGCTTCCACCACAAATGGTGCGGGCGAGACAGCATCATACACTTACGATAAAGACGGAAGGTGCACTTCGGTGACGGTCAGCCGGATAGAGAATGGTGAGACGCTCACATTCACAAGCACCTACAACTACAACGAGGCGGGAGACATTATCCAGAGCGTTGACAACTCCGGAAACGTGACGGCATATGAGTATGATGCGGATGGAAACATGATAGCATCAACCGACGCAAAGGGACGCAGAATCACGTATGAATATGATGACCTCGGCAACGCGGTGAAAACTGCATACCCGGACGGAACATGTGAGACTTTCGATTATGACGCAAACGACAACAACACGTCGGCGACAGACCGAAGCGGGCAGACAGTGCAGATGGAGTACGATAAGCTGAACCGCCTTACGAAGAAAACATACGCTGACGGGACAAGCGAGACATACACTTATGACGCAGCAGGCAACGTGACGTCAGTTACAGGCACAGGCGGCGGAAAGACCACCTATGCATACGACTGCCGCGGCAGGAATACTTCCGTAACGGACGCACTTGGTAACACAACCGTGTTCGCATACGACGAGGCTTCGAGACTTGTATCTCAGACGGACGCGCTTGGCGGCGTGACGTCATATGAATACGATGACAACGGCAACGTGACAAAGACTACGTATGCGGACGGCAACAGCGTAACTGCTAAGTACGATGCGAGAAGCAGAATCACTGAGCAGAAAGACCAGAACGGCAGTAAGACGGAGTATGCCTATGACGGCGCAGACCGTCTTGCAGGCGTGACAGACGCAGACGGCGGAACCTACACCTACGGCTATGACGGAAACGGCAATCTGGCAACGGTTACGGACGCGCTTGGGAACACCACCACCTACACTTATGATGCAGGCGGCAGGGTGTCCACGGTTAAGAATGCTCTGGGCGGAACTGCTTCATACGTATATGATGAAACAGGAAACGTGGCGAAGTACACAGACTGTGCGGGAAATGTCACGACATATGTCTATGACGATATGGACCGCCTCACGGAGAAGAACGTGTCAGGAGAAAAGACTTCATACACCTACAGCAAGGCGGGACTTCTCACAAAGGTCACGGACGGCATGGGAACCGTAAGCTTCAGCTATGACAGCTATGGAAGACTCACAGGAAAGACAGACGCAGCAGGGAATAAGCTGACGTATACCTACGACAAGTGCGGCAGGCTGTCGTCCATGGACAACGGATTCGGCGGAACAAAGTACGAATACGACATCATGGACCGCGTGACGCGTGTCATAGACAGGAACGGTCAGGCGACGGTGTACGAGTATGACGCCCTCGGCAACAGAAGCGCAGTGTGCTATCCGAACGGAAATGTCATGACATACACCTACGATGCGTGCAGCAGGCTCAAGGAAGAGTGCATAGTAAACGCAGACGGTGTGACGCTTGCAAAGTATACCTACGGTCTGGGCAAGGCAGGGGAACGTCTCAGTGTGACTGACATCACAAACGGCATAGAGACTGACATCGCGTATGAGTACGACAGCCTGAACCGCCTGACGAAAGAGGTCATAGAACGCGGAGACAACAAACTTACAAACGAGTACGGCTATGACAGTGCGGGAAACCGCACGTCAAAGGAAACCAAGGTTAAGGGTGACATCACGGAGCTTGCGGACACGCAGCTTGACGAGGTGGAGATAACTGAAGGTACGACTACTTACACCTACAACGCCTTAAACCAGCTCGTAAACGAGAAGTCAGATGACGGAACCATCACGTATACATACGATGCAAACGGAAACCTGACGGAGCAGGCGGGCAGAAAGACGGCTTCCTACAGCTATGACGCGGAGAACCGTCTGACTAAGGCGACGGTACAGAGCGGCAACAGCGTCACGATAGAGAGCTATACCTATGACTATGCAGGCAACCGCACATCGAAGACAGTCAATGAAGACAGCACGGTATATTACGTGACCGACACGAGCGGAAGTCTTGCATATGTGGCAGCCGAGATGGATGCGGACGGCAAAGAGACTGCTTCATACACCAGATGCGACGGCGAGCTGATGTCGATGGAAAGAAGCGGGGAAGTATGGTATTATCTGTATGACGGACTTGGCAGCACAAGGCTTCTTACAAATGAAGCGGGACGTATCACAGACAAGTATGCCTACGACGCATACGGCAGCCTCCTGAAAAAGAGCGGCGGCACTGAGAACGACTTCCTCTACACGGGCGAGCAGTATAATGCGAACACGGGGCTATACTACCTGAGAGCAAGATACATGAATCCGGGCACGGGCACGTTCATAAGCATGGACAGCTATCAGGGAAGCCTTTACGATCCGATAAGCTTGCACAAGTATCTGTATGCGAATGCGAATCCGGTTACGTATACGGACCCGAGCGGATATTTCTCACTACCTGAACTTAGTGCTGGCATGACAATGTCGCAAGTGTTGTCATCATCGTGGAAATTTATAGGACTAAACACTTTGATAGGCTCTTTGACTGGAGCGGCTGTTGGAGCTGTTGATTCCATTTTAGGAGGAAATAATTTCTCGACGGTATTGCAGGATGCTTTTAAAGGACTTTGGCAAGGGGCATTGTTTGGATGTGTTCTATCTTCTTTAACATGTTTTGCAACAATTAGTCCAATTTGCATGACCTTGCTATGTGCCTCACAGAAATTATTGTTGGTGAGCGGAACGGTAGGTGTAGCTATATCGGCTGAAGAAGGACATCCTGCTCAAGCAATATTTCGAGCCATCGTGTCAATTTTTGCATATAAAAGTTTGGGCAAAATAATAGATGGAGTAGACATAGCTAAATTAGACGGAGCAACTAAAGGTTATAGTCAAGATGCAAATGGTAGATGGCACAGATCCAATGGGCAATTTGCATCAAATTCGGAAGTTGGGATAACAGGTAAGACAGCGAGTGGAAAAGGTGTTCATGGTAACTCATTGACCAATAATTTTAATAAAAATTATGGATATGCATTGATTGATAAGAATACAAGTGAGGTACTTAAATTTGGAGAAACTTTATATCCAGACACAAGATATACACAAAGTTATTTAGATAGCATAAATGCAGAAATGAAAGTATTGGTCAGTGGACAAAAATTAGATATTCATTTATGGCAGCATGATATGAACATGTATTATTTTTATAAATATGGAGATTTTCCACCGCTGAATAAGAAAGGTTGGTAGTATGGAAATAAATATTAATTCGCCACAGTATTACACAAATGAATTTGGGATAGATGACGATATATATAATCTGTGCCAAGATATTCATGAATACTTTAAAAACAAATGTTACAGCGAAAGTATTGATATAGTTGGAATAATACCTATAATTGCTCCTAAGGAGACGATAAATAAAGGCTTATGTAAAAGAGGGTATCATTGTGAACCAAAATATGGATTTGCAAGCGTCAGGGAGTACATAGATTATGAAGAGTATGTTTCTGCGGATGTTGAAAAGAAAAAAAAGTTAATGCTTCAATGTGTTTTAAATTCTGTAAAAACAATAAAAACAAAGGGAAGGATAGACTTTCAAAAATTCAAAGAGGATTTTGATGTTTTTTGTAAAGAACATAGAATTTAAAAAACGGCAAAAATTAAGCGGATTGTAAACATCGTGATTTAGAGCCCTCAATGACGTGGCAGTCGGCTTCATGTGCGACGGCATGTGCAAGACATCACTCGGCATCATCCTAAAGTCGATGATGGCAATATTCGGTCTCGGAAGCTAGGTTGACCAGATATAGGAAGCAATAAAGAGCGGCGATCCTGTGGAGATAGCGGTGCGGTTCGTGCAGCTTACGTGTATGCTGTTCGGGCTCACAAGCCAGTACTTCACGGGCGACACGCTGGTTTCGGCGGAATACGGGCTTACGCCGATAGCTGACATAGAGGCAGGAGACTATGTCTGGTCTAAGGACACGGAGACGGGAGAATGTGTTCTCAGGGAAGTGACGGAAGTTTCTCACTGTCGGAGACATCGGTTGAAACGAGTGGACAAGCCTGTCTGCAAAGCGCAAATGCAATTAATGCTATGGTTATGCTCAATATCGCAAGGAGCCTTTGGGGAACAAAACGGAGTTCCTATGTAGTATATACACTCATGGTTGCATTCCATACAAGAAATTGGATAGAAGATGATGGCGGTATGGTAGGATACAATATGATAAATGGTATAGGTGCAGGAAATAAAAATAAAACAATATATCATGATAAGTCAAATGAATATTTTAAAGACTACCCATCGTTGATTAATAATTATATTAGCGAAGAGATAAATGCAATATATGAAGATATTGGTGCATGGTGGAAGGTAAAGTAATATGGGAACATGGGAAGTAGGAATATATCAAAATGACCTCAGCGCAGATGTGAAAGACGATTATATAAGTAAACTCAAGGCTGGAAAGAGTGATGAACAGGCATTGGCTGAGATGCTTGATGAGTACAAAGAGGAGGCAGATGACATAGACTGCAAGTGCGATTTATTTATCGCACTTGCAGGGATTATGTGGGATAAGGGCAGACTTACGGAGGAAATAAAACAAAGAGCCCTTGCGGAGATTGAAGAAGACAAGACTGCAGAACGCTGGGAAGGCGAGAAGATTAGACAGAAAAGATGCATAGAACTTGAAAAGTTCAAGGAGAAGCTTGAGAGTGAGATGCCGCCCAGAAAAAAAGTGCCTGTGCACAGACCGTATAAAGCAGGGTGGATAGAAGGCGGTGTATATTGCTTTCAGATAACGGAGACGATAGATGGCTATGAAGAATATACTGGTTGGTATGCAACGTTTTATGTGGATAAGGTGTATAAGGAGGATTGGATAGTCAGAGGCGTATGGGACGAGGTGGCTGATGCTTATTTCTTTCTTTCAAAGGACAAGCCACAGTCTGCGGATGATATAAAACGTATGAAAAATATACTGTTCAGCTGGCCTCCAATTCAGATTAACTATGAAGCAGAAATACTGGAAAGCTCAAAAAGACAAAGACCAAAGGATTTGACATATTTGGGAAAGTGTGGTGATTTCAGATATCCTCACAATGATAAATATTCTAATAAAGATCTTGTGTTTTGGGGATATTGTACTGAAAGAGACTTAGTCTGGGGATATGTAAAACAGTTGGAATATGAGCGTTCATTGAGTGGTAATGAGAATTAGATTGCACGAAGTTCTGTAGTCATAATCTGTGCACTGCGTGGTAGTCGGCTTCATGTGCGACGGCATGTGCAAGACATCACTCAGAATCATCCTAAAACCGATGATGGCAATATTCGGTCTCGGAAGCCAGGTCGACCAGATACAGGAAGCGATAAAGAGCGGCGACCCCGTGGAGATTTCTACGCCTGCCGCCTGTATTTTTCCTAGATGAATTGTAACGAGGTTACCAGAGATAGGTTATATAGAAGAACTTTTTGATGAAGATTGGTATGCAAAATCATATATCTGGTTCTATGGAGAGTGGTTAGGCTCAGGAGCATATTGATAAGCCGGTAGGAACAGCACTTATAAGGGTTAGTTCCGATAGATTTGAAATTGATAAGAATGATAGGGAGATATATGTCGAGAAACGATAATAATTTTACGGAATTCGCAAACGTATGGAATAGGAGAGGCTATGGAGTTAGGTAAGAGCGATGAGAAGTTGAATATTGAAAACACAGACACCATGAATAATAAAGGTATAAAAATATGTGATGAATGTGGTAGTGAATTTTTAGTGGGTTCATCTAAAATGATGGGGTTATGCCCTGAATGTGCATCCGTTTTATATGGATATGAAAACTGCAAACATATTTTTCATCAAGGAAGATGTGTAAAGTGTTTGTGGAAGGGCAACAAAAGCGAATATGTTAAAAGGCTGGAGGACTTTAAATGACTATTCCAGAAAATAAAATTTATCCACGTACTGGGGATAAAGAAACAATTTATTTAAAAAATGTAATCAAAAATCCTAATATAGAAGTTGGAGATTACACAATGTATAATGATTTTGTAAATGACCCAACGCTATTTGAAAAAAATAATGTATTGTATCACTATCCTATAAATCACGATAAGTTAATAATCGGGAAATTTTGCTCGATTGCCTGTGGTGCTAAATTCTTATTTAATAGTGCTAATCATACATTATCTTCATTATCAACTTATCCGTTTCCATTATTTTTTGAGGAATGGAATTTGGATAAGAAGAATGTTGCTCAATCATGGGATAATAAAGGTGACATTATTATTGGTAATGATGTATGGATTGGATATGAGGCTGTTATATTAGCAGGTGTAAGTATCGGTGATGGAGCAATTATCGGCGCACGTGCTGTTGTTACCAAAGACGTACCACCATATACTATTGTAGGTGGTGTTCCTGCAAAATCAATTAAAAAACGCTTTTCTGACGAAACTATTTCATCATTATTAAGTATTCAATGGTGGAACTGGTCGAAAGAAAAAATCTCTAAAAATATAAAAGCAATACAGGCAGGAAAAATTGACGAATTACAATAACAAATGTGCTAGAAATTAAGGGGGTAAACAGATGAAGGTGGGACAAACAATTGACGGTCAATGGATAATTAGTGAAACAATGGGGCGAGGAGGTCAAGGTGAAGTCTTTAAAGTTACAGATTCTATAGACAGTTGTTTTTATGCGCTGAAATTTCTTAATAAGCAAAGTGATGAAGAACGAAGACAAAGAATGTTTATGGAAGTTTGTAATGTAAAGCATCTATCTGATAGACATTTAATGAATATTACATATTCTAATGCGGAAAAATATAAAGATTTATCGGAAAAACTTTATTATGTTTCAGATTTTATCGATGGGATATCTTTGGAACAGTATGTCGAAACTCATGATATATCCTACGCTGAGGCGATTTCTTTTTACATGGAATTCTTAAAAACAATTGAATGTTGCCATAACAATGGAATAATACACAGAGATATTAAGCCTGATAATATTATGCTGAAACAAGGTAATTTGGATGATTTTGTATTAATTGATTTTGGGCTATCATTCAACTTGGAGGATGATGATGGATGTACCCCAACTAATCAGCAATTAGGAAATCGTTTTTTAATTTTGCCGGAACTTGTAAGCGGAACCAGTCAACAAAAAAGATCATTGGAATCAGATTTAAGCCAGTCAGCAGCAATTCTCCTTTATGTATTAACAGGTGAGATTCCAAATGCATTATTTGACGGAGAAGGAAAACCTCCACATAAACGAGATAATGCAAAGCGAATTATTAGCGAGAAAGTAGAAAATAATACTGTTTTAAAGAGCTTGAATTATTTTTTTGATAAAGCATTTAGTAATAATCTTTCGGAAAGATATCATTCTGCTGGAGATATGAGAAGAGAGATGGCTACACTTAACGAGTCCAGATTTAACATATTAGGAGGTGGCGAAATGAATGATATTATTGCAATTGATGGTAACAGAGGATTAGAAAAATATAGATATAGTGAGTTGATTAGACATCTTAATCCAAGCACAGAATTATGCAATCCGGAGGGGTTGAAACTACCTATTATGACAGATATTCCACAATTGGTAGAGTATGGAATTGCGCTTCCGCCGCAATTACAATCAAAAGTGAAGAACTATTATTTGGGTGGAGACTTTGTTACCGCAGCAAATACGGTATGGATTAGGTCAATGGGATTGCTTAGAAAGAGAGTATTATCTTTAGGTGAAGATTTTGTGGCAGATATGGTGGAAGCAAGTGACATTGACTATGTTAGAAATCTTCCAGCTTATAGATTGATCGATTTGGCACATGAGCTTGGTTTTATTAATAAAGCGGGACAATCAAAGTTACAAAAGGCGAATGAGTTTTATAATTATTTTAATAATGATGAGGCTGATGAATATGAAGAAATGCCACAAGACGAAGCAAATATAATCATTAAAACATGCATTAGCTACATTTTATATAATAATCATGAATCCTTTGGTCTTCAGTTCAATGACTTTAGAGAAAAACTGAAAAGTGGAAGAGTTACTGAATTGTTTGATGACGATAGGGCTATGTTTGCAACATGTCCATATTTTTATTTAAAAACATCAGTAAGATCGTTGTTAAATTTATTTAGGGATTGCGAAGGAATAGAATATGATAATGTTGTTATCAATATGCAAATTATGTTTCCAGCGATATGGGAACGTTTAAAAATTGAGGAGAGACGAGCTCTTGCAGATGCATATACTGATTATATAAATGCTTCTGAACATAAAAAAATAAATGATTTAAATAAAATAATGTTGCAAGTCCATGCATTTGACTATGTTAAAGAGAACGTGCGTTCAAGAACATATATTCAGGTTGCAAACAAGTTACTAGATGTTCATTTTGATGTGAATAATTTCTATAACGAGCCGGGTATAATAAAAAAACTCGAGGATTTGGGTTCTCAAATTCCTACGTTAGCTTTAAAGGAAACAATTACTTCTGTATTGTATGTTAAGTTAGGAAATTCATATGGAACAAGTTGGTCTGCTGAAACGATTGCAGATAGAATATTAGAGCGCCTAACGGAGTCGGAATGGATAACATATTTGGAGAGTTATATGTTAGAAGAGACAAATCTTATCGATTCGATCAACGATTGCAATAAAATGAGAAATCAATGGAAGTCAGTAATTAAAAAATACAATTTGAAGGAATTGACAATTAGTAATCCTCAAATCAAGAGATTGGTTTCAATTGCATAAGTATAATGGGTGTTTAAGATAAAATGTTGCTGTACTGTGCATTCTTTTGGGAGGAACTACAAGTCCTGCGGACATATTATTAGTAACTGCCAAACAGGATCCGCGTTATTAATAAGGTGGAAAACCTGTACTCCTATGTCGGTACGGACAACTTCTGGTAAAGGGCCAGAAGTTCATAAAGCAAATTATACAGGAATCACGTCTAGGCCTCAGGACCAGAAGTGGTCTTTTTCCACACCTACTCACGCAGATACGAAGCCAGGAATGAAAGTTGTAGCTCCGCCAGATTTGGCAGGTGCATTTTAGGTGATGTGGAATTATGATATGCGGGGCGACATAGGAGCCCGTTCCCGTGCCTAAGTTGTAAATGCAACAGGTGATGGATTTCACCCCGGATTATTCAATTCGAAATGCCTCTACGCATAGCAACTGTATCTTGAATGACCTTAAAGCTAGGACAACTGCCCATAAAACGAATACCGATGTCATAAATGAGCTTATGATGATTCCTGATATGAATAGTAATTTTACTAAAACTTCCCACACCGATATGGTGTGTTGAGCCTTGAAAATTCAATATTTTAGCCAATAAAAAGGGCATAAACCTGTTCCGTTTGGTATAATGGAGTTGTCGAAAAACCATCTTTACAAAGGAGATTTATGCCATGTCCAGTATACCACAAAACCATTCCGATGAAAAAGCCTTAGTTGACTGTGTTAAGAGATTTTTTTCTAAACACCATGTTGGCAAGTTTCTTGCCAGATGCAATGGAACGAAAGAAAAATGTGTTTCTCCTGTTTCTCTGCTTTGGTACAAACTCAGCAATATTTTTGTTGGAAGAAGCATGTATATGCAGCAACGGACCAGCTCTTTTAAGGAAGATTTTTCCAAGAACACGTTCTACCGTTTCATTAATTCTACAAAAACAAACTGGCTTCGTTTCACTTCTCTTCTTGCAGCGGATATCGTAGATCATGACATCAAAAATCTGACGAATGATAGCAGAAAAAATGTTTTCATCATGATCTTTATTGATCAACCAACAAATGACCTGGATTATAAGTTGGTGAATATACTGAAAGACTTGTTCTGTCAATTGAAAAAGAATGTATCATGTATAGTTAATACAGCGATAATAGGTGGAAGAGCCTACTAATAAAAAGTCAAGTACTTTTTGAAGAAATTTAAGAATTGAAAAATAGGCACAAGAAATAGGCTGCCCAAAACGGCTAGCTTAGCGGAGGAGATAATCGTTTGATATTTAAAACTCTTCGATTTGAGATTGCTCTAAGTTGCGTAAGCACTCCTTAACCCTGCCATAGTAGATTCGTAAGAATTTATTGGCACCAGCGGTCATGTAAACAAGGTATGGTTTTCCTTCAGCACGTTTTCTATCAAGGAACTGATAGACAGGTTCGTTTACAGGCTTGTTTTTAAGGTATGTGGACATCACTTGAAAAAGGGTCTTCCTAAGCCTTGTAGAACCGTTCTTTGAAGCGCGGTTGCTTCGTTGCATGAATTGTCCAGATTCATTTACACCAGGATCAACACCGGCAAATGCAGTGATAGCTTCTCGATGTGTAAAACGAGATACATCCCCGATTTCAGCAATCAATTGAGGTCCATAGGTTTCACCAACACCATACATGCTCATTACGGTTTCGTATTCGGGCAGTGTAGAAGCAAGCCCATTCATTTCTTTACGAATGATTTCGATGTGTTCCGATACCAAACGCAACTGTTGAATGCTTTGCTGAATAAGGAGTTTGTAAGATTTTTCCTTTGGGAACACTGCAACAAGTTGTTTGGACTCCTCGAATAGTAAGGCTGGCTTATTTTTCTGGTAGTTATAATGATGCTTCTTACAGAATGCTTCATAGCGTTCCGTAAAGGCTTTTAGCCCAATTTTGTGGACACAATCAACATGCCCAAAAGAATAGGCATAATCAACCCATTTTTCACTACCATCGTCTCTAGTGGGGCTGTCGAAGAGTTTGTTCACACCGGGATAAGTATTATCTAGGAGTGAAATAAGATTGGGTTTGGCAGCAACTTTCTGTTTCATGAAGAAAGTGAACTGCGAATTTAGTGTTTTAAGTTGTTCTCTTGTAGTATCCATACTTGAATACTCACGCAGTTCTGCCCAGTTGTCAAGAGCATACTTAGCGATTTTTCTCGCATCAGCGGGATCTGATTTTACTTTACGAAGTGTATTTTGTTTTTGACCCTTAATCAGTTTTGGATTGACGGCAGAGATAAAGATACCTGCTTCAGATAAAGATTTGACAACAGGCTCGTGATAACGACCTGTACATTCAATGACAGCTCTGGTTTCACCCTACAGAGACTTGAGATAGGTTACAAGGGTGTTCAGCTTATCAGATGTATGTAGGACATCAAAGGGGTTGCGAATAACAACTCATGCGGGCTGAATGATAGTGATGGTGCTTTTGAGTTTAGAAGCTTCAATTCCGACTGCGTTGTACATAAAGGTTTCCTCCATAAGTTGAAATTGTATGGTATTCAGCAATCCTCATTGCTTATTCAATCTCCTGGGGTCTCAATCGGACGTGCACATAGCAGTCCCACCTACATAAATCGAACGGCTGTAATGATAAGCTGGCTGACAGGCTTTTCTGCGGACGCCTAATGGTCCAAGGAGAAATAGGTCAGACCGATACTTATCTATCTTACAGCTTTAGCAACAAGAGGGAAACATCCTAACTGGCTGTTAGGTGGTGTATTCCCTACAACTTATATATTAGGAGATTCTGGAGTTGATTACTCGGAAAGTGTTAATGTTGTTGAAAGAAAGGATTTTCTGGGGGAAAACATATCACCTATATTTGAAGATGGTACGGGTCATGGTACAGCAGTTGCATCAGTGATAGGATCAAGTGGAGAGAATGGTTCAATTAAAGGTATTAATCCAAATATTGAGATATATTCAGCAAAAATACTTGATAATAATAACAAAGCATCAATTGACAGAGTAGTAAAGGCAATTGACTGGGCAATTGAAAAAAAAGTAAATATTATTAACATGAGTTTTGGAAGAAAAGGCAATTCTGTGACATTACATAATGCTATCAGGAGAGCGAAAAGAGCAGGCATACTGATGTTTGCTTCTTCAGGTAATGGTGGCAGTTCCGAAGAAAACAATGTGGAATATCCTGCAGCTTATGATGAAGTGGTGGCTGTAGGTGCAGTTACACCGGAAGGAACTTTGTCAGATATGACATCAACCGGTGATGAACTTGAACTTTTAGCACCTGGAGAATATATTAAGACAACCGGTTGGATGGATTTGGAGTGTATAAGCAATGGTACAAGTTTTGCTGTACCACATGTTACAGGTATTGCAAGTTTGTTATGGCAGAAAGATTTTTCTAAATCAGCAGATTATATACGAAATCTTCTTAAAGCAAGTGCAAAAACAGTAACAGCGGAAGATGGAAAAGAATATTCTTTGGTGGATTACGAATATGCGTGTAAGATATATGATGATTATAGCGAACAGTATATAGAGAACTGTGATGTAGAAGAACTTACAGAGGAATTTGAGAATGAGGTTGGGGTTGATGATTACTCTGATGAGGTTGAGGGTAGATGGAGTAGAACAAAGCATGAAAGGACAGTTACATATGCTTCGCAAAATGCAGGTGGATTATCTTCAACACAGATTGCAATTGTGAAATTAGGTTCAAGAGCCCCAGACGATTATTGTAATGCTTCAATTTACCCAAGCCATAATATGCTTCATGCATTAAGCAATCATAATTACGTCAAAGTATATGAACAAATTATGAATATGTCTTTGCGATGTAAAAAATATGGGCATAAAAGTGCTATGAACATAGGCTATCCGGACGGCGATCCTGGAGTGAATAATGAATGTGAAACTGTACGTAGATGGCTAGGTAAGCCTGAAATTAAGGTGATGCTAAATGGTCAGTATGCATATACTGATAGAAATGCAGCATTAATCATGATGGGAGTGGCAATGCATGTAGTGGCAGATACATACGCTCATAAATCTTGGGAAGTTATTAATGGAAAATGGTGTAGCCATGGGGAAGATCCTATTGCAGGAAATTCAGGAAGTTATAAAACGGCATATACTAATAAGGTAACCGGAGAGAAGTACTATAATAGAGCAGATGATACAAGCTGTTGTGAGAGCAGGTGGACATGCGCTCGAAAAGCATGTGCAGAGATTTTAGCAGTCTGGAATGGAAATTGTCCGCCGAGTTTTGAAGAATATGATATTCAAGGATATTCTTCAATGTTTAGGCTCGAAAAACTGTATTATTTTTCAAGTATAAGTTGGAATGGAATTGATTTCAATGCATACAAAAATAGAATTCAGAGATTAAGTTTTGCAGATTAATTATTAGTATATAAAACAATATTATTTTTAGGCTATTTGCTTAACAGATTATATAATCATTTTAAATGGAGGTATTGCAATGAAATTAACAAAAACAATAATAGCATCAATGATAATAGGAATTATGTGCACATGTGGATATAAAAATGCATGTGCAGCAGAGGCGTATACGCCAACTGAATTAAGTATAAACCAAAACAGTGTAGTTGATTATGGATATGCAATAATGGATGATGGTAACGGTTTTGTAACCATAAAAAATAAAATAATAAAAGCTGCTAAGAGTAAAAAATCTAAAATTAGCCTTACTTTTGTGTCTGAGCAGGGTAATGTAACAGCAAATGTAATAAAGAAAAAAGGTGAGGTTGTTCCGATATATTGGAAAAAATCAAAATTATATACCTACTCTGAAGATAACAAAAAAATAACCATAAGTGTTATGAATAAAAAGGGTAAAGTGGAAAAATCATATTTAATAAAACCTGAATACGAGAATATATCCAAAATAAAAGAAGTTGTAATACATGGTCTGAAAATAAAATGTAATAAGTTGTATTACCTGATGTGGACTTTCGGCAAGAATAATAAGGTAAAAAATTATATTCAGACATATGATTTAAAGAAAAATAAGGTTGTAAGCAGCAAAGAGATTGATGAGTCGCACAGGTACAGATATGAAGGTAATTTCCTGTATCGTTTTGACTACGGAAAGAAATGTTTTGTGAAGAAATATGCTTTAAATGGGAAAAAAATGCTTGAAAGTTATCAGCTGCCATGCAGTAAAGAAGACTTCATTATTAATGCACATCCATGGAAAAATGAAGCTACTACTCCTTATAATTTTGGTGGAACACTTATAAAAGGTAATTATATATATGTGTTGAATAAAAAGGGATTATACAGATTGGATACAAGAGATGGAGACAATTTTGAATTGGAGTATGATGGAAGCAATGATAATATATTCAATCCTGCGCAAGGTGAAGAACTGAATATGGATTGTTTTGGAATGTTTGACAACGGAAATATATATATGATATTTGCGAATTACGATGAATCAATACGTAAAAATGTGATATATAAGCGTAATTAATGGGATGTTGCAGGGTGCTGTCTGGCCGGCAATATAGTTGTTAGTCAGACAGCACCTTGATGAATACGGATTCTATCTATCCTTAACCCTTGTATAAAAATCCTTTGGGGGAGATTCCTTTGATAGGGTAGACATTATTAATGTAAAACAGGTCAGCGAGTGAATCAAGTGTGATCTCACCTATATAATTACAGTCAAGTATAAAAAAAGTAACAGATAAGATTAACAATATCGCAATTCCGGAAAAAGAGAAATAGTACACGAAGATGAAAGGGGATATATCGGAATCTTGAGTGATCATGCCAGCAAAACTCTAGCATTGAACTTTGACAAGTAAATATTATTCTTGAACGTAAAAATGAACACAAGAAATAAACATAACTGTCGTTATGTTTCAAAAAATGAGATATAATAATCTACAGGATTATGCTACATCCAAAATCATTTTTTTGAGGGTTGATTCAGATGGCAAATTCCATGCATCCAGATGCTGTAACATCAGGATGTGATAGAGGCGGCAGTACCACATCTTAGTTGAGCGGTGTCTGCCGTCTTCTAATTTAAAGTCTAATTTCTCGCATTTGTTAGAACGCTCAGCAGAAGTCCTTGCATTGTATTCCAGCTTCCATTCCTTACTGCTCCTTGGCGGATTGTTGAACAATCTTGGATTATCTTTCATAACCAAATGAACCGTGCGTCCGTATTTTGCATCAGAACAGGGAGTTTCGCAGGTACAGGAGATACAGCCGTTTTTATGACTGATTTTAGGACATTTGAATTTCATCCTGCCTTTTGCAACCTCAACACCATCACGACGCATACGGCATCCGGAGGGACAAACAGGGACTCCATCTTTATCAATTGTAAAGTCATTTTTATAGACAGGGGGTCTTCCGCCTTTTCCATTCAGGTCTATAAATGGTGTTATATTCTCACGTTTGAAGTATTGATAATAAGGCATGGCATCATGTGCAGAATTCAAAAGTACTTTAGAAACAGTGTAATCAGGAAGAAAAGATTTCATCCTGAAAAAAGCGTGCAGGAATCCATGTGAATCATGTTTTGAAGCACAGCAAAAATGAGGAAATACCGGTAAGTCACTTTGCGAATCAACAAGCATGTATAGATCATAGCCATGATAATAACAGTCACGGGAAGAATCCCAGCCGATATCACAATCAGGCTGGGAAAAGTAACGGTCGCATTTGCAGTCAGTAATGCCATTCTCTTTGCATTTACAGATACGCTTTTTCCGTTCCCTGTGTGAAGTTACAACAGGAGTTCCATCATCGGCTAAAGCCAGAGCATCCGAATGGATAAGTCCTGTGGATACAGAAACATCAAGGAACTCTTTCTGGTAGATTTTAAAGAGGGAAGAATAAGGCTGTTCATCAAGTTTAAAACCAGTATTTTCCAAAATCGGAAGAAGCTCTGCAACCGTAACTTTTTCCACAGAATCAGCTTTCGTGCCTTTTGTTTTAGGCTTCTTAACCTTGATTTTAAGAGAATGGATATGTGGTGACATATGGTCATCATCAGAGTTCCATAAGCGGTTTATAAAATCATAAAAAGTGCCAACCCCTGGAGTATTACCAGGTTCAAACCCACTGAGGATGGCATAAAGGGGATTGATTTTAAGCTGGGCAGCCCATTCTGTTATCGAGGTAACTTTAAAGTCAATGGAAAGCAGATAAGAACGCTGTATAGAGGAAGGGGTTCTTGATGCAGGGCCGAATTTAGAATATTTATCAGCCATAAAAGTATCGGTAAAAGATAAATCGAGATTCCAAAACCGCTCAATGATATCCCAGGTGGAACGAGCAAGAGCACTTGGGTCAGGATAATATTTACGAAGATTAGTAACAACAAAGTTTTGGTAGTCTGCATGACTGCCACAGTTAACAGGTAACATAAAAATCGCCTCCAATCGAAAAATATCTGCCGCCGCAAGCGACGGTTCTTATTAATTAATAGGTGCGAAGCGCCGCATTTTTCGATGAATTTGTCAAGTGTTTTTGGCAAAAAAGTGG
>ERZ772889.1219-NODE-1219-length-24203-cov-2.953371_pt1 | contig 24203 bp, 28 predicted proteins | sample MGYA00512127_ERZ772889 | MGnify/ENA primary metagenome ERZ772889 (study PRJEB29015, sample SAMEA2737689) | human gut metagenome | biome: human gut; feature: human-associated habitat; material: faeces | place: China | collected 2012 ...
AACTAATTGCACCGGGGTTTAACAACATCAAATCAATATCAGACGTAAAATTGGAAATATTTATTTCTTCTATCTTTCCGGCTGTTACATATTTTGACGTAATCTCTATTGGCAAACCATCAAACGGCGTTGTTACATCGTCCATCCATTCAAATTGATAACGTTCCGGCATATCTACTTTATCAAATGAATATTCCGACGTTGCAAAAGCTAATTTTTTGCCATTCCTAACGTTTTCTAACTGCGTTAAATCATAATCAATAATTGGGTTATATCCATACGAACCGCCATTTCTGAACCAATTTATTTGTTCAATCTTAAATTTTCCGTCCTCAATATACCAATAACATTTGTAAATATCCCGTAACATCGTCATAATTTGTTGCAATGTAACCGGGGCTTTTTGTGCCGGGGTCTGATATTCTCCATTGATAATATTACTTTTCTGACTTATTAGCAACTTAAACGACTGACCGGAAATAGGATTGTTTGTGTTATAAAGAAATTGGCTGTATTCCGGCGTCGCTTCATGCGTTATTCCGGGGGCAAATTCTTTTAACAATACATTGATACATGACGACAACGTAAACGCATCACGCAAAGTATATGCTTTTCGTGCCTTTTCTTCTAATATCCAATCAAACAAATCAAACCCAAACCATAATGACGCATAACGCCATGTTGACCGGGCAATTGGGTAAAATACTTGACCGTAAATTAAATATGGAGGACTAAAGTATTTCCCATTATCCGCCAAACCATACTCTGTTGGTTCGTCTGAAAAATTGTTAGATATAAATGTTACATCAATTGCATATCCAATAACTTTTTGATAGTTCCTATTATTTTCTACAATATCATCATTTGGTATTGGATATGTAGATAGATTATCTATTTTTTCAACATCGCATAAATAACGTGCATAAACATTATAACTACTCATTTCGGCGTGCATTTTTCCTGTTGCTCCGCTTTCTTCTACTGCTATATAATCAAATTTTGCGTTATCAAATTCTCCTACCGTTCCTTTTAAATAACTGAATAGCACCTTATTGTCTGAAATTTGTCTTATTTCAGTAGTAACAATTCCTATTGGGGCAGAACCTTGCATTACTTGTTTATAATATATGTAATATTTTTGGTTAGATGAATACAAATTTCCCTTAAAGGAATTAGAACCCGAAACAAATTTCATTTTCCCGGAATAAAGCCCCGCAATATCTGACGGGGTTCCATTGCTAGTTATATTTATTTCTTTCAGAATATTACATAATGAAAAGTAATATGTATTAATTAATTGTTCTTGATCTGTCACAACGTTTGCATCTTGTTCCCATGTGGTACCGCCCAAAAAACACGAAACAATACTATCTCCGGGAACGTATATTTGTATCAATGGGCGTTTTCTTATTGTAAGAAATTCGATTTGCGGTGCCAACTCAACTAAATTATACTCCTTTTCCAAACCTGCTAAAACGTCGTCGTATTGGTCTGTTGTTTCCGGCTGTACCGTAACCAATTTATCATCATCATTAAACGTACAATCTGTTTTCATAAATTTTGCTTTATAATACTGATTGTATGTTTGTCCCCAATCATTACTTTTATAAATAAATAATAGAAATTCGGTATCAAAAGGCTCATTATTTATTGTGTCAAAATCATTTCCAACAAATGTTATTTTACCGGACAACTTTGCCCGGTAAAATCTTTGACTTGTTTCTAATTCATAATCTAACGGAATATCATCTTTATATATTGGATTTATGTCTTTTCTATAATATCCATAATATTGAAATGACTTTGTATATTCAAATATACCAACATTATATAAATCGTAATTTACCGAATACGAAATTCTTAAATATGCTGCATTTTGTGGCTTTACAAATTCAGAAACATTTTCAAGTCCCGATATAAATTTTTTGTTTATATCATAAAATGCTAACATTCTTATTTGTTTTGGATTGTTATTAATATCAATTGATTTATATTGTGCATCTGTTATTCTTATCATTTCCGAAGTACAATAATCATCATTTACGAATAAAATACCGTTTAAATAGCTTACATATTTCCCCAATATTACCATTTGAGGATTAAATAAATTATCCGTCAACGCTTTTATTCCCAAATAGAATTTATATTTTGGTGTCATAGTCTTTTTATTTTACGTTTCAAATTCTTGTAACTTTCAATCGTATTTCCGTCGCCATCAACGTAAACCCGTCGTCGGTTCTGCTCCTTAATTTCTCTTACATCATCCGACAAATTGCGTAAATCCGGGCTTTGTCCGGTAACGTTCAACGTCAAACCGTCGACGTCTGAATAGGATTTTAAATACTTATGCGCAAATGTACCATTGTTTAGCGAATTGATAACGTCCGGTATTATCTTTCTGAAACGGCGTGAACTTCGTTTGTTTATCACGGCGAAAAATTCGCCTCCCTCTGCACGTCGGCGGGTTCCGTCCGGTTTCGTTCCTAAATCAATATCATTTCCGCTTTGGTGCGAACCGCCCTCCAAAAGTTCAACGGTACCATCGCCGTATGTTTCCGTTCCTCCGGTTCCTCCGGTCTGTTTTGCCAATTGCGCCGCCTTAATTTTAGACGCTGCAAAACTCGCCCACATTACGGCAATTGCAGGTATTGCAAGCGGGAAACCTAATTGCGACCAAATCAATGCCGTTGCTGTTACCATGTTTCCGATTTGCTGCAATGTTTGTATTGCTGCCTGCTGTTTTTGTGCTTTCTGTTGTTCTTTCAACGCTTTTTCTTGGTTTTTCTTTGCCAAATCCAACTCCTTTTGCGCTTGTACAACATTATTGGCGTACCCGTTTGCCCTTGCTTCCAATTCTGCATCCAACGCCGATTGTGCGGCGGAAACCTCTTTATCCGCTTGCTCAACGGCTGCATCTGCTGCAGCAACACGTGCCGCCGTGAATGTGTTTAACGCATCCAATGCGTATTGCATAGACGTATTAATTGCCTCTTTTTGGTCGTCGTCCAAATTAAGCCCAAACAAACCGTAAATGTCTGTTCCTCGTTCCTCCCCTTTGGATTGCTCAATTTCTTGGTCTATTTTTTTAATAGTGTTTTGAATTGTTTGTACCTCAACATCAGACAATTTATTGGCGGCTTGCTGATTTAATTCTAAAACCTTTTGCAAACGTTCCTTTTCTGCTTGCAAACGGAATTGAGTTTTCCGGGCTTCTGAATTTCTCAACAAATCAAACTCCGATTGTGCCAACGCTTGTTGTTGGTCGAATATCTGTAATTGCGCTTGCAAATATTCGTCCGCAATTCCGGCTCCCTTTGCGTCAAAACTTGCATTAATCGCCCCGGCGTCCTGCTGTTGCCCGGTCGGTTTCTGTTGGTTCTGTAATAATGCGGTTTGTCTTTCGTTTTCCAACAACTGCATCCGCAATTGTCTTTCCTGCTCGCTTCCCTCTTTGACTGCTTGCAAACGTAATTCAATGCTTTCTTTCTGCAACGCCAATTCCTGCAATTGTCGGTCTTGTTCGATTTTCAATAATGCCTCGGTTTGTTGCTGTTCCAACGCCGTAATTGTGGCGTTTATCGCTTGGCGTCCGGTTTCGTTCAAATCCTTTTCGGTCTGCAATTGGTGTTGTAAATCCTCAATTTGGCGGGAATACTGATATTGCGTTTGTTGGCGACGCTTTGCCCATTCGTCGGTTTCCAACTGCAATTGTGCATCCTGCAATTTTCGGGTTGCTTCCAAATTCTTTTTATATGCTGCCTCAATTTGTTTTGCTTGCTGTTCTGCTGCCTTTTCCGCATCGCTTTTACCCCTCGGCGTTACGGTTGGGTTCTGTGTTGTTACGGGTTTGTTTCCGGTCGGTTCTTTTGGCGTATCTCCTACGGAAACGGGGATTGTTATCGGCTTTATTTTCTTTTGCATATCTTTGAAATTTTGGGTAATGTCCTTTACTTGTGCTTTTACCAAATTTCCGTATGCGGCTGCATAATCTGACAACCCTTTTTTAACGTCGTCAAAATCCAACGTAAACGCTCCCTTTAATGCGGTTCCGGTTGCTTTGAGAATATCAATAAATAATCCAAACAAATTTCCTAACGTGTCAAATGTGGTTTTAAATCCGGCAACTATACCGTTCCAAATGGCACGTATCAAAACACTTTCATTGTACAACTCAATAAAGTAATTGATTATATCAATGACCCCTTTTATTATTGCTGTTAAACCTTGATTTACGAAAACTTTTGCCTGCGTTGTCAACGTTTCAAAATTTCCTCCGGTTGCATCAAATAGCCCGGATAATGCGTTTTGCAATTCAATTTGGCTTTGCAATTGTTCCTCCTGCAATTGCGCTAATATCCCGGCTTTCCCTTTTACTTCGTCCATATTCGTTGAAATGTCTTTCAACGTGCGCAAATATTGCAATCCTGCATCCTCTCCGGCTCCGCCGAAAATATCAGCAATAGCCGCCCCTACGGTTGCCGCATTGTCCGGCAATTCTGACAATTTAGCGGAAATTTCTTGTATTACATCAAACGTTGTTTTGGTTCCGGTCTGCAAATCCTTTTGAACTTGTTCCGACGAAATACCGATACCATCCAACGCCGCCGCCGTCGCTGTTGTCATTTCACGTAAACGCAAATTAGCCTCTTTAATTGCGTCAACGCCTTTGTCTGAAAAGATACCCATTTTGTTTGTTTGGGTAACAATTGCAACAAATTGGTCTGCTGATATTCCCGCCTCTTTGAAATATGCCGGGTATTCTTTCAACGTGTCTAAAAATTCCCCGTTCGCATCGCCTCCGGCTAAAAACCCATCCTTAACCAATTGCAATGCCTCATTTGCAGAAATACCAAATTGTTTTGATAATGCGTTTGTTGCAATCAATGTTTCCCGGAAATCTGCGTTGAATGAATCGGCGACGGCTTGCACCTCATTTCTAAACGCTTTCAAATCATCGCCACTTTTCCCGGTAAATTGTTGCGTCAATCTCGTTGCCTCAACTAACCCGGCGTTATAATCGTACCACCATTTGAACGCCGCACCCGCCGCCGCAATTCCGGCAATCGCCAAAAATACCGGATTTGAAAGTAATCCCAACAAAGTTTTTCCCAATGCTTTTGCCCCGTCGCCAATAGCTGTAAAAACTGCTTTACTTTCAGCCCCGCCACGTCCTAACGCCAAAAGACTTTCGCCAAATGCGCTATTTAAACCTAACGTTTCTTTCAGTTTGTCGCCATACGCAATTATTGCGTCGGACGCCTCCGTATAATTTCCGACGTTCAATTGAAATTTTCCGGTTGCCTCCTGCAAACGTTTCATTTCTTCGTATATTTCTTTGGTCTGTGCAACCAATTTTCGCCCCTCCTCGGTGTTTTCCCGTTCGGCTTTAGTCATGTTGTTTAAATAAATCTTATTCAATGAATACTTCGCCGATAAACGGTTATAACTACCCTCGGCGGATTGATTTATTTTCACAATCAGTTTATTAATTTGGTTCGCTTCCTGCTGTGCCAATTTTAACTCGGCTAACTTTTTGGCGTTCTCACTTTCTGCAAACGCCAAATCACGTTGCGCACGTGCCAAACGTTCGGCATCGTCTGCGGCTTTTTTGGTTGTCTTTCGCCCGTCCTCCGTTGCGCCGGAAACCTTTTTCAGAATCTCGGCCAATTGTATTGCCTCGGCTTTGATATTTTTCAGCGCATTTGTATAGGTGTCCGAAAGTTCATCCAATTGTTTTATCAAATCTGTAATCGAATTATCCGGGCTTATTAAATCCGAATATTTGATTGGGTTGTTATTATCTGCCATACGCCGATTATTAAGTTATTTACGGGGAAATTTCCCGTCTGTTGCATTTTATTTTCTCAAATGTGTAATTTATCGCCTAAAAATAAAAACGCCGTAAATCGCCTTATTTTGCCATTTTTTGCTTGTTTGCTTTTTTGGCTTGTTCCTTGATATACTCAAATGCGTTGTAATATTCCAAAACGGTAAATTTCTTTGGGTCAACATGCAAATTTTGGGACAATATCAAACACATATTTTCAAATTGTCTGTCATGCCTAATTTCCACGCTTTCCGACCCGGTAAACGTCTGCGGGTTGAAATAGGTTATCAACTCCGCCGTAATGTCGTCAATCTCTTTTGCGTCCGCCTCGGTTGCCCGACCGTCTATTATTGTGCGTAATACAACAATTGTTCTTTGCTTCAATTTATCGTAATACTCTTTCAATGTCGCATCATCGAACAACCGGGGAAAATACAAACGCAATTCATCGTCTATTTTTTTTTTAACCGCTTCCAAATGGGCGGTTATATCTGAATTTGCAACGTCTTTAAAAAGACTTATTGTTTGTTGCAATCCATCATCTGACAAATCATTTCGGGGTTTACCATTTATTGATTTAACCAACACGGCAAAAGCCAAATGCCGGGGGGAAACCTCGGATTGAATGAAATATATGTTTTGGCGCATATTTTCCAACTCAACGGTTGCCATGTTTGGCGTTGGGCTGTTCAAATAACGTATTACCTTTTCAATATGTCGGTCAAAATCCGATAAATCGGAACCAACTCCGGCGTCAACCAAAAGCATTTTGTTATACTTATGGAAACGCATAATTGGCAAATCCTCGATTGAATCATACAACTCAACGTTCATTCCTTTTATTTGTACATTCTTCATAATAAAACACGTGTTATCATTGTACTACAAAAGGGAACGCCCAAAAATGCGGGGTTCCCGGTAAATATCAACGCAAAGAAACAAATAAAAACGCACGTCCACCACGACAAACAGAAATCGCAATTAAACATCTTTGAAAAGAAATCGTTCCCGTGAATCTGTACCCATTCAATGACGCCCCATTTGCGTAATAACGTCAGCACAAAAGCCGCTATTAATGCGACAATAATAATGTTATAAATAAAATGTTCCATATACTACAATTTACATGTTTCTCCAATACTCAATTCGCCCTCAAACCGGAATCCGCCGAACGGGTGCATTAAAAATTGGTTGTCTATTTCGTCCAAAGAAAACCCCCGGTAAATGTTTTCCGCCAATTCATAGACTTTGTTTATTTTATAGCCTCCATGACGCAACCAAAACCCGCCGTTTAATACGTCCAATATTTGACGTTTTAACGCCTCTTTGTTTCTGTTGCTTGCTTCGTTGAAAATCTTTCGATAATCCAACCAAAAGATAATCGAAAACGCCGTTTTTATTCCAATATCAACGCCGGGTTCCCAACTTATGTTTTGCGGGTCGTCAACCCAAAAAAAACAGAAATTACCAATATTTGCATCCGGCGTTACTTCCATGTAATCGTTATTGCCGGAATAAACATTTGGCGTATAATATCGCTTTTGGTTCCCGTTGTATTTAACAAGTCTTTCCGCTCTGCCAAATGCAAAGTCCAACCACGGCAAATTATCAACCAATCCGTTTTGAATGTTCCCAATTATCCGGTCTAACAATTCCGGGTTGTCAATAACCGGGGCTTTTACGTTATTTGCCATAAATTTGTTTTTTTGTTTCTGCCATTAAATCCGGGAAAATATATTTCCAAATCAATATTGAAATATTTTCGTCGGTTAAACCCAATATTTGACGACCGTATTTTTTTATTAAATCCTCTGTTTTAAAGTCAGACGCTTTAATTTCAAATTGTTTGTCGCCAACCTCTAAATAAAAACTACTTTCAAAATCTCCCTCATCCCGTAACGTTACCCGGTTTGTCGGCTGTCCCTTAGCCTCTTTAATTGCGATTGTTACGGGGCTGTATGGTGCATAATCCGAAATTTCGACGCCCAAACGGTTAATACCTTGTTCAAACAATTGTTCCTCGGCGTTCAAATCAACTATATATGCCTCATTGTCCCATATAATGTTTTGTATTATCCGCCCGGACGTCAAAGCCTCGTTGAAATCCGCAACCCTTTTTCGCAAATCGGTTATCCGTTTCATAAATACAACTTTCCCTTTGAATTGTATAATTACACGGTTCTGTATCTTACCCCACGGTTATTGCAGGCTAAACAGATACGGTCTAACCCTTGCGTATCTATTTGCAACGCCTCATAAGACTTTTTAAGGTCATAACCTAAACCGCCGGGGAGAACGCCGGACGTGTTGCCGTCCAACTCATACAAAATATCCATCCGGGTTGCGTTTGATTGATTGCGGTTAACCCTTACGTTGGGGTTCATTGCCAACGTCCGCAATGCAATTGCAGCAACTTGTCTTTGTATTACCGTTTGGAAAATCTGCCTTTGGGAAATAATGAAATCCGTTAAATCGCATCCAATAGTAATTTCGCAATTCAGCCCGTAATTTTGGGTTCGTGTGTACATCGTGTATGCAATATCCCACAACTCCGGGTATTCTGCGAACGTTTCCGGCGCATTATACATAAACGGCGTTACTTGCAAATACTTTGTCAACTCTCGCCAAAATTGAACGGAACCAATGTTGCATGTTCCGCACGGTTCCCGGCTCCAATCCTTTGATACGTTTATTGCCTCCATTCCGGCGGGTAATTCGTCTTGATTGTAGCAAAGGAACCACGACCCCCCGGCGTTGTTTTCGTCGCTAATATACGGCAAATAACAATCCGTTAACGGGAACCATTGAAAACCGCCATTTGTTACGGTAAAATCCAAATCAAATGTCTTTACCGAGTCAATTTGGGACGAATGAAAAAGATACATTCTAACTTTTCCGGTCGCCCCGGTCATTTGCAAACCTATCTTTTCAATTTTCGTTGTCACTCCCATTGCACGAACCGGGACAATTTCAAAGCCTACCAATTTATGATTATTTTGCAGGGTTGCCCGTATGCGTCCGGCTCCATCAAAAAACGTTCTGCGTTCTAACAAATTGCGTGTTTCTTTATCCAACTGCTTAATTTGGGTAAATGTCTGAATTGCGGTTGCAATCCCGTTTCGTGTCATTCTTTCCAAAAAGTCCGTTAGCATGTTGTACGGTTTCCAATATGGGTTTCCGTAATCCTCCCGGCTGTAATCATTATTAAAATCGCTCGCCGTCGGTTCCTCTCCGGTATTATCAATTTTCGCAATCCAAACAATATTGTTATGACGTACTTTTTGCCCTGCTTTGTATGGTAATATCATGTTCCATTCCGGGTATTGCAGCCCCCAATCATCCGGCATAATAGCCGCCATATTATCCAACGTCAAAAGCGGGTGCGCACCTTGAAAATACAACCCGCTTTCCGTCTGCGTTAAATCCGTGTCAATTGCTTTTGCCGGGTCAAAGGATTGTTCCCACCCGACGACGTGCAATAATGCGTCTTGTATTTCTTTTATTCGATACATAGTTATTGATTTTCTACGGCAAAGCTAATTCGTGTAATGCTGTCAATTTTGACGACCAAATTATTATCAGTAAACGACGTTACGGCTTTGAGCAAATAACCCCTACCAACCGCCAAACTTGCATCATCTGCAATTGTCATTAATTCAATTGTAAATGTTCCCTCCGTTTTGTCGCTCGGCAACGTTATTTGGTCGGTAACATAAAACCCGCTGTCCGGGTTTACCAAAAGAAATTGCAATTCGCCGTTGTTTCCCTGCGCTTTGTTCTCATAACTTCCGATTATACGCCAACGGTGCGTTTGTCCGGGAATATTGTTTTCCCTCAATCGCATTGTTGTTGGCGGGTTATCTCCGGGAATAAACATTGCAGGGTTATACGTCGTTTCGCTTCCGGTTGGATATTGCGTTGTTGGGGCTGCAACGACCGTTGGCGTCGCCGTATGCAATGGCAATTCGTATTGTTGGTTGGCTGTTACATTTGAAATCTGCAAACCATTGTAATTTACTTTGATTTGCCCGGCGTGATTATATATTACCGGGATTGCGCCGCCCCCCTGCTTAAAACTTCCGATATTTGCCAAATGCTGCATACACTCGGTTTCCGTCTGATACGTTGCCCCGTCAATTGAAACCGTGTTAAATGGTGCCGAAAAACGTTTCTGCGTTGTTACTGAATTTATCAAAATCAAATTTCCGTCCTCAATTCTTGCACTATAAACGACGTGTTCCGGTTTTCCGCCGGACGCCTCATTGATTGTAACGGTTTTGTTGGCTGCATCTGTTTTAATTGATACTAACGTTTCCATATTGCTATAAATTAAAAAAGGGACGGGGGATTTTCCCCGCCCCCATGTTGTTAATACTGAAACCGAAATTAAACGGTCTGTGTGTAAATTGGCGTTTCCTCTGAATTGGTAACATATACGGGCATACCCAAAGGAACGTTTTCAGCACGTGCGGCAATCTGTGCTTTGACAATCGGATTTGCGACGGTTGCCGAGTCGCTGTTGTATGCGATAATAAACGCAACGTCAACACTGAATCCGAAATATTCCTTAACGTTACATGTCATGTCCGCACTTGCTGCGCCCGCAATCTGTGACTGGTCGCCTACTGCAGTGTAATAATGCGAACCAACGGGCAAATCAATGTACGGCAAACGTACAACGTCCCATTCGTGGAAATTGGCACGTGTGCGGCGCAATGCCTCACGGTCAACACGTGTTAACACGCCAACGTTTCCGTCCTCAACTGCAAAGAATGTACCGTTTTTGCCTACTTCGTTGACAACGTTGTTTGTGTAATGGAAAACTTTGTTGTCGTATTCCATGCGCTTGTTAACGTCGTTATAAATACCGTGCTGTGCCAATTTTCTAATCAGACTATCAACCCCGGCATTACCGATAACGTGCGCCATACGTGGATAGCAATTTGCACGCATAATCGGGTCAATATCGCCCATAATTTCTGTTGCCATCTGTGTTGGAACTTCGATAACGTTTGCAGCGAAATTGTAATTCAATTTGTCTTTCAAAACTTGGGTCTTTCCGGCTTCCAATGCGGCAACGGCTGCTTTGTCTAACGCATCAGCCAACGCACGGCAATTCTTTTCCATTTTGCGGTTAAAATCGTGTTCATACGAAATTTCGTTGTTCATGTACAACGCCGGAACCATAGTAAACCCAATTGTATATGTAGCCCAAACAACCGTGTAAAGTGCTGACGTGTTTTCATCGTCCGGGATAACGCACGAACGAACGTTGCCAACGGTAACGTCGCCGTCGTAATTGATAACCGGAACTTGTACCGTATTACCAATTGAGGCAAACGCACGTTCTCGCAATGTTGGGGACAAAATAGAATTTGCGGCGTTGGTCTGTTCAATAAAGAAATCCAATGCGCCATACTCACACGGGCGGGCCATATTGCGGTCTAATTCCGGGTTTTCAACTCGCCAATTCTGTAATCTTGTAGCAATTAAACTCATAGTTAATTAATTTTTAAATTGTTATTAAATGCGGGGTTCCCTTTCCCGTGTTATTTTTCCGGTAACTGACTAATATTATTGTCTTTCCATGCTTGGTTCATTGCATCATCAAAAGCCTTTGAACCGATTGTTAAACCCTGCTGCATCAAAGAATTTGTAATAACATCGTATGCCTCTGTTCTTGTTTTTACTCCGCTTACATCAACGGTTATTGAACCGCTTCCGGGCTGACGTTTTGGCGGGTTTGTTCCGCCTCCGGGCTGTTGTCTTTTAGGCTCCAATACTCCCATTGTTTCCAACTCTTTTGTCAGCAATTCGCCGGGGGTATATGGGTTTAACTGATTGTTTGGGTTTCTCATAATTGCGCCGCTTGCATCCTTAAACGCCAAAATCTTTCCGCCGTTTCCGTCGTCTATGTATTCCGGGTTCATTCCTTTGACTTTTTCGTTTGCTTGTGCCAATATTACCTTTGTTACACTCTCCGGCAATCCGGTTTTGAATGTAAGCCCGGCGGCTGCAGTCTGCAATGCGTTGTCAATCTTTACTCCAAACATTTCTTTTTCGTGTTCGGTTTTCATTTGTTCAAACTTCGTGTTCAACTCTGTATATTGTGTGGTAACGTTTGCCAAATCCGCCTTTGCTTGCTTCAATGCTTTTACCGTTTCCTCATCTGCCGAACCGTCCGCAATCGCTTTTTCCAAACGTGCCTTTTCTTTTGTCAACGTATCAATCTGCGATTGTAACCCGTTTGCGCTTTCTGCTTTTGTTTTGAACTCCCCAATAACACGTTTTGCGAAATCATACGTTTTTTCGGTGCTATTTTTGGCGATACCGGACGCCGCCAAAATATCCGCATCCAAAGCCCCGTAAATTTCGCTCGTTTTCTTTGCAATGACGCTGTTTTCGTCATTCTGCGATAATGTTGTAATCGCTGTAATCTGTTCGTCAGTCAATCCCGACAAAGCCGCATTTGCAACTAAAATTTCTCTCGTTAACATAATTCTTTACCCTTTCTGAATTAATTAAGTGCAATTGTTTCAATTGACGCACTATTTGCGTTTACAATGTAGATTGTGTATTTTGGTGCGTCCTCGCTTGTTGTATCTACTAACCAACTAACAACCTTTGCATGGCTGATTTTGTTTTCTACTTCTTTTGTTACCAACACGACGTCGGCAATTGTGCCGCCCTCAATACATGCAATCAATTTTGCTTTTGTGTCGCCGTCCAATGCTGCGGCGGTTGTGGTTACTTCAATAACCAAATTGTCCTGCTGTGCAATCTGTGTCATATTCGTAATATTTAATGGTTAAACGTTCTCGTTATTTTCCGGGCTTTCGGTTGCCGTTTCTTCTGTCTTTTCGGCTTTCGTCTTTCTTCCGGGTTTCTTTGTTTCTTCCGGGATAACTCCGGCGGCTTTCAGTTCTGCAATAATTTCCGCTTTCATCTGCGCACGTTCCGCCGCTTTTGCCTCTGCTGCTGCTTTTTCTGCGGCTTCTGCTTTGGCACGTTTATTGGCTTCAATCTTTTCTTTGTTTGCAGCCTCCCAAACGTTCGGGTCATGCAAAATATCAACTTTGTAACCCTGCTTTCTCAAATTGTGCAAACCAAATGTTTCAAAGAATTTCTTTCCGAACACTTGAATACGTGGTTTTGACAATCTTTCTCCGGTTTCGCCGTGGAATTTTACAACCTCAATTCGGCAATGATAAAAACTTTCTTCCCCTTTTGGGACAATGAAATTTTCCGGGGTAACGTCCAACAATCTGACGTCCTTTGTTTTACCCTCTGTTTCTGTTTTCACTCGCATACTCATTAAATTTATCTGTTATTACTTTAATTTTTTGGTCGAATGGTATTTGACTGCCAAACTCCAATATATTAGTATTTTCTCGTTCAAATCTGCGAACAAAATTAGCGAAATTCAGTTTAATACGCAATTCGTCTTCAGAAATTAGATTTTTTCCGTATAAATCCAATACCTCGGCACGGCTTAAATGCTTGTACGGCTCCAATTCTGACAATACCAACATACGTTGTAATTGTGTGGGGTCGTGTCTGTATTCCGTTTCGATTATTTGGTTTTGCAATGCGTCCAATTCTGCCTCGCTTGCTCCGTTGTCCTTTGCTAACTTGTAACGTTCCCGTAATTTATTGGGGTCGTACAAATAAAATTCCGTTCCCAAATTTATTTTTGCCGATATAAACATATTTCCGTATCTCAAACGGCATATTGTTTCATCAACAAATTGTTGTGCTTCCTCAAACCCTTTTTTAACCCGGTTTAATACCGTGCTTTGGCTTTCAAAATTGGCTTGTATCTGCTGTTCGTTCAATGCGTCCCGTGTCGTTATTTCCTCATTTGTTCCAACGACCGCCGTAATTATGTTTGTCTTTAAACGTGTTTCCTCGGAAACATTAAAGTCCAAACTATCACGGTCAACGGTCAACATCTGAATAGGGTTTCGCAAATCCGGCTGTTTATCGCCATCCGGTACGGGTATTTCAATATACGTTCCGGCTCCGGCAATTCTTTTGTCGCCACATTTCGGGCATGGTATCAATAATCCGGCTTGGTCGAATTTGTAATTTCCGGCTTTGTCTTTAATAAAACCGCCGTCGCAATGGTCGCCGTTTTCTGCGTTTGAGTAATCGCAATTTTGCTCATACCCGGAATAAATAGGGTACGACCCGTAAATATCCAAAATCCGTTTCGATATATGGTAAAACAGAAACCAATCCAAACTTTCCAACTCCTTTGTCAATGGCGACGCCTTAACATCGGGTTCCTTTAGGCTTAACGGTTCGTTCCAAAAGAAACGGGCGGGGCAATATCCCAAATCGTGCGGGCTGTCAATCAGTAATTCCCCAACGTTTCCTTTTTCCTCTCTGAAAACCCTATATCTTTCATCGTCTATTACTGCAATACGGTTGTCGTCCTGCTTGAATATAATCCAACGCATAACGCCCGTTGTTTTATCCGCATCGAAAGTAATAATACTATCTATTGGCAACCAATAGAAATACGGTGCCGGGTATTTATCGCCGGGGGCTTGTTCTTGGGGCAAATCAACAACTAAAACGCTGTTTATTTCGGTTTTGAAAAACTCCCATCCTTTTGTTGCCCAAATTTGCGGCTCCCCTAAAACGCTTTGTCGGTAATACTCCCAATCGTCCCGTTGTTCGCTGTTCATAAACTGATAATTGAACGCCGGGTTTCTACCATCGAAAATACGGCTCAATTTAGCAAAACAAACGTCCGTCACCTCGTTTGTTTTAACGGGGTAACGGAACATTGTTTTAAACAACCTTACTTTGTCGGCGGGCAATATATTAGAAACAAAAGCAAAGAAATCATTTAACGGCTGCATAACATACGGCGTCAACACGGTTTGGGCGTGAAAACGTATGCGGTTTTGGTGGTAAACCGCCCTACTAATCGCCGTTTTTTTCCGTGGCTCCGCTATCTGCTTTTTTATTTCTCTTATATCTAAGCCCATTTTCTTTGTCAAATTCAAATTTACTATTTTCCGGTAACTTCCAACCGCCGTTGTTTCGCATCCTCAACAATCTTTCGGCGTGCGTTACATCAAATTCACGTGTTGTTTTCAGTGTTGTACACTCCAACAAAACTTTCGTCGTTTTATCATTCGGCATTTCTCAAATCTGTTAATGGGTTGAAATCCTTCGGGGCTACAATTACCAAATCATCCGACCAATTGGGCAAAAACGACCATTGTACGTTGTTGCTGTCCGGTGCTTCCAATCCTCCCAATGTTTTATCAGAAAAGAACAAAGAACGAATTGGAATAGGATAATACGTTGTTGCTGTTGTTTCGTCCTGCAATGCGCCGATATTTCCGTTTTCGTCAAACAGATAAACGCCCAAATTTTGGGAATCGCTTTCGCACTGCAATTGCTTCAATGCTTTAATAATCTTTTGCGGAACTCTACGCAATACCGCCGTAAATGGGGTTGGCTCACGTCCTATTACTTCCTCAATACCTCCCAACGTTTCATTTCCGCCGCCAAATGTACGTGCCGCCCCTGCTTCTGCAGTTGGTGCTTGTACGTATGGGGTCAAAACAATTTTCGTGTCGTCCTCTGCTGACAACAACGGCGTCCATGACGCTTTAAGTTCTATTCCCGCCGCCGTGGTAAATGAATTTCTTCCCCCGGTGCTTTTGTACAATCTTTGAAACGCTACTTTCTGAATCTGTCCGAAACTCTCGGCACACGTAAAGTTCGGAATGTTTGGCAACGCTGTGGATGCCGGGCATTTACAAATCGCCATACTCTTTAAATTTTTAACGTTAAAACTAAATTTATAATCTCCGGGGCTATCCCTTTGCCCCTTTCTTTTTACAAAGTTATAATATTTACCGGTTAATTTCTTGCATATATGGAATTTATTGTTAGTTACGGCGTGTAATACCCTTACATGCAGCGTTGTATGGCTTAATATTACCATCCGCCAATTCCTTTTCATAAATTCCGGTTAAACCGTCCTCCGGGTCGTCATGGGCATTTGCAGGAAAATCACGCAAAAACCCGGTCAAATGTTCGTGTATCTTTGGAAAACGTTGTTCCCATCCAATCGGCATTACTATTTGTGCATTTACCATCGCTGAATTTGTTATAATACGGCTTTCCTTGTTTGCCCCTTGATAAAATGGTTCTGTTACTGCTTTTATCTTTTTCCTTATAACCTTTTCAAAGCCGGAACCGCCGTTGTTACTTTCAATCCATGCTTTTTGCGTTCCGCATCTGTTTATCATATCCGGGACGGTAACGGCTGTTATTTCTGTGTTTTCCTGCGTAAATACCATGTCAGTAATTAGCGCATACAAAATCGGTTCAAACCGTTTCTTTTGTTCGTTCCATGCCTCATTACCGGATTTGTAAATGTCATAACATGCCGAAAATGTAAAGTCGTCGCCCTCGTCGGCAACGTCTGTATAATTTCCGCTACGTACATACGTCCCCCATTCGGATTTGTCAACGTATGTTCGGAACGGGTTCCGGTACAATTTACCCTCTGCGTTTCCGGGGTTGCCTTGATACAAACATTGAAATTGTACGGGGTCTAACGCTCTTTGTCCCTCCAATTTTGCCCGGCTGTGTCGTCTATCCCATAACGCCGCCCCCGGTTCCCGTGGGTCAATATCTGTTGGTTCCCCGGTTTTCAGTCCCTCAAAATTTATTCGTACCCATGCGCCCGCCGGAATGTCTTTTACATCATCCCAACTTTTAATGTCAATTACGGTTTCCCCGCTTTTTTCAATACGTCCAATCAAATCATCATCATGCCAACGGGTAAACACAATTAATTCTTGGGAATCATTATGTAAACGGGTACGTACAACGGTCGTGTACCATTTCCACGCCGCATTACGTACAATCGGGCTGTTGCCCTCGGCATAATCTTTGTAAACGTCGTCCAAAATAGATACATCAACCGTTTTTGACGTCAAAGAACCGCCACGACCGACAACACGCAACGACCCCTTATGCCCAACCATTTCTATGACGTCAGAATTTCGTAAATACGTATTAGCCATTGTTACAACGTTGGAACCGTTCAAATACGTTTCCGGGAACAATTCCCGGTATCTTGGGGTATCAATTATTCTTTGTACGTCCCGGTTAAAATCTCTCGCAATGGTTGCCGCATACGACCCGATACAAATCTTTTTGTCCGGGTCTAAACCTAACATAAAAGCGGGTGTTTTCCGGCTTGAACCCTCGCTTTTCCCATGTTGGGGCGGCATTTGCACAATCATTTTTCGTATTAATCCGTGCGCAAACATATCTAACAACGTGTAATAAACGACGTGAAAAGGTTCCAAAGCCAAATCCGGCTGCATATACCGGGCAAAGTTTATCAGCCTATTACGGGACGCCGCTTTTACAATTTCGTCGGGATTGTTTTTTATTGCTGCATACATTTTAAGCAATTGTTCTTTATCCATTTTGTTTAATTCTTAAAAATAGACTACTTGTTTTTGTATTTTCCCCGTGTTTTTTCTGACGCAAAAACCGGAAATCTAAAAAACCGACCAATTTATTGTTTCTTTTTCCATTTGTCGCACGCTTTTTCCGAACGTATCATACTGCGATTTTCGACAAACGGGCATTTTAAACAAATCGGGTTCCCGTCCATATCCAAATTTGAATGTTCGTAATAAAATTTACCCCAACCACAATCCCCGCACGTGTGTACGGGTTTCGGTTCATCTTTTTTCTTGATATTATTCTTTGTTGTTCGTGCCATCGTCAATTACTCCTTTTTCCGCTAATTGTTTTTTATATTCTGCTGTTTGCAATTTATCGGCGACCGCAAACAATAGGTCGTCCGGGATTGCTGATACATCGTATTTCGGTGCATCGCCGTTTATGCTTTCTTTTATTCCCGGTATTTCAATTTTAATTGGTGCATCAAATCCCAACATCTTTGCCCGGCGTTGTTGTACGTTCAAAAGCAAATCCAAAAATCGGGGGTTCCCGGCGGACGTTTCCGTTGTCGTTTCCTCATACCCGTAATATTCCGGGTTGTCGCCATCCTCCAAAACTTTACGGGGCTTTGCGTTCTGTCTGTTTTTCTCTCTCGTTTTTCCGGTCTTGGAACGCTCCCACGCCTCCCACAATTCAACCTCCATTTTATCCAACTTTCGAAATTCCTGCGTAACGTAATCGTCTATATTATCCATACGCTCACGTTTCCACTCAATAAGCAATTGTTGCATATCCCAATAAACCATCTGTTTACTGATTGTGTAACCGACGCCACGCCGGGCGTTTTCTTCATTCAGTCTTTCGGAAATCTCTTTGTACGTGTAACCACGCAAAAACAGATTTGAGCAAAACGACAAATCAAATTCCCTTTGGTCTTTCGTCCTTTTGCACATTTTCGGGCGTCCGCCCCTTTGTCTTTTACTTGCTTCCATCTTCCAACCTTTTTATAACGGCTAAGTCTTTCGCTTTGCTTTCCTCTCAAACGTCGCTTTCCCTTTGCTTGTTATTTTCGGGGGAATTTTCGTTTTAAGCGGGTTTTGTTTGTTACTTGATACTTTTATTGTCTTTTGTATTTTCGTCGCCCTACGGGGCTAATTTTGGCTTTCTTTCGTTCCGATACCTAAACGGCAAAGCACCGGTTATAATTCCGGGGCGTATTTTTATTCTTTTTCCATTTTGTCGGTTTTCAACAATGGGTAAACACTTGTTACCCTAACTGACGGCGTACCGTCCTTTTTGTCAAACCTAACTTCATACGAAAAATTGCCGTTGTGTTCTGCCTTGATAACTTCTATCTTTCCGGGCTTTCCGTTGTATTTTATTCTATCGCCTTTTTTAAACGGACAATTTTCTGTTATGTAACTTTCTGCGGCTTTTTCTCTTTCCTTTCTGTTGTACTCCAAAGCCTTTTGTTTTATCTCGGCTAATTCTGCCATTCTTTTTACGTATGTTTCTTTATCCATAACTTTATTATTTTTCTGTTGGTAAATCCACGGTTAACAATACGGGTTGCAATGGTTGGTTAAACGTCAGCATTGACAAATGTATTGTTCCGGTTTCTTTTACTCTGCAGGTAACGGCATATATTCCGGTTGGTCTTTTGCAAAGACTACATTCACGCCGGGAAATTCAATTGGTTTCATAATATGTTCTTTGGTTCATATTTCAAAATCAATATATCGGTTCCCATAATTTCGCCGGGGCATTTACCTAACTTTTCAACCGCTTCTTTTATCATTTCATCAGCCCATTTGTCGGCTGCAACCATCGGGTTGTTTGCATGTTGCAAAACTCTATGTATCGCCAATCTTTCCTCGGCGTTTTGTGTTGTTCTGATATGTTTAATCAAATCCCCAATCGGTTGTTTACTCAAATAATCGGCACACTTAAAACGGTCTTTGCAAATATTGCAATCATCCGGGTAATTGTGTTTTGCATCCTGCGAACTCTTTTCGTCTGCCTTTCTGAATCCGTGCCATTCGTCACGGCGGGCGATTGCTTCCGTAAATACCGCCATTGCATCAATACAAACTTGTGCCAAAATATAATCCGGGGTATCTCTCATTTCCTTTTCTAAACCGTGCTTATTAATAAGTTCGGTTAGTTCTTTTTTAAAATCCTTTGCCATATCTTTGAATTATAATTTCCGACGTGTTTTCCGGTATTATTCCATTTACCAACATATCATCAGCAACAACAAACAATTCGTGGTATTCCTCTGTAAGTTTTAAAAATCTCATTTGAAAGTTTTTGCCGAAAAGTTTATTCATCTTTTCAAACAATCTCTTTTCATCAAAGGTCAATCCGGCGGTATTGGCGTCTTTTTCTTCAAAATTAGCCATAAACGTTTGCATATCCATTTTGCCAAATTTTCCGTCCGGTGCCAATACAATAAAATTTCCCTCCGGTACGTCCAACATTACGCCGTTTTCGGTCGGGAATGAATAAACCGCCAAACCGCCGGGCGTTCTCGGAATCTGCATTGTTCCGCCTCCGGTAAACATCAGCAATTTTTCCAAATTATCACGCTTTACGGGTAATGCACGAATTTCTAACAATCGGCGGCAATAAATATCCCCGGCGGTTTCGTCCGGCATACCTAAATTTGTGCGCAACTCATTTGGCAAATTTTCCGCCCCTTTTTCGTATTCAACAAAGAATATTGCACCACGCAAAAGGTTTTGTTCTTTAATCGTCCTTACTTCTTTTATTCTTTTCCCGTATCTGCCTTGAACTGCATATATTGCGGCTTCAATTATTCTTTCCTCTTTGTCCGGGGCGTACATTTTAAGTTCAAAGTAACTTTCTTTCTCTGTAACTTCCGGTTCTGTTCCCGTTACATCTTCAATCATCAAAAACGTTTCCGCATCAAACGGAATAAATCTTTTCTTTTCCATCTGTTGTTTATTAAAAAGTAATGTTTTTAATCCATACATTTTTTTGAAGTGAATTCTTTTTTTATCGGTACGACCGTACTCGTCGCAAAACCTTGAACATTCCTTTCCGTCTACGCATAAACTGCAACGCCATTTCGGATATATATTGCCGGGCTGATTTGCCATTTCTTCTTTTATTTTCGTCCATCTTTCGGCAACTATAACCATACCCCGGTAAATTGAACGTTCGCCGGGGTTGTATTGCTTTTGCGGGTCATACGGTTGTGGTTTCTTGGTTCTCATTATCCAAAGGGATTTTCACGTTGTCGAATAGTGTTTTCAGATTTTCGTCAGTTCCGGCAACTGATATTCTCGCATTGCCTCCGCCAACAACCGCCAAATCAGTAATCCGGCAATCGTAATTTCCTGCCTCTGTTTGTAACTTTGCCGCCTCATTGAACGGCAATATTTTTGTAACTTCTTCCATCGCTCACGTTTTTAATTTACTACCGTACAAAATAAAAAGGAAAATTCCTATTCTCCAAAATTTGAATCCGATACTTTTCATTTCTCAATCTGTTTTTGAATTTGTTCCCAACTAATTTCATCAATTACAACTTGTATGGGGTATTCAATTATTTCTCCCTTTGTATAAACCAAATTGTAAATTCCCAATTGCCCTTTAATTGGCATTTCTATAACCCTGCGGGGGTTGCGCATCAGCCAACCGAAACCCTTTGTTATCTTTTCCCGCTTTTCTTTTGGTATTCGGGTGTTTTCCCAATCCTCCGGGGTAAAATCCTTAATTGGTTTTATGTCGTACAACTCAACCAATCCCAAAGTAACGCCGCTTTCCATTCCGGGATAAACCGGGTTTGCCGACGAACAAATAAGAACGTCGCCACGGTATGACGTTTTTTTGCTTCTAACTTCAATTGATTTTCGCCCGTAAACAACGCCGTTTTCGTCTTTGTATGCCGCCGTTACCAAATCATTTGCGTATGGCTGTTTGACGGTCAACGCACGACAACGGTCGTGTTTTTCGGGGTCATATTCTTTGCTATTAAACTGCATAACTTTATTTTTTATCTTTCCCGGCGGGTTCCTTGTAATGGGCAAAACCAATTGGTCGTATCGGTTCCGGCTCCGATAACCGTTCGCCCCTTTGTCCGTGTCCCAATCAGCCGGGAACCCTCCGGGATTTGAATTTTAATTTCGTTCCTCATTCTCAAAATGGCAAATCATCTTTGTTTGGGTCGGGAATTGGCGGCGGTGTTGGTGCGCCTCCCTGCTGCGCTGTTGTTTGTCCGTCTTTCTTTGGCGTCAACATTTCCATATTAAACCCGTAAACTTCTGTAATGTATCTTTTGACGCCGTTGTTGTCCTCATAACTGCGGGTTCTTATTTTCCCCTCAATATAAAGTTTATCGCCCTTTTTTACATACTCTTTTGCAACCTTTGCCAATCCATTTTGCAAAACAATATTGTGCCATTCGGTGCGCTCCGGTACTTCTGTACCATTTGCCGTTTTAAATGCTCTGTCAGTTGTCGCCAACGTGAATTGCGCAACCGAACCGCCGTTGTCGAAATCTTTATACTCCGGGTCTTTTCCGACGTTACCCATTAAAATAACTTTGTTTACACTCATAGAAATATTGCTTTAAAAATCCAACTTCCAATACTCCATAACGTCCAAATGTATGACGCAACCGTTAACGCCACGAACGTATAAAATACAATTTTATATCCGGTTTGTTTTTTGATTTTCATCTACTTAAATTTTACGCCATCCAACAAATATTCTTTTTTCATATCCGACCATCCGGCGGCATGATTTATCGCTTTCCGGTCGTCGTCGTGAACAAATTCAACTATCCAACCGCCGACGTTTGATTGTTTTATTAGTCTTACCAATTTGCCGACGAAAAAAGAACGGTATCGGTAATATGCTGAATTTTCACTAACAAACAAAACACGTCTTTCTGCATTTATTTCGGGCGGATTTTCGATTTGCGGGCGTTTCTCCCTTTCCGGGTACCTTTGTACCCTTTTAAAATCATTTTGGATTGAACGGCAGGAAATCGCCCCGTAATCGGGTGCTCTTTTTTTTGTTCTCATAATCTCAAACTTTGATACTCTTTTTTTAATAGTTCTACAACCCTAACGTTGCCGGGGTGAATACGCATCTTTTGGCGGTCGCCATTTTCCCAACGGTTGTGCATTTCAAAACACAAAATATTAATATTGCGGGGGTCGTGTGTCATTTCCGGGTATGCGCCACGGGTCATTATATGGGAACAATACACGGCGGAATAATTGTGTAACGGTCGCAATGTTTCCTCGCATCTGTGGGGCTTATGCGCCCAAACCCACCGGAAAAACCTTTCATTGGCAACGGGAATGTCGCCACGCCCCAAAACGCAATGTCCGAACAATTCCCGTTGTATTAGAACCCGTAACCGTATATCTAAACAGAAATTACGAATATCCAATAATGGCTCATATCCACGTTTAACGCAATAGTCATATTCGCAACGTTCGGTTAACAATATAGGTTCCATTAATCATTTTCATTTACATAAACCAAATCGTTTGCCTCGCCATCAGCCCCGAACAATTCCAATTGGGCTTTCTTTCCCTCAAACAGAAATGCGTAAACTTCGTTTTCTATTCCGTTAACGGTTGTTCCCAATCTTTCCTCAAATCCAAATGTTTCTGTATTGTATTTCAAACGTGGGGAATTAATCGCCGTTTTCTGATTATTGGAAACCGTAAGCAATCCGGTCAATACAACGCCAACGTTATCATCCTGCCCGGACAAAGAAACGCCCCTTACTTCGATATTATTCAAACATTCCTCGGCGAAACTTTCCGCAATATCTGTTTGTTTCTTTGTTGCTTTAAACTCCGGCGTTGCCATCATGGTTTTAAATGACGTTATGTTGAATACACGTCCCATAATCGGGCGCAAATCATTAAACAAATTACGCAAATCCGGGTGTATGTCTTTTGCACTCAATACATGGTATTTGTTCGTGTAACTCTCATTTCCGACAACTTCCGTTACTTCATAATGTACGTCTAACCCGCCATCTTTCAACAACTTCACTTTCGATAATGCAAACTTTTCATTTGTAGGAATCGGCATAACATTTTGTTTTTTTTCGCTCATAGTTTTTAATCTTTATTGTTTCCCGGTTCCTCCGGATCGGTTTCTTCTTGGAAATACTCGCACGGTTCATCATCAGCGCAACGACCGGATAAACAAAATTGCAAGCTATTGACATTTTCATTTCGCATGAATTATATATTGGGCAATCCTTACAATTAAGGCTCAACATATCTTTCTTTGCCTTATTTTCTAACTGATTTAATTCTGAATTATGCTTCATTTTAAATACTTCTTGGGTCGTCTATAAACGTGTTGTATTCCTCTGCGGCAATCTGTTTCAAATGCTCAATATGTTCTATCAATTCCGCATTGCTCAACTCCGGTATTTTACGCAACCGGGTTTCATATTCCCCGGTTTCAATATTCGGTATTTGCTCATACATAACCGGGGACAACTCACGCAATCGGCGTTCGGTTTGTTCATCTGTCAGACGTTCGCCCGCCTCCCAAATTCCGGTTCTAAACGTTGGTACAACGTAATTGAAATAATAACCTTTCAAAGCCTCTGACGAACCGGGCGACGCTACAATAAAACGGGCGATTATGCGGCTACCTTTGTGCATTGCAAAGAATTGATTTAATTCCCCCATGTACATTTGTAAACCGCCGTTATTATTAATCATTCCCGTTGCTGTTATCTCTCTTTTTTTCATCGTCCAATTGTTTTACATACAACTCCGTTTTAGTTCCTATTAGCGGTTTTTCTTTGCTCAATGACGCCAAACATTTATTTAAAAAATCGCTTTGAAATTCGTCCATGTGAACTACCGCTAAACTAAAGATTTAGCGGCTTCGGAGATACCAATACCTCCTC
>ERZ772889.1241-NODE-1241-length-23852-cov-18.913939_pt1 | contig 23852 bp, 11 predicted proteins | sample MGYA00512127_ERZ772889 | MGnify/ENA primary metagenome ERZ772889 (study PRJEB29015, sample SAMEA2737689) | human gut metagenome | biome: human gut; feature: human-associated habitat; material: faeces | place: China | collected 2012 ...
AAGCGCTGTACGGCGGTGCGGCAGGCGGCGGCAAGAGCGACGCGCTGGTGATCGAGGCGCTGCGGCAGGTGGATGTGCCCAACTACCGGGCATTGATCCTGCGCAAGACCTTTCCCCAGCTGCGGGAGCTGATCGACAAGACCATGCAGTACTACAAGCCCGCATTCCCCAAGGCCCGGTACAATGCCAGCAACCACTGCTGGACCTTCCCCAGCGGGGCGAAGATCTATTTTGGCAGCATGTTCCGGTCCCAGGACAAATACAACTACCAGGGCCAGCAGTTTGATTTTATCGGGGTGGACGAGCTGACCCACTTCACCTGGGAAGAGTACAGCTACCTGATGAGCCGCAACCGCCCCAGCGGGCCGGGCACACAGGTGTACATCCGGGCCACGGCCAACCCCGGCGGTATCGGCCACGGGTGGGTGAAGGCCCGGTTCATCACGCCGGCACCCCCGGGCACCCGGATGGTGCAGCTGGTGGACGCGAAGAAGCCGGACGGCACCGTGGAAAAGCTGCGGCGCACGCGGGTGTTTATCCCCTCCACCATCTTTGACAACCCGGCACTGCTGAAAAATGACCCGGGGTATCTGAACAACCTGGCGTCTTTACCGGAGGCGGAGAAGCAGGCGCTGCTCTATGGCAGCTGGGACAGCTTCAGCGGCCAGGTGTTCACCGAGTGGCGCAACGACCCGGCCCACTACGAGGACCAGCGGTGGACCCATGTCATCAAGCCGTTTCGCATTCCGGCGCACTGGAAGATCTGGCGCGGGTACGACTTTGGCTACTCGCGGCCCTTCTCGGTGGGGTGGTATGCAGCGGACGAGGATGGCAGGCTGTACCGGATCAAGGAGCTGTACGGCTGCACCGGCACGCCGAACGAAGGCCTGAAGATCGACCCGGTGGAGCAGGCCCGGCGCATAAGGGAAGCGGAAGAGAACGACCCGATGCTGAAAGGCCGGGTGATCCAGGGCGTGGCGGACCCGGCCATCTTCAACGAGAGCCAGGGCGAGAGCATTGCCCAGATGCAGGAAAAGCACCCGTACTACCTGGTATGGCACCCGGGAGACCACACCCGCCTTGCCGGAAAGATGCAGATGCACTACCGGCTGGCCTTTAACGCCGAGGGGCGGCCCATGCTGCAGGTGTTTGACACCTGCAAACACTTCATCCGGACCATCCCGAACCTTGTGTACGACGAGAGCAACGTGGAGGATATCGACTCCGACCAGGAGGATCACATCTACGACGAGTGCCGCTATGTGCTGATGGAAAACCCCCTCAGCCCGCGGCAGATCCAGAAAGAGACGGCGCTGCGGGACGACCCGCTGGACCTGGACAGCCACAAGAGCCGCACCAGAGTGATGCGGGTGTAAGGACGAGAGATGTTCTCTTTTGCCGCACAAAAGAGAACCAGAAAAGCGCGGCGGTGCCCGCAGGGCATGAAAGCCCCAGTGGGGCTTTTAAGCCGCAGACTGGTTTGCGAAGCAAATGACGCGTGTTTAGCGCGGCAAGGTCACGGCGATTTCGACGCGCTGGACCCACGAATCAAGGGCTGCTCGCCCTTGATAATCCCAAAGAAGAAGTCAAACCGGAAAAAAGCTAGCCGCTGTGCTTAACGCTTTTTTCTCGGTTTTCCGATTGGAATGAGTACGAGCGGAAAGGAAAAGCTGCATGAATGAACAGGAACTTTTGCAGGAGCTGCTGCAGCGGTACCCGGACCCGAGAAAGACGTTGTATCCGGAAGATCGGGGCGGAATTGCCACCCCGGCGGGGGCCGGGATGCTGAACGGCCTGGGAGCACGGCCGCCGGAGCCTGTGACCGGAACGGGCCTGCAGACGGCAGGCGGCAAACCCACGGAGGATGCTGCCGGGGCGCAGGTGATCGGGCCGGAGGAGATCGCAAAGGCGGGGGAGACCCTGCAGAAATACAAGGCGGGCAAGGCGTCGCTGGACAAGCGCATTGTGGACAACGAGCTGTGGTTCCGCATGGGGCACTGGAAGAACTGCGAGAACAAGATGATGGAGGGCAAGCCCAAACCCTCCAGCGGGTGGCTGTTCAACAGCATTGCCAACAAGCACGCCGATGCCATGGACAACTACCCGGAGCCCAACGTTTTGCCCCGGGCGGCGGACGACGAAGAAACGGCCAAGGCACTCTCGAAGATCATCCCGGTGGTTTTGGAGCAGTGCGACTATGAGCAGGTGTACAGCGACACCTGGTGGCGCAAGCTCAAGACCGGCACCGGCGTGAAGGGTGTGTTCTGGGACCCGACGCTGCGAGGGGGCCTTGGCGACATCAGCGTGAAGAGCGTGAACCTGCTGATGCTGTACTGGGCCCCTGGCGTGAGCGACATTCAGGAGAGCCCGAACCTGTTCAGCCTGAGCCTGGAGGACAACGAGCAGCTGGTGGCGAAATACCCCCAGCTGGAAGGCCACACCGGAAAGAGCCTGGACGTGGCCGAGTACATCCACGACGATCAGCTCGACACCACCGGCAAGAGTGTGGTGGTGGACTGGTACTACAAAAAGGCCCGGCCGCAGGGCGCGCCGGTGCTGCACTACTGCAAGTACTGCAACGGCGTGGTGCTGTACGCCAGCGAGAACGACCCGGCCCTGGCCGAGCGGGGCTTTTACGACCACGGGAAATACCCCTTTGTGCTTGACCCGTTGTTCATGGAAGAGGACAGCCCGGCGGGCTTTGGGTACATCGACGTGATGAAGGACACCCAGACTGCCATCGACGAGATGAACGCGGCCATGGACGAGAACGTGAAGCTTTCGGCCAAGGCGCGGTACATCATCCAGGACGGGGCGGGCATCAACGAGCAGGAGCTGGCCGATTTTGGCAAGGACATCGTCCACGCGGCAGGGCGGGTGACGGACGAGACCCTGCGGCCCTTACAGACAGCGGGACTGGCGGGCAACCTGATCACCTACCGGGACGCGAGAGTGGCAGAGCTGAAGGAGATCAGCGGCAACCGGGACGTTTCCCAGGGCGGAACCACCAGCGGCTTGACCGCGGCTTCTGCCATTGCGGCGCTGCAGGAAGCGGGCTCGAAGCTCTCCCGGGACATGCTGAAAAGCGCTTACCGGGCCTTTGCAAAGGAATGCTATTTCATCATCGACCTGATGCGGCAGTTCTACGACGAGAGCCGGGTCTACCGCATTACCGGCGACAGCGGCCAGCCGGAGTATGTGCAGTTCTCCGGGGCAATGCTGCAGCCCCAGCCGGTTGGCATGATCGGCGGGGTGGAGCTGGGCAGCCACGAGCCGGTGTTCGACATCACGGTATCGGCTGCCAAGAAGAGCACCTTCAGCCGCCTTTCCCAGAACGAGACGGCAAAGGAGTGCTACCAGATGGGGCTGTTTGCCCCGGCCAACGCTGACGCGGCGCTGGCGGTGCTGGATATGATGGACTTTGAGGGCATCGAAAAGGTGCGGGAACGGGTGCAGCAGAACGGTACCCTGTACACCCAGCTGCAGCAGGCCATGGAGCAGCTGCAGAAGCTGAGCGCCATCATTGACCAGCAGAACGGCACCAACATGAGCGCCATGGCCGGGGCCGCTGCACAGGCGGCAGGAACCACGGGCGGCAGCAGCGGCAGACAGACCACCGCAAAGACAGCGACCAACGGCCTGGGGGCTGTGGTGGGCGGCGGAGGCAACAGCCTGGCCACCCAGGCGGCACAGCGGGCCATGAACGTGAATAATCCGAATAAGTGACCCTCTCAGCGCGCAATGCGTCTGACGACGCAGTTGCTTGCAGCTCCCCCGAAAGGGGAGCCCTGCTTAGAGGAAATTTTGGAAGGAGCGATAGAATGATCCAGATCACTTACAACGAGATGGGAGACATGATGTTCCTGCGGGCCGAGGGGCACGCGGAGTTTGCACCCAAGGGGCAGGACATTGTATGTGCTGCCGTGAGCGCGCTGATGCAGACGCTGGCCTACAGTCTGGACAGCGGGACCGTGACCTGTGCCGATGACCGGAACCTGATGGTGGTACAGGCAAAGCAGGGCACTGACAGCCTGGCAAAATTTGAGCTGGTGACAGACGGTCTAATCCTGCTGGCGGATGCCTACCCGGAGCATGTGCGGTACATCAACATGCACGCAGACAAGGCAGATGCCATTGATCTGCAGATGTTTGCAGACGGTGGTGCTGCGGGCGGGGACGGAACCTCTCAGTCCGCTGGCGCGGACAGCTCTCCCAACGGGAGAGCCAACGCATCTGCAGGGGCAGCGAACGGGGAAGGCAATGCCATTGAGCTGCCCGCCCTGCGGCCGGCAGAAGAGCGGCTGGCCCGGCGGAGCGGGGTGCTGAAGCGGAGCAGCCGGGAAGAGGGCTCACCCTCTCAGTCGGCGCAGAGCGCCGCCAGCTCCCCCGAGGGGGGAGCCCTTGGCAGTGAGGAAAAGTCTGAGCTGGACGAGGAAGCGGAAGAGAACCAGAACGAAGCCGAGGGCAAGGACGGCGAGGAGAAGGGCGAAGGCAAGACCAAGAGCCCGGAGGAGCGGCGGAAAGCCTTTGGTGAGCTGCTGCGCGGAGAGTATGCCGACCTGACCGAGGAGCTGATGCAGAACGCCGTGACCGAAGCGACCCGGCGGCTGGAAGCAAGCCCGGCCATGAAGGGTCTGATGCAGGCGCTGCAGGAAAAGTACGGCACGGATGCCAACGATCTGGTGGCCCTGACCGAGGCTGTGCGGAACGGCGCGGTGAAGGACGATGCCTACTACGAGAAGCTGGCCATGGAGAAGGGTGTTTCCACCAGGACGGCCCGGGAGCTGGACAAGCTGGAAAGCCAGAACAAGCACCTGACCGAACAGCAGCAGATGATCCAGCAGATGGAGCGTCAGCGTGTCCAGCAGGCCCGCATTGCCGAGCTGCAGGCCGGATGGGACCGGGAAGCGGAGCAGCTGAAAGCCCAGTATCCCGACTTCAACATGGCTGAGGTGCTGGCGAACCCGGAGGTGGAGAAGATGATGCGGTCGGGCGTTTCCATGACAAACGCCTACCGCAGCGCCTACTTTGATCACATCCTGAAACAGCAGCAGGCCGCCACGGCCCGGCAGGTGGAGCAGGGTGTGGTGACCCGGATGCAGCAGCGCAATGCCCGGCCCGGCGAGAATGGCACCCGCCCCGGCGGCGCGGTGCAGACCAAGATCGACGTATCCCACATGAGCCGCAAGGAAATGGAAGAGATGGAGAAGCGGGTCATGCGGGGTGAAGTTATTACACTGTAAACCTCTCACCGGCACTGTCCGCCTACGGCGGCGCAGATGCCGGAGCTCCCCTACCAGGGGAGCCGTGAGTAGAGGAAAATAAATTTTAGGAGGAAGCTATGAACAACAGAACCAAGAACCTGAAGCTGAATCTGCAGATGTTTGCAACGGCCAGCACCCAGAACCAGAACGCCACCAGCGAATCCGGCATGAGTGCCGAGATGAAAACCTTTTACGAGAAGCGCCTGATCGACCAGGCAGAGCCTGCCCTGGTGCATGACCAGTTCGGCGACCCGTATCCCATTCCGGCCAACGGCGGCAAGAACATCGAGTTCCGCAAGTATGACAGCCTGCCCAAGGCCACCACTCCGCTGACCGAGGGTGTGACCCCGGACGGCCAGACCATGAACGTTTCCACCGTTACCGCTGAAGTCAAGCAGTACGGCGGCTGGGTGCCCATTACCGACACGCTGCAGCTGACCGCCATTGACAACAACATCCTGCAGGCAACCAAAATCATTGCCAGCCAGGCGGGCCGCACCCTGGACACCATCGTGCGTGATGTGCTGGCGGGCGGCACCAACGTGATCTATGCACCCAAGATCGGCGAGGGCGGCGCAGAGACCGCTGTGACCAGCCGCGCTACCCTGGACGCGACCTGCCAGCTGACCAGCGACCTGATCGCCCGCGCGGCCACCCAGCTGAAGGCCATGAACGCTGACCCCATCGGCACCAGCTTTGTGGGCATCATCCACCCTTATGTGGCCTATGACCTGCGCCGCGACCCGGACTGGATCGATGTGCACAAGTACGCCCAGCCGGACGAGATCTACAACGGCGAGATCGGCACGCTGCACGGTGTGCGCTTTGTGGAGACCAGCGAGGCAAAGATCTGGAAGGGCACCGGCTGCCCGACGGGTCTGGCCGTGTTCAGCACCCTGATCCTGGGTGCCCACGCCTACGGTTCCACCGAGATCGAGGGCGGCGGCCTGGAGCACATCGTGAAGCAGCTGGGCTACGGTGACGACCCCCTGAACCAGCGCGCATCTGTGGGCTGGAAGGCACACAAGACCGCTGAGCGCCTGGTGGAGCAGTACATGGTGCGCATTGAGAGCTGCAGCGCACGGTACAGTGCAACGGCTGAGGCAAACTAAAAGGGTTATTCTCTTTTGCGTGCCAAAAGAGAACCAGAAAAGCACCCGCTACTTTCGAAGCGCGGGAGGCACGAACTAGGGGCTGCTCGCCCCTAGTAACCCCGAAGAAGAAGGCTCCAAGCAAAAATGCTGGAGATTCGCGCATACACGCGAAGATCTCTTAACCGCATTTTTGCTCTGCGCCGATTTGAAATAAGTTACGGGAAAGGTTGATGGATATGGCAGAAGCAAAGAAAAAGACTGAGACGATCCGGCTGTTTTCGGACAGCGGGAAGTACAAGGGCGACCTGTTCGTGAGCGTGAATGGTGTGAACTACCAGCTGCAGCGCGGCAAGAACATTGAGGTGCCCCCGGAGGTGGCGGAGGTCATCCGCCACAGCCAGGAACAGGACGACCAGACCGCTGCCCGCATGGAAGAGCTGGCGAATAAGGCGTAAGTTTAACCCTCTCAGTGCGCAGTCCGGCATGGCCGGAGCTGCTTACAGCTCCCCCGAAGGGGGAGCCCTGCTTAGATGTATCCCCCCGGCCCGGCGGCACACGCTGTGCCGGGGGTTATTTGTTTGGAGGTCTTTTATGACAGTAGGAAAGGCAATTGAAACGACGACGACCGCCGCCAGTGACGGAAACAGGGAGGAGTTGTTGGGGCCGCGGCCAGCAGGACACGAGCACAAAGCTTTGTGCGAAGTGGACGCTGGGAGCCGCAACCCGGGTTGCAGATGTGAAAGGATGGGATAAGCGTGACAGTAGGAAAAGCAATCGAAACGGCTGACAAGCTGCGGCCCAACAACGGGTTTGACCGCGAGCTGAAGATCTTATGGCTGCGGCAGGCGGATGCGGGGTTGAGAAAGAGCGTGGTGGACAAGAGCGACACCACCGATTTTGATGCCGTGGGTGCGGATATTTTATACGACCGGGAGCAGGAACTTTTGCGGCAGGACGCGGAGCTGCTGCTGCCGGAGCCCTACGACAGCTACTATGCCCACTATCTGGCGGCCCAGATGGACGCGGCCCTGGGCGAGACCGACCGCTATGCCAACGAGATGCAGCTGGCCAACGAGAACCAGCAGGAGTTTGCAGCCTGGTGCAGGCACACCTACCTGCCCAGGATGGCCACGAAGTGGAGGTACTGAGATGGCACTGCCGAGTTTATACAGCATCTCGACGGGGAAGAGCATCCAGACGGCCTTTGGCGGCCTGAACGAAAGCTATGCCTGCGCCGAGGCAGAATTTACCGAGATGAAGAACTTTTCCAGCCGGGGATACCCCGCACTGCAGACCCGGACACCCCGGCGCACCATGCGGGCCATGGGCCGCTGCAACGGGATGTACCACCTGAACGGCCTGCTGCTGTGCGAGGGTACCACCCTGCGCTACACCGAGGACAGCGAGGACAACGTGGCCACTGCGGCTGCGGGCGGGGAGATCGTGCTGGAAAACGCCGTGACGGACAGCGAGAAAATTATGATCGGCATGGGCACGAAGATCCTGATCTGGCCGGATGCCAAGAGCTTTGACACGGCCACCGGAAAGCTGGAAGCCCTGAGCGCCGCATGGAGCCAGACCGGCACGGTGACCATTGCCCCATGCGACGCGGGCGGCAAGACCTACACCGTGAGCAGCGTGGGCACCACGGAACCTTCTGGCCCGGCGGACGGGACGCTGTTTCTGAAACAGAACTCCTCTTCCAGCAAGTGGGCCTATGTGAACGTGCTGGAACAGTACGATGCCAAGAGCGGCAAGTGGGCGGAGATCCTTTTGAACAGCGTGAAGATGACCCTGCCCGGGCTGGCCGCTGCGGGCTTCAAGAAGGGGGATACCATTACGGTGGAGCAGGTGCCCGGGCTGGTGGAAGAATATCTGGCCGAGGGCGTGAACGGTGAGGTGACCATTGAGCAGATGGACGGGGACAGCATTGTGCTGACCGGCAGCCCAAAGACCGAGAGCGCACGCTATTACGGCAGCTTTACCGTGACGGCGGGTGGTACCACCTGGAAGAGCATGAACGGCAGCGAGAGCGCCACAGCGGGCGGCACCACCATTACCGCCAGGCGGCGGGTGCCCCGGCTGGAATATGTGACCGAGAACGCAAACCGGGTATGGGGCTGCAACAGCGAGGAGAACGTGATCTACAGCTGCAAGCTGGGCGACCCCACCAACTGGTACAGCTACCGGGGCATTGCTTCGGACAGCTACGCCGTGAACGTGGGCAGTGACGGCCCCTTTACCGGTGCGGCCACCTGCATGGGCTATGTGCTGTTCTTCAAGGAGAACTGCCTGCACAAGCTCTACGGCAGCCGCCCGGCAGACTATCAGCTGGTGAGCGTGCAGTGCCGGGGCGTGGCCAAGCAGGCCAGCAAGAGCATGTGTGTGCTGGCAGAGGTGCTGTACTACCTTTCCCCCGACGGCGTGATGGCCTGGGACGGCAGCCTGCCGGTGAAGATCAGCGGCGGACTGGACAACACCTGGCTGATGAACGTGCGCGGTGCGGTGGGCGGTGTGCTGGACACCCGGTATTACCTGCATCTGCGGGTGCCGGGCCGGAACGAGACCCGGCTGCTGGTCTACGACACCGAACGGCGGCTCTGGCACGAGGAGGACACGGCGGCGGAAGAGAATGCTTCCGGCTGGGCGATGTGCTCCACGGGGCGGCAGCTCTACCAATGGGACGGCGTAAACCTGTGGGCCACCGAACCGGAACGGGAGGCCGACCGGGACACCGACACGGCAAAGGCGAATCTGGAACAGAAGGTGGGCTTTGAGGCTGTGAGCGGCGACATTGGACTGAACATCCCGGCGGACAAGTACATCAACCGGGTGTTTCTGCGGGTGGATGCCCTGACATACAGCGTTGTGGAGCTGCAGGCCAGCTATGAGGGCGGGGCCTGGGAGACGCTGGGCCAGGCAGCCGTTCTGAACAAATACACCCGGGTCAACCTGCCCTTTGTGCCGGAGCGGCACGACACCATGCGGCTGCGGATCAAGGGCACCGGGCAGATCGTGGTGCGAAGTATTGCGTTCAGCATGGCAGAGAGCCGGGGCAACCGGGTGGCCGGAGGGGAACCGAAACGATGACCCTCTCAGCGCGCAATGCACCTGCGGTGCAGTTGCTTGCAGCTCCCCCGAAGGGCAACGGCGACGACCGCCGCCAGTGGCGGATTGATGGAGGAGCTGTTGGGGCCGCGGCCAGCAGGATGCGAACGGAGTGAAGCAGACGCTGGGAGCCGCAACCCGATAGCTCTGCTTAGAGGAAGGAGATTTTATATGGCAGATATTACGAGGCTTGGCGAGATCGCCATGCCGAAACTGAGTGACAACATGGCCCCGGAGGACAGGCGGAGCATCAACAACTACCTGATGCAGCTGCGGGACCAGATGATGTACATGATGCAGAACCTGGACGAGACGAATTTCAGCGACACCATGCGGGACAAGCTGACCGCCATGGGGCTGAAGGTGGAGTAAACGAAAGGAGACAGTGAGAAGATGGCAAGAGGAGAATGGTGGGAGTACCTGATCCCGGGCCACAATGTGGGGCTGATGGTAGGGGATGTGTATGACGGCATTACCGGCAACAGCGAAAAGAATGCGGGCACCGGCGTGTTTGGAACCAGAAAGAACGGTTCCAACAGCTACCAGTACGCCCAGAGCAATGACCGGGTGACCACGGCAAAGAACAATTTGGATTACATCAAAGGACAGAAGCCCGGGGAGTATCAGAGCGAGTACGGCAGCCAGATCAGCGGCACGCAGAGCCAGCTGGACAAGATGAACCGGGACGGCTTTTCTTACGACTACACCAAGGACGCAGCTTACCAGCAGTACAAGAACCAGTACACCCGGGGTGCGGAGCTGGCCAGCGAGAACGCTGCCGCCAACGCTTCGGCCCGCAGCGGCGGCTACGGCAACAGCTGGGGCACTTCCAGCGGGCAGACGGCCTACCAGAGCACCATGAACGGGCTTTCGGACGTGGCAGACAGCTTATACAACCAGGCTTACAACGAATATGCCACCAAAAAGAGTGACCTGGGCAACCGGCTGAGCTCTTTGCAGCAGCAGGAAAAGCTGGCGCAGGATGCTTACAACACCCGCCTGAACAATTACTATGGCCAGCTGAACAGTGCTCAGACCGAGTATGCCAACGCGGTGGGGGCCAACCAGAAGAAGGATGCGAACAACACCAACTTCTGGGGGAACGTATTGCGGATCGGTGCACAGCTCGCCGGGCCGCTTATCGTGAAGATGATGACGGGTGGCTTGCTCTGAAGACCGGTGTGGGGCCCTGCGACAGAGGACAGAAAGAAGGGAACTTTATGTTATTTGATACCTTACGGAGAAAGAACCAGGCGGAACAGGAAGAGCGGGAATGGAACGCCAACCGCCCGGCGGACTATGTGAGCCGGAACAAGGACGCAATGGACAGCCTGACCGGGCAGATCGGCAGCGGGTTCGACTGGGACACCGGCAGCAAAGCCTACCAGCAGTACCGCGCCCAGGCCCAGGCCAATGCTGCCGCCAGCGCGGAGAACGCCCAGGCCAACGCGGCGATGCTGGCGGGTGGGTATGGCAGCAGCTACGCCGACAGCGTGGCAAAGCAGGGCCAGCAGCAGGCGCTGAGCGGCATTGACAATGCGGTACCCGGCCTGAGAGGCCAGGCACTGAGCGAATACCAGAAACAGCAGAACGACCTGCTGAGTGCCCTTTCCGGCATGGCCAACACCGAGGCGCTGGATCGCAGTGCCTACGGCAGCAATTTTGCCAACTACACGGCGTGGCAGAATTTCCTTGCCAACCAGAGCGAACAGGCCCGGAACGAGAACGACAACTACTGGAACAACCTCTGGAACACGGTAAAGAACATCGGCTCGGCGGCTCTGACGGCCTACGATGGGTACAAGGGGTACACGCAGCAGCAGTGGGAGAACGACTTTGCCCGGGAACAGTGGGAGTACAACAAGAACCGCACCGACCAGAGCGATGCCCTGAACGCCTATCAGCAGGCGTTCAACCTGTACACCCAGGGAGCCGGGGATGCTTCTGCCGATGTGCTGAACCGGTACGGCCTGAACAAGGATGCCTTTGCCAACTACACCGGCGCACCGGTGACCCGGGACGATCAGGCAAGCGTGCTGACCACGGCGGCTTCCCTTGTGGCAAACGGCAACAGCGAGGCGGCGGCCAACCTGCTGAAGATGTACGGGCTGGACAGCAATGCAGCCGGTTCTTACGGCACCATTGCAAAACGTCAGCTGGCGACCCAGCTGGCAAAGGCGGCAGCTACGAAGAGCAGCAGAAGTTCGAGAAGTTCCGGCGGCTCCAGCAAGAGCGGAAGCGGGTGGACAAACAGCCAACTGCTGACGGCGCTGGGTAAGTATCAGAGCCTGAAGGATGATGACCCGACCAAGAGCGTCTATGCGAACATTCTGGCCAGCGCCGGAATGCTGCCGGACGGTGACACGGGCACAACAGCAGCGACCGGAACTGGCAGCGGGCTGATCGCCCCGCTGGCGAATCCGAACAAGTGGGCCCTGCCCGGGGGAACCACGGGAGGGAGCACGGGTAAGAGTACCGGAATGCCGTACAGCAATGCCCTGAGCTATGCAAAGGGGTGGAGTGCAGAAGGGGTGGATTCGGATACGATCTATGCCAGGCTGGTCAACATGGGCATAAATGATGACGTGGCGGCCAAGGTCTGGAATGCGATGGGATGGTAAGGAGAACAAAAATGGCATGGACAGCAGAACAGATGGCCCAAAAGCGGGCCAAACTTCAGAAAAAAACCAATGCCGCTGCTGGTGGGGCAGAACCCCTCAGTCAGCGCAAGAGCGCTGACAGCCGCAACCCGTTAGCCCTTGGCAGTACGGGAAACTCTGTGTCGGACAATAGCAATCCATGGACGGCGGAAAAAATGGCCGAAAAACGTGCGGCACTGCAAACCCAGAAACAGCAGACGGGCACCGACCTGTACTCCACGGCGCTGGAGGATTACCGGACAAGGAACAACCTGGGCTTTGCGGATGCCATGGACAACCGGAGCGACGAGCTGAACCGGCAGAAGGTGACAGTGAGCCCGGCGGGGAAGGGAACGTGGTACGGACAGCAGGCCCAGAAGCTGAAGAACAGCTATGCGGAGTACAGCCAGCCGGATGCCTTTGACCAGGCCAACCAGTGGTTTGACCAGCCTCGGAATCAGGAGCTTGTGAACAAGCTGCTGGAAAAGAAGAGCAATTATACCAGCTATGCCGAGACCGGCACCAGCAGAAACGGGGCCAGCGCCGGGGATGGTAGCATCGACCCCTTCCGCACCACGGGAATCAAGGGGAAGGTGGGCAACACCTACAGCACGGCGGACCTGAAAAAGCTGGGGTACACGGACACGGAGATCCGGCAGGCCAGGGAGTATCTGGACACCATGGAAGAAATCCAGGAGTGGAAGCAGCTGGCCCGGCGGACGGCAAACACCGTGGGCGGCGTTGCGGACACCGTGGCCGCTGCCCCGCTGATGGGTGCGGAGTACCTGGTGCAGGCCGGAAAGAACATCCGGCAGAGCAGCGAGAACCGGAAAGCACTGGAAGCAGAGCTTGCCCGGAACCCCCGCGAGAAGAACCTGTATGACCAGCTGATGGAAACTGACATGGACTACCAGCCCAAGTACAGCACCGGCGACCTGTTGCAGCAGGGATTTACCCGGCAGGAGATCGAGGACATGCGCAGCCGCATTGCCGGAACGGAAGCAAAGGGTGGCATCGACACGGAGAAGAGCGTGGGCTACCAGCTGTACAACCGGGGCCAGCAGCTGACGGGCGCGGCCCAGAGCGGCCTGACCGATGTGCAGCGGACCGTGCAGGGCGTGGCGACCAGCGCGGCAGAGAACCTTGCCGTGGCTGCCATCAACCCGGCGGCGGTGCTGCCGGTGCTGAGTGCCCAGGGCGCTGCGGATGCCATGGGCAAGAGCGCGGCCAAGGACGAAAGCGCAGGCAAGGCGCTGGTGGGCGGCGTGGCCAAGTTTGGCGCAGGATGGGCCATCAACAGCGTGGGTGCGGCTGATCTGGCAAGAACCATGGGCGCGGACTACGCCAGAAATTCCGTGGCGGGAGCTGTGGCAGACAAGATCCGGGCGCTGGCTGGGGATTCGGCCTTTGCGGCGGCACATCCGGCAGTTGCCAACGCCATTTCCGGCGGCATTGACAACGCCGTGCAGGCCTTTGTGGAGACCTACGCCGACAAGGCCATTGATGCGGCCCTGGGAGACAGCGAAGCTGCCCAGACCATGTTTACCACGGACACGCTGGTTCAGGCGCTGGAAGCGGGGCTGACCGGCGGCGCGTCCGGTGCACTGGGCGGCGCTGTGGGCACAGGGCTTTCCAGGATGAACGCGGGAGATTCCAGCCTGCGGGGCAACGTGGAGCGGTATGCCGCTCAGGACGAATACGAGCAGGCGCTGAAGGAACACCAGCGCCGGGAGGAGCTGGCACGGGAACCGGAACCCCTCAGTCAGCGCGTGGGCGCTGACAGCCCCCCTAATAGTGGGGCCCTTGGCATGTCGGTGGAGTCTGATGGGACTGAAAAAGGCTCTGCTGACCTGAAAGCGGCGGGCCCTGCGGCTGAGGGCAACAGTGCGGAAACTGCTGCCATATCGGACAACTTGGCTGTGCAGACGTTTGCAGAAGCGGCGGCCGGTGACAGCCTGACAGGCAAGACCATCAGGCTGTTCAACCCGGAGGCCGGAAACGAGGCAAACCGCGCGGCTTTTGAGGAAGCCTATGGGGTGAAGTTGCCGAGCACGGCTGCGGCTACCTGGCGGATGCTGCGGGAAGTGGCGGCACAGCGCAGCCAGCAGAATGCTGTTGAGAACGCTGGGGAAAGTGTGGAAAGCTCCACGGAAACAGCAGCGGACGGTGCAGAACCCCTTAGTCAGCGCATAAGCGCTGACAGTCCCCCTAGTATGGGGGCCATTGGCAGGACGGGAAACGTTGAGCTGACAGCGCAGAATGGAGCTGACCGGCAGGCTGTGATGCAGTCGGTCCCTGTGGAAGAAAGCACCCTTGACGGGATGGACAGCAGCAACAGCCCGATGCGGGAGACCTACGGCATGGAAGCACCGAAGACGGAGGGCCAGAAGCAGGCCCGGACGGAGCAGGTGCTGCGGAGCTGGAAGGTGGGCGAAAAGGCGGCGCAGGAGATCAGCCTGAAACAGCCGGAAGGCGTGGACAGTGACCGCTATGCGGCGGCAGCATCCACTCTGTACCGGTTGGGCCAGATGGAGGACGTGAAGACCTTTGACCAGGCGCTGGAGCTGGCGGGCACCGGCAGCGGCATGGCGGCCAACGTGAACTATGTGCTGGGCAACCTCAAGGGCCGGAACGCGCTGAAGATCGCCTACACCTACGGCAGGGATGCGGCAGAGACCCGGTGGGCCAAGAGCCAGCTGGGCGGAAATCTGACGGAACAGAGCCTGACGGGCAGGGGTGAGACCATTTACAAGGGGACCTTGCGCAATGCGAACGACGCTGGAAGCCAGGTGATCGAGCTGAACGCGGCAGCAACCGGCACCACGGCGGTTCTGAAAAACGTGCTGCAGAACGGTGCGGGACAGGCAGACAGCCGGGTGCGGGCCTATGTGGACACGGAGACGGCCCGGATCTTCTTTGGGGACAGTGCACAGGATACGTTCGGCACGGTGCTGCACGAGGACTACCACTGGTACAACGCACTGGACAGCGAGGGAGCAAAGACTTTGCAGGACCATGCCCTGCTGTATCTGGCCAGGAGCAGCGGCTTTGAGACCGTGGACGAGATGATCCGGGAGAAGATGACCGACTATGCCCAGCAGAACCTGACCTATGAGGAAGCTGCCGAGGAGCTGGTGGGCGATGCCTGGCGAGGCATCTTCTCCAATGAATCCGATTTCAAGCGCTGGGTGGAGTTCCAGCGCGGGCAGGCCGAGAAGAACAGCGGCAGGGCCGGAACCATCCGCACCGTGATGAACCGGGTGAAGGAGATGCTGGGCGGCATTGTGAGCCGGGCAAAGGAAGTGCTGACCCTTGACCCCGACAACCGGGCGGCCCTGAAGGCCCAGCGCCTGGCCGAGAACGAGCGCAGAATTTTACAGGACGAATACTTTGCCCACGCTGAAAAAGCGATGGACAACCTGCGCAGTGCAAAAGAAAATGCCGCTGCCCTCAAGACAGAGAGCGCGGCGGAAGGACGCAGTATGCGGTTCCAGCTGCAGGAGGGGGAGGAAACCCTTGAAAAACAGCTGAACCGTAATCTTGGCCGGTTGGAACAGATGACACCGGCGGCTGAAATCACTGGAAAAGAAATTGAGTACGGTGCTACCAGCAAAGAAAATGCTGAAAATATCGTCCGATTCTTTGAATCCATTGGCGGAAAAGTAGAGCGTGATGGATTTGGTGTGGTGGAACTGACCCGCAAGGGAGCCAAGGCAACCGTGCAGCATGGAAACGGCCCGGTGAAGCAGATCGCTGCAGCGGCCATTCCCAACGTAATCCGGTACGGTGAACAAATTGGTTTCGTGGAAAACTGGAAAGGACGGGGGTACAACACTCATACCTTTGTGGCTCCGGTTGTGGTGGACGGTATCAAAATCTATGAGGCTGTTATTGTAAATGAGTATACTGTTCCGAATGCGGCGAGCAAATTCTATGTCCATGAGGTATGTGGTTCTGATGGTAGCCTGCTGACCATTGAGAATGGGAAAATAACAAAAAAAGAAAGCAGCCTTACCACGGTACTCAAAACCGAGCAGGGCGATGAAGCCCCTAAGCTGCTTTCTAAAAACAGTATAGCACAAGAAAATGCCGAAAGCAAGGAAAACAGCGAACCTGTGAAGAAATCGGTGCGGTTCCAGCTGAGTGCTCCGGTGGAGGTGGACAAGAACAAAGACCTTGTGGCCGTGCACAACCTGACCGCCGAAAACCTGCAGGAAGCGCTGGAGCTGGGCGGGATGCCCTCGCCGTCTATTGCGGTTGTGAAAGCCCAGGAAGGTCACACCAAGTATGGCCCCATCTCGCTGGTGTTCAACTCCGATACCATTGACCCCATGGTGAACCGGGCAAACCGTATCTATGGTTCGGATGCCTGGACACCCACCCGGCCCAATGTGGAGTTTGAAGTGAATTACGATGCGATGCGGGACTTTGAAAGCAAGGTGGATTCGGCAAGCAAAGATGCGTTTGAAGGAAAATTTGCGAACAGCGCTGCGTTACAGCGCCTTGGAATTGAAGAGACGAGCAGCTCCGACCGGGCAGAGCTTGCCCAGCGCCTGGAGGAAAACACGGCAGTGCAGCTGGCCTATCTGGAAGCGAAAGGTAAGACTGTGGAGCCGGCGTATAAGACAGAACGGGACCAGTTCGACAGCCTGGGCAATGATACCCTGGAAAAGGTGATCGAACACATTGGCGCGGATGAAATCAAAGCTGCATTCGAGGGTGGTGACTTTGACCAGCTGGATCAGCTGGCAGATAAAGCGGCGGACGCACTGGAAGAAAAGTATACTCACGGACAGCTGGAGGGCCAGAACCGGCGTTGGCAAATGCGCATTGACAAGATGAGGAATGACAACCGTGGACGACTGTATGGGATGCTGGAGCACGCCTACAAAATGCTGACCGATACCAATGCCGGAAAGCAGGCGATGGATGTGGAAGCGACCAGGGAGGCTATCCGGCAGGAAGCTCCGGCAGAAGATGTGAAGAACTGGGTGTATGACCAGTTGGGAAATGTTCTAGGACAGAAGGGAATCCGAAACGGAAAAGACCGTTTTACTCCGGCAGGGATAAAGCGCAGTTTTGCCCAGCTGCACAACAGCTACACGCTGGAAAACCTTGTGGCTGCTATGAATGCTCAGAATGCACGAGGGCAGGATACATGGGGCCTTTCGGCCAGCACCCTGATGAGCACGGCCACGGCGGAGTACCAGAACCTGGACGAAGTGCGGGCGGACAAAGGCCGCTTGCAGCAGATGCCGGAAGAAGAGTACAAGGCGCTGCTGGAAAAGGCAGATGACCAGATCAGCGATATCCTTGACAAGCTGCGGAGAGAGACTACGCCCCATGCAGACAACAGCTTTGAAGAGCGGGAAATCCTGGGCGGCATCCTGATGCAGGCCGCACAGGGAAAACAGACGGCGGCAGCCATTGGAAAGGCCTTTGCAAAAGAGGGGTATACCATTGGCAAGGACACGGCCCAGATGATCCTGAACCTGTACAAGAACGTGGCTGCTATTCCCACCGGGTACTTTGAAGCGAAGCCCCAGCGGGCCGTGGGCTTTGATGAGGTGCGGGCGGCGATTCTGCCCGACAACACCAGCAGCACCCTGATCGACAGCCTGAAAGAGACCGGCATTGACGTGAAGCTCTACAAAGCCGGGGACGATGCCCAGCGCACGGCCCTGCTGAACAAGGTGCCGAACGTCCGTTTCCAGCTGGCCGAACAGGCGGAACGGGACGCGCGGAAGAACACCCAGCGGCAGGCAAGCCGGGCCATTGCGGACAACAGCGCGGCGATGGAGACGCTGGCCCAGATGATGGGTGTGACCCACGGTGTGCGGATCAGCCAGGATTCCATTGACGGGCTGGCGGTGCGGTGGACAAAGGCCAACGGCAGCAGGGCCGACCGGACGAAGATTGCCGGAGAGACCCGGGCGCTGGTGGAGTACATGACGGCGGACGGGGCCAGCATGAGCAAGGCCAGCGCGCTGTCTGAGACCATTGCGGATGAGATTCTGAGTGGGGCCACCTACCGGAATACCGAGCTGTGGGACGAGTACCCGGAATACCACGACCTGAGCTACACGGTGAACAAGGACGGCCCGGCCAAGGCGGAGCTGGTGAAGCGGTACGGGACGTGGAGCGAAGCGGTGGCGGAGGCCCGGAAGCACGGCGTGAAGCTGCGGCAGGCAGAAGGCGTGCGGGACGGCAACCCGGCGGAAGTGTATGAATCCATCGTCAACGACACCCGGGCCATGGGCGGCACCAAGGAAGGGGCAGCGGCCTTGTTCCGGGGCGCGGCCCAGGAGGCAGGCGTGGACGGCGCGGCCAGCATGGAGAGCACCGAGTGGCTGGATGTGCTGATGAACGTGCACGATGCCATCAAGCCCAGGATGATGAGCCGCTTTGCAGATGCTGCCGAGTACGAGGATGCCAAAGTGGAGCTGGCCGACCGGATGCTGGGTGATATCCTGAACGTGCCGGAGATGACCGATGCACAGGCCATCTTTGATGGGTTCCAGCGCTGGCAGCGCCAGGCTGTGGCTGCTGCCGTGGGCGAGGAGAACGCGGAGCAGGCGCTGAAGGATCTGCGGAAGGTGCAGAAGGAGCAGAACCGGGAGTTCAACCGGAGGATGTATGAGAACAGCCGGAACGGAAGCCGAGATGAAGCACTGCGGCAGTGGACAGAGCAGCAGAAGCGGAATGAAAAAGCAGAAAAGCTGCTGGATCAGAATCTGGATACGCTGGGGCTGGACATCACCAACTACGGCGACATGGCCGAAAAGCTGGACGTGCTGAAGGAAGCCTACGAACGGGAGTGGAAGGCCGAAAAGAAGCGACTGAAGGAAGAACGCCAGCAGATGCTGGACGAGATCCGGCTGGAAAACAAACAGTTGAAGCGGGAGAACTGGAACCTTTCGCACCAGGTGGCAGGAGAACAGCGCCGGGCTGACAGAGCTGAGTGGCAGCTGATCCATCAGGAAAACGAACTGCTGGAATGGGAGCAGGAAAACCAGCGCAAAGCTCAGGAGTGGCAGGAAAAGCAGGCGGAGCGAAACGCAATCGCCATCACTGCAGCCCAGCAGCAGCGGGACGAGGACATTGCCATTGCAAAGAAGCTGGCTGAGAAGCGGGTACAGAAAGCTCGGGACGGCCGGCAGAAGGACGAGCTGCGGCGGGGCATCCGGGCCAATGCTGCCCAGCTGAACCAGATGATCCTGCGGCCCAGCAAGGACCGGTATGTGCAGCCCCACCTGATCCAGCAGGCGGCAGAGGTGGCAAAGCTGGCGGATATGACCCTGCTGAACGACCACGCCGTGGCCAGGCTGACGGCCCTGCGCACCAGCATCATGCAGTCGATGGGAGCCGAGAACAGCTCCAACGGCATCAGCGAGGACTGGAAGCTGAGCAAGGTGCCGGAGCTCATCGACGCGCTGCAGGCTGACCTGAATGCCAGCAAGCAGGCCCAGCTTGACCGGCTGAACCAGCAGCTGACAGAGGCCGAGGCACTGCCGGACAGCGAAAAGGCCGAGATGCTGCGTGACCGGCTGAGAAAGCGGATCCGGGAGACCGAGAACCGCACCTATCTGCCCATGACGGTGGACCAGATGCGGATGCTGAAAGCCATTACCACCAGCACACTGCATGTAATCCGGACGGCAAACAAGACCCTGAGCTTGCAGAAAGCCGAAGCGGTGGACAAGATCGCCAACGAGGCGGCTGCAGAGGTGCGCCAGAGCAAGGGCAACGATGGAAAGCTGCGGAGCGCCCTGACCAGGTACAACCTGGACATGCTGGGGGCTGGCCGTGTGTTCCGGATGCTGGGCGGCTACGCAAAGAACAGCCAGATGGAGAAGCTGGGCACCATGCTGAATGACGGCCAGCGGGAACAGACCCGGATCACTGTGGAGGGAACGAAGCTCTTTGACAATGTGACGGGCAAGGCGAACCTGAGACAGATGGAAAAATTCGCCGGTCCGGGCGCGGAGCTGGTGGACATTGGCCTGAAGGACAGCAAGGGTCGGGCTGCACCGTTGACCCACGCCCAGCTGTGCAGCCTGTACATGCACCTGCAGAACGCCGACAGCCGGGAGCACCTGCTGAACGGTGGCCTGACGATCCCGGATGCGGAGGAGTACAACAGGGGCGACATTGAGAAGGCTTACCAGAAAGGCCAGACCGTGAAGATCGGGATGCTGAAGGACAGCGCGGGAAACCCCATGGCCGACACCGTGATCCAGGCCGTGGAGAAGGCCATGACCGACTACGACCGGGCCTGGTGCGAGGACATGAAGAATTTCTTCGGCAGCTACACCACGAACCTGATCAACGAGACAAGCATGAAGCTGCTGGGTTACCAGCGGGCCACCGTGAAAAACTATTACCCCATTGCGGTGGACAAGACGGCGCTGGCGACCCAGATCGAGGGCGTGAAACTGGATGCCACCATTGAGGGCCGGGGCTTCCTGAAGAACCGTGTCAAGAGCCAGATGCCCATCCTGCTGGAGGAGTGCAGCAGCGTGGTGCAGCGGAGCCTGCGGGACACGGCAGCCTACGCCGGACTGGCGGCACCCATCCGGGATGTGCAGAAGGTGCTGAACAGTAGCATTGAGACCGAGGACGGCATCAAGATGCTGAAAAATGGTATCCTGAAAGAGCAGTGGGGCCAGAGCGCGACGAACTACATCGATGACCTGCTGACCGACCTGCAGACCACGCAAAGAAAGCGCTCGACCACAATGACCAAAGTGCTGGACAGGTTGCGCGGCAACTATGCGGGCGCGATCCTGACGCTGAACCCGGGCGTGGCCATTGCCCAGGCAGCATCTCTGCCAACGGCGGGCGCGGTACTGGGTGCGGATACCATGGCGGCGGTGGTGCCGTTTGTGAAGAACCTCTCCGGCAAGCAGCGGGCAGCGCTGGAACAGGAAATTGCCCAGCATGGGGATGTGCTGCTGCGATACCGACTGCGGGGAAGCCAGCGCGGTGAGCTTGCCAGCATTGGCGTGAGCCAGGGCGCGGCAGAAAAGGCCATGGACAAGCTGCCAAAGTGGGTGACCGGCTGGATCAACAGCATGGACGAGATCACGGTGGCGGCACTGTGGGAAGGCTCCAAGCGGTATGTGGAGCACCATACCAATGAGTTTGCAGAGGGTGCAGCCACGAAAGGAAGCGAAGCCTACTGGGAAGCCGTGAACAAGATGTATCAGCGGGTCATTGAGGAGACCCAGCCCAACTACACCACCATGCAGCGGGCGGGAATCCAGCGAAATCCGGATCAAATGACCAAGACCCTGACCATGTTCACGACCCAGCGTTTCCAGAACTACGGCATTATGGCCGATGCGGTGATGGACTACAACGCCCAGAAGGCACGGGACAAGGCTGCACACAGCAGCGAGACGGCAGAAGAAGTGAAGCGGGCCGGAAAGAACCTGAACCGGGCCATTGTGAGCCAGATCACCCAGACTGCTGTGTTTGCACTGATGAAGATCGGTGCGGACTTCCTGCTGCACCGGTGGGACAGAGAGCAGGACGAGAACGGAGATGTGACCGCAGCCAGCGTGAGTAAGCGATTCCTGAATCTGTACACGGAAAGCTTTGCGGGCAACTTCCTGTATGGCAGCGAGCTGTACAGCGCTGTGGGAAATGCAGTGAACGGTACGGATTACGATGTGGTGAGTGCAACCAACATCAGCGCTGTGAATGATCTTTTTGCAGCAGTAACGAAGTTTTCCAGCCTTGTCCGGCAGGACACCGGTGACATGACGGAGGAACAGCTGGAAGCGTATCACCAGAAACTGCGAAAGGCAGGCGTTAACCTGATGCAGTACGGGTTTGAAATTGCGGGTGTGCCTATGGGGAACGCCCGGAAAATGCTGGATGCCTTTGATGCCTATGTGGAAGATGCACGAGGCATTGCAAGCGGAAGCGGCTTTTCGTTCAGCTCGACCCCGACGAGCGCCACCGGGCAGTATGACCGGCTGTACAACGCCATTGCCGAGGGGGACACGGACAACGCCAGCGGTGCTATGGCGAAGCTGGAAGCCATGGGCAAGGACGAAAAGACCATTGCCAGCCAGCTGAAGAACCGGCTGAAGAAATACAGCCCGGAGGTGGAGCAGGCTGCACAGGCCCGGAACGAGGGAAAAGACAGCCAGCGCCAGGAGCTGACAAAGCAGCTTGTGCGGGAAATGTACGAGACCCTGGGCATCCGGGAGGGTGTGAAAGCTGACGCGGAAAAGCGGACATGGGTGATCGACCTTGTGACCGAAGCCATTGAAAGCAAGGCCGAGGAGCTGTACAAGGGCGGCACCGAGGGCAGCGTGTACGATGACCTGACTGAAGCGGTGGACACCGGCAGGACCAGCGACGTGCAGGATGAGATCCGGCGGCTGCGGACGGCGGGCAAGGAGGACGGCAGCATCAAGACGAAGATCACGGCGGCGGTGAAGGAAGAGTATCTGGCGGGCAACGACCACGACCGGGAGAAGCTGGAGAAGCTGCTGACGAGCCTGACCAAAGAGGACGGGACGGCTATGTATGAGGAAAAGAACTTTGCCCAGTGGGTGAAGGACGCGGCAAAGAAGGAGGAACAGGCAAAAAACAGCAAGGATGAGTGGGCAGGGGTGAGGTGAACCTCTCAGTCACGCTTTGCGTGACAGCTCCCCTAGTAGGGGAGCCAAGTTCACGTTGCTGCTCTTTTTGGGGGAGCCCTGCTTAGAAGAAAGGGAGACCGTTCACCCCGAACGGTCTCCCTTTTTTTTGTATGTCCGGGGTAGTTGCACCCGGCGGGGCGTGATAGGATAGGGGCAGGAAGGGAGTGAAACTGTGAGCCAACTGGATATCAAGATCAGAAAGCTGCAGGACAACGGTTCGACGTTCCGGGCAAACATTGAGACGCTGTATCTGGGCGGTGTGCGGAGCGCCAAGGTGGACCGGCTGCACTTTGAAGTGCCGGAGGAGTGGAAGGCGTGCACCATCTCGCTGCATGTGAAGCGGCTGAGCGGCACCCTGCCGGACCCGCAGATCCTGGACGAGAACAACAGCGCACTGGTAGACCGGCGGTGGACACTGGAAAAAGAGGGCACCTGGATGCTGCTGGCCATCAACGACAGCGGCTACATTGCCATGACCAAGCCCGGCAAGTACACCTGCTATGACACCATCGACACCGACACGACCACCGAGAACATTACGCCGAGCATCTATGAACAGTTCGTGGCCGAGGTGACGAAGTACGCCAAGCAGGCGCTGGAGAGCATGAACGCGGCCAAGACCAGCGAGACAAACGCAAAAACATCCGAAACCAACGCGAAAGCCAGCGCGGACAAGGCGAAGGCAAGTGCTGACAGCATGGATTCAAGTGTGGCCACCTGCACCACAAAGGCCAAGGAGGCCGAAGCGAGTGCGGTAAGAGCCAAGACCAGCGAGACCAACGCAAAAACGTCGGAGACCAATGCCAAGGCCAGTGAGAATGCGGCAAAGACGAGTGAGACAAACGCCAAAGCCAGCGCTGACGCAGCCAAGAGCAGCGAGACCAAGTCCGCCGCCAGCGAGAAGAACGCCAAGACCAGTGAGACCGCCGCCAAGCGGGCCCTGCAGGACACGGAGACGGAGCACACCACCGCCTTGCAGGACATCACACGGGCCCGCACCACAGCCTTGAACGACGTGGCGGCCTCCACCAGGACGGCCACCGCTGCGGCAAACACTGCCGCCCAGCAGGCCACCGCCGCTGCGGGGAG
>ERZ772889.1254-NODE-1254-length-23723-cov-3.593037_pt1 | contig 23723 bp, 19 predicted proteins | sample MGYA00512127_ERZ772889 | MGnify/ENA primary metagenome ERZ772889 (study PRJEB29015, sample SAMEA2737689) | human gut metagenome | biome: human gut; feature: human-associated habitat; material: faeces | place: China | collected 2012 ...
TGCATCGTAACTGTGAAGGTATTGAACAATTACGATAATTATAAATTAAAAGATATGGACAAGGGGGATAAAAACATGAAGTATGCAGCAAAAGCATGGAAAGAAACAGAAGGTGCATGCCTTCGCAATTTTAATGAACAGGCACAGATTGACAGTGTGAATGGAGCACTCGCTTTAAGACCTCAGATTGAAGCTGTGATTGATCAGATTTGGGAAGAGGGATTTGATGGAATTTACTTTATTGGTATTGGAGGCACATATGCTTCAAGCATGCAGGTAGAAGTTTATATGCGTGGACGTTCAAAACTTCCGGTATATGTTGAAAATGCAGCAGAATTTCTTACAACAGGAAATAAAAAATTCACAGATAAATCTGTTGTTATTTATTCTTCTGTCTCAGGAAATACAAAAGAAATGGTACAGTTGGTTGATCGTGTCCATGAAATTGGTGCAAGAGTATTTGCTTTTATTGATACTCCAAATACTGTCCTTACACAGCCGGATAAACAGGATTATTTGATTTTATATCCGATGAATGAGCAGTTAAAATTTTATATGGTAGCAAATTATCTGATGTATAAGAATGGTGAATTTGCCGAATATGATCGCTATAATAAAGAAATGGAAACATATCTTGCAGATGCATTAGTTCAGGTAGAAAAAGATTCGGATGAATGGGCTTATCCTCAGTCATGCGCGTTCCACGCATGACAGCGCCCTCTGTGGGGGAGCCTTTAGAAGTCTCGGCAAGCCTGATGCAAGTCTGTCTGTGCAAGCAAAAAGCGGGCCAATGCAATGACGCTTGACCCGCTGTCTATCAATTCTTTTCCGTCAAATCTGCCATTCTTATGCTATGTGCTATTGGGAAGAGCAGATGTGGATTCGTACAAAATCTATCAGTTGCCAGGAATTTTTCCATGGAATGCAGGAAATTATTGTTGCGGACACCCCGGTAACTTTATTTATGGGAGAAGATGAACAGCGTCCACTTGCAGAACGTGTAGCAAGATTCCTCCCACGTGTTAATGCAAATTATACAATTATAGATAGCAAAGAGCATGAATTAAAAGGCATCAGTCCTGAATTTAGAGGAACAATTTCACACCTTGTTATGCATGGGGTAAACAATCGTGTGGATGCGTATATGGAACTGTTCCTGAGACATCCTCTTTCTATTCGCAGATATTATCGTCAGTTTGATTATTAAAAGATTATTTAAAATGTTCAAAAAGGGGCTGTGAAAAAATATAGTCTATAAAAAAAAGGACCAAGGATTCATAATGACTCCAAGGTCCTTCTTTTTGTGTTAAAATTAATCTGCAATGAAAAAAATAACACGTACTTATTCTAACCCAAAACAGGCAGTTTTGCCAATGCTAATTCAAGATTATTTGGACATCTGTGATCCAGTGCTGACTTTTGATAGATTTATGGGAGAAATCGAACTGGAGAAATATCTGAAAAATATTCCTCAACATGATACAGGAAGACTCAGATATGACCCGGTCAGCATGCTGAAAACAGTTTTGTTTGGATTTATGGCGAATGGCTATATATCATTGCGTGAACTGGAGGATCAGTGTAAAATCAATCTCCGCTTCATGTATCTTATGGATCATCAAGCACCTTCTTACCGTACTTTCGGTTACTTCATCAACGAAGTACTTGCTGATTCCATTGAAGAAATATTTCAAGATATAAACAAAAAAATCTTCGAGACAGAGCATGTGGATCTTCAACATCTATACATTGATGGATCCAAGTTTGAAGCAAATGCGAATAAATACTCCTGGGTATGGAAAAAAGCAACCGAAAAATCCAGATACCGTCTCTTTGGTAAGATCACTACACTCTTTGAAGAAATCAATGAGGAACTTTCATGTACAGGTATGAAACTTTGTATCAATAGTGAGTACGCACCAGAGTATCTGAAGGAAGCTGCTGAACAGTATGCAGAAGTCTGGCAGATTAATGAAGCAATGTTTGTTCATGGTAGGGGACATCGCAAAACTACACAGCAACGTCATTATGAGAAACTCAAAGAGTATGCTGCTAAGTTGGAAGAATACGTGGAAAAAATCAAAATCTGTGGAGAAGATCGCAACAGCTACTCAAAAACAGATCATTCGGCCACTTTTATGCGAATCAAGACAGACTATATGGGAAATGACCAGTTGCTTCCAGCTTATAATGTACAGGTCGGTGTTGCAGATGAATACATTGCTGTTGTTGATGTAAATCAGTATCGCTCAGATATGGATTGTTTTATTCCATTAATGAACAAGTTTTATATTACATATGGCTTCTATCCGAAGTACCCCGTAGCAGATGCCGGATATGGTTCTTACAACAATTACATCTTCTGTGAACAGCAAGGAATAGAAAAATATATGAAGTTTCCCATGTTCAAGAAAGAGACTACTGACAAGAAATACCATGAAGATCCATTTCGTGCAGTAAATTTTCCAATCGGGGAAGACGGAATCATGCGTTGCCCAAACGGGAAAAACTTTTATCTTCAGTATCGAAAAAACGTAAAAGGGAACAAGTATGGGCGACAGGAAGAAGTGTATCAGTGTGAAGACTGCTCCGGCTGTCCATACGCAGAACAATGTAAAAAGACAGACAAAAACCGTACTGTTCGGATCAACCGCGAACTTACAGCGATGCATCAGGAAGTGATAGAAAATCTCGAAAGTATCCAGGGAGCGCTTCTAAGGATGAACAGATCCATTCAGGCAGAAGGTACCTTTGGTATCATGAAAAACGACCGGTGGTACAAAAGAATTGTCCGAAGAGGAATAAAATCTGTATTGCTTGAAGTATTTCTCGTTTCTATCGGACACAATCTTTATAAATATCACAACAAACAGAAAAAAGTTGTAGCTGCCGCATAGGAGTTCATAATAGCATTCTTATGGGGTAAGGGGAACTATACCCTTTTTTATGCAATATAACTATTATCATAACCATAAGCAAAAGGACGCATGAAAAAACTCTCGTTTTTTCACACGCCCAATTATCTTTTATTTCATTGCATCTTTAATTGCGCCAAGCAGCTCTTCATAGGTTTCATATGCCGGTATTTGCGGATAATCCGCTTTGATCTTGTCGGTTGAACGGAATAAGAATCCTGCCTTACTTGCCTGGATCATACCCAGATCGTTGTAAGAATCCCCACTTGCAATTGTTTCAAATCCGATGGACTGCAGTGCCTTCACGGTTGTTAGTTTGGAATTTTCCACACGCATCTTGAAGTCTGTGATCTCACCATTTTCCGCAATTTCCAGACTGTTGCAGAAAAGTGTCGGATGATCAAGCTTTTCCATGAGCGGCATTGCAAATTCGGTGAAGGTATCACTGAGAAGGATTACTTGCGTGAAGGAACGTAGCTCATCCAGGAAGTCTTTTGCGCCCGGAAGCGGATCAATCTTGGAAATTGTTTCCTGAATTTCTTTGATCCCGAGACCATGCGCTTTTAAAGTATCCAGTCTCCAACGCATCAGTTTGTTATAATCAGGTTCATCTCTTGTGGTTCTTTTCAGTTCCGGAATTCCACTTGCTTCTGCAAATGCAACCCAGATTTCCGGTACAAGTACTCCTTCGACATCCAGACATGTAATATACATATGTTAACCCTCCTGTACTTTCTGTTTTTTGCTTTCTATCATACCATATATCTGTTTATTTTGCATTCTTTTTTGAAATTGAAGTAACTGTTCAGAGCCAACCTCCAAAATGCTACGCATTTCGTCGGTGTGGCGTATCCGCCAAATAAAATTTCAAAAACAGTCTTAAAAATGCAAGCATTTTACACCTGTTTTATGAAATTTTGCTTGGCTCTGAACAGTTACAAATTGAATAAAAACTGCTGGAGAGAAACCTGTATAAACTACATGATGGCATGGAAAACCATGTAAAGAAGTTATTCGGGAAAATTGCGGGTTCCATTTTGGAATGTGCACAAACCGGAAAGATATTGACGATAAATTTTTCCAGGGACTATAATATAAGTATCTGTGGCAAAAGAGGGATGTTTCGGAATAGATCATTGAAAAAAGAAAATCTGCCGAAACACATTTTGCTTAAATTACATAAAGGAGAAAAAGGATGAATAACTTTATTTTTGAAAATAAAACGAAAGTATATTTCGGGAAAGGATGTGTCGGCGAATATCTGCCGGAAATCGCTGCGGTGCATGGGGATAAGGTTCTGCTTGCCTATGGCGGCGGCTCGATCAAGAAAAATGGAGTTTATGAGGAAGTCATAGCGGCACTTGAAAAAGCCGGGAAAACGATCATTGAATTTCCGGGGATCATGGAAAATCCGACTTATAAGAAGGTGCTTGAAGGCACAAAGCTGGTAAAGGAAAAACAGGTGGACTGGATCCTTGCAGTCGGCGGCGGTTCGGTTATGGACTGTAGCAAGGCAATTTCCATGGCAGCGGTCAGCGAGAAAGATGTGTGGGATGAGTACTGGGCGAAGAAGGGTGTTGTGGATTTTGAACCGATGCCACTTGGCGTGATCGTAACAGCGTCTGGAACAGGCAGTGAGTGCAACGGGGGAGCAGTTATTACCAATGAAAAGGTCATGATCAAGACAGACCGGGATTATCCGAAATGCAATCCGGAATTTGCATTAATGGATCCGACTTACACTTATACAGTGCCGACAAAACAGATGGTGGCAGGAAGCTTTGATATCCTGTCTCACGTTATGGAGACTTATTTCAGTGAGCCGGACGAGGATAACGTATCAGATGATATTTCGGAAGCTCTGATGCGCGGCGTGATAACAAGTCTTCGTGCGGCATTGGTAAATCCGGAGGATTATACAGCAAGAAGCAATCTGATGTGGCTGTCTACCATGGCGGAGAACCGGATCATCAAGCTCGGCAAAAAATGTGATTTTGAATGCCATCAGATGGAGCATCAGATCAGTGCTTATACCAACTGCAGTCATGGATGTGGGCTTGCTGTGCTGCATCCGGTTTATTATCGGCATATCTGTCAGGCAGGTGCAAAGAAATTTGCCCGGTTTGCGGAAAATGTATGGAAGATTCCGAGAAATGGTCGCACCGATGAAGAGATGGCTGAAGCTGGCGTAGAGGCATTGGCTGATTTTATCAGAGAGATCGGACTTCCGACAACACTTCGGGAAGTAGGCGTGGAGAAAAAAGAGGATCTGAAAGAGATTGCGGATTCTTGTTATCTGGTGGATGGAAGTTATAAGAAGATGACACATGAGGAGATTCTGGAAATATTTTTGGAGTGCTTCTAGCTAATTGGAATGGAACTGAAAGAGATTAAAGGGATCCCTGTGCCGTAAATGGTGCAGGGATCTCTTGCTGTCGTGATCTGGTATGCAGGAAAATTTCTATACTGGATGGATATCTTGGTTAAGGTGATCTGAAGTGTTTTGAGGATTTGTTTCCTCCGAGTGTTCATTCACCGGAAGATATTCATACTTCGGAATGAAATCCCGTTTATCGTACAGTTTATAATACTGAATGAAAATACGGTCCATAACTTTTGGAATCTGACTTTCATCTGATTCAAATAAAATGATCAGATACTGCATGGCACTATACCGTGTACACACGTCAATCCTACGGATCTTGTGACGGATCGCTTCCTCCATGTATTCCAGTGCCTGTTCAATATTTTCAATATACATCATAGAATCCGGAGCGGTTTCCATTGTGACCATGACCAGGAAACAATGGTATTTATGTCGTTCTCCAAGCTGGTTGATGTACTCATAAATCTTAGAAAATTCACGGTAATTAAGATTAAGTGCTCCGGAATAGTTTCCGCTGTTGCGAAGTACTTTTGCCACAAGGGAAAGATCTTTTGCTACGCTGGAAACCGGGAATACGGTATTGCCCATCTGTTGATAGAAAAAGAAGTTGTGTTTTCCGTTTTGCTTGACATAATAGAGTGCTTTATCTGCTTTGGAAGAACACTCGTCAAAGGAATCTCCCTTGGTACACATGCAAAGTCCGGCAGAAATGGATGCAACACGGATCTCAAAATCTTTTTTCTTCTCAGAATCAAAGCGGGAAAACAGAGTTTCCATAAGCTCGGATATTTCATTTTTACCGGCATCCGGTACAAAAAGAAGGAATTCATCGCCACCAAACCTGCAGCCAACCGAATTTCCGATATGCTCGGAGAGGAGAGCTCCAAGTGCTTTCAGTGCACGGTCGCCGGCTTTATGACCGTAGATATCATTTATCTTTTTCAGATTATCCATATCCATAAAGATCAGACAGCCATTGTGTTCCTGCATCAGCTGTGCGATCATTTTCTGACCGGTATTTCGCATAGGGAGTCCGGTAAGAAGATCAAAATTTTCTGATTCCTCCTGGCTCTTCATCGTATTCATAACATTGGAAATGAAGTTGCTGATTTCAAATTCCATGCCAGGAAGAGCTGGCTCGTCATCAATTTCCAGATAAGTATCTGTGATCGTCAGACGATTCTCATCCATCAGTCTGAGAAAAATATCTGCGATTTCCGGATCGAACTGAGTTCCTCTGTTTTTGCGTATTTCTTCATAAATTGTTTCTTTTGGAAGAGAATTACGGTAAATACGGTGGGAATTCATTGCGTCATAGCTGTCAGCAACAGCAACGATTCGCGCATGGATCGGAATTTCTTCACCTTTTAGACCGTCCGGATAACCATGGCCATCATAACGCTCATGATGAGATCGGGCAACTTCGGTTACATGATTGATGATCGAAACATTTTTCAAAATCTCAGCACCAATAACCGTATGTTCTTTAATAACAGCGTACTCTTCGTTTGTCAGTCTGGATGGCTTGTTTAAAATAATATCAGGGATGCCGACTTTTCCGATATCATGCAGATGAGCTGCATGTCGGAGATTGACGATTTCAGAGCGATTCCAACCCATTTCCTGCGCAATCAGTGCAGAGTATTCCGCAACACGATGGGAGTGCCCTCTGGTGTATTCGTCCTTGGCCTCGATGGTTGTAGAGAGAGTCTGCATCATCTGTAAGGAAATTTTTTCCATCTGCCGTTTACGTTTCAAAAGCTCCTCTTTTTGACGATGCATTTCAATGGTATGCACATTCTTTATTGTACGGATAATGTTAATGAAAAGAAGGATCAACATACCGACACCAATAAAAAGACCGGAAATCAAAACTACAAAATATGTAGAAATGGATTCGATGGCGATGGCAAGCATTGCAATGATCAGGCCAATCAGCACCAATTTGTTTTTCCGGTATTCTTTCTTTCGCATATCCAGACAGAAAGTCAGGAAAATCAGAAAGAAGGTGACTGCAAGAATCACGTGGGCGCCCGGCAGAGTTTCAATAAAATCAGCAATGCCAGTCAGATGAAGAACCAGACAGATCAAAAAGTTACCAAATGCCGCACAGCCAAGGTAAAAGTAAGGCTTTTTATAACGCCCCTGCTGAATGAGATCTGCATAAAAAAGTACCGGGATTGGAACGAGCATGATCATCACAAAGCATAAAGTCCCCAGTGCAGATGGATTCGGAACTATAAGCTGTCTGAGCTTGGATTCGCCGAGCATCCATGTAGCTCCCATGGTCATGCACCATCCAAGATATTCCATATCGAATTTTCTGTCATAGACAATTCCGAGTGCGATGCTGAAAAGGATGGTAATGATACCGGCGAACAAGATAAAGAAAGCAATAATAGTCTCAAGCCCGTAAGATTCAAAAATATATTCCCAGATATCACTCTTGTCTCCGGAATAGATCTCATTGACTACACCGGAATAGTTAGAGGTATTGGTAGTCAGCTCAATACGGAGTTCTTTTCCTGCATCTGCTGCTGAAGTAGGACAGAAAACATAACAGCTGGCAGAATTTTTCCCAGTCAGTCGATGGTCTTTGGTTGAGTATTCGGTGCGAAGCACTCCGTCAATATAGAAACGGATATCCTGCAGAGAGGAACGTATAGCAAGTGAACTTTGTGTATAATTTTCAGGAAGTGTTGTGGTAATGACCATAGTCTCTTTTGCAGGAACATTGTAATGTCCGGGGACGGCAATCTGTTCTTTGCTTCCATCGGAGTGAATCCAGGTAAAAGTACCACGATATGTGATGTCGCTGGATTGGATTCTGGCATTGTGATTGTTAATTCCTGTGAATTGTATTACCAGAAACCAGATAAGTATCAGGAACATCAGAAGATAGTAAAATCCGATCTGGATTTTGCTTATTTTATAGTTTTCTTTTGTCAAAACAGAGACTCCTTATCTACAATTTTGGTCTATTTGAAGATATTATACGATGTGAGTGTCAAAAGTGAATTTTGCCACTTACTGATGTAACCGGATTGCTCCATTGCTACGCAATTCCCACAATCCTTAAACATCATTATACTATTTGCGGACAATATTTGCAATTAAAGAGAAGGAGGAATGGTGGAAAAAGACAGGTCATGGTAGTTGAGAAATACCAGAAGATAGATTATAATTTTCATAAAATATTTTGTGTATGAAAGGGAACGTAAAATGGTAAAATTAAGCACACTTTGTTATATTGAGCAGGATGGAAAATATCTGATGCTTCACCGGACTGTCAAAGAAAATGATATCAATAAAGACAAGTGGATCGGAGTAGGCGGTCATTTTGAAAAAGGGGAAAGTCCGGAGGAATGTCTTCTTCGTGAGGTATGGGAAGAGACGGGATACACGCTGACATCCTGGAGATATCGTGGGATTGTAACCTTTGTATATGGCGAAGATGTAGTAGAATATATGTCGCTTTATACGGCAGATGGTTTTACAGGAACGCCGATTGCGTGTGATGAAGGAGAACTGGAATGGGTAGAAAAGTCTAAGATCGGAGAACTGGAATTGTGGGAAGGGGATCGGATCTTTTTTGAACTCCTTGAAAATGAGCAGCCGTTTTTCTCATTAAAGCTTGTATATAACACAGATGATGTGCTGGAATATGCAGCGTTAGATGGAAAAGAGATGAAAGATTTCAGAAGAAGAGAGTGTTAAAGTGGAATGTCGAATAGTGTGAAAAAGTTACGAAAGTAATGTTTTGGCATGGAATGTTAAGTCTGCTCATTTGGATAGTGTATGATGATAAAGATTCTCATTAAATGAAGGGGGAAAAGAGAATGTACAGTGAGTTGACAAAGATGGAAGGGAAAAGGATTGTAATCCGCACATTCGGTTATTTTGATATTTTTGTGGATGGGGAAACGATTCCTTTTTCATGTAAGAAAGCCAAAGAACTGTTGGCACTTCTGGTTGACAGAAGAGGAGGATTTGTGACGACGGGGGATGCAATCAGTTATTTATGGGAGGATGAATGTACAGAAAAAAGAACAAAAGATAAATTCCGCAAAGTGGTAAAAGAACTTCGGAAAACGTTAAATGCATACGGAATCGAAAGAGTCCTGCACCGGGTAAATCAGGAGAGCCGTATCCGCACAGAGCATGTGGAGTGTGATCTGTATGACTACCTGGAGGATGAGGAAAAACATAAAAAGCTGTTCAAAGGAGTGTATATGACGAATTACAGCTGGGCGGAAAACACTTTGGGAACGTTGTTGAATCAAAAAGAATAATGGGAAATATAGCAAAAATCGGGAGACTGTTATCAGACAGCCTCCCGATTTTTTTGAAGAGATTTTATTGGACTACACATTCTTTGTACAGTTTTTTGATTGTGAATGTCTGCTGTAAAAGGAATAAAAAATGAATGGTTCAAAAGATTTTGTAAAAGAAACGAAAAAAGGATGAAAAAGAAACGGTTTCTGGACGGAAAAGAAACGGAAATCGGTTGTATGGATGTGTAAAATGAGGAAAGGATCCGAAAATAAAAAGAAAGAGAGGAAAAAGAATGAGACAATTGAGACGGCTGTTATCCGTTTTGGTAATGGCAGTAACGATCGTGGGGATGTCGATGACGGCATTTGCACAGGAAAGTGTATCGGGGGCAGGAGGTAATGGCAGTATTACGATTGAGAATGCATCAAAAGGGATTCATTATACAATTTATAAGATATTTGATGCAAAAGTGAATGCGGAAGGGACTTCGGTAGCATATACAAAAAAAGATATTTCTGAAAATCCTTATTTTAAAAAGGATTCAGCAGGAAATATAACTGCGACTGAGGATGCATATGAAGCTGGATCTAAAGAGCAACTTTCTGAAGGGGCAATTGCCTGGATAAAAGAAAATGGAAAGGAAGTATGCAGTGAAACTTCCGATGGCTCTATATTAAAATTTACCGGTCTTCCATACGGCTACTATTATGTCACCAGCACTTTAAAAGATGGCGGTATGATCATGGTAACGAGTGTTGCAAAAGACGCGCAGATCGTGGACAAAAACAGTAAGGAGCCGCAGTGGACTCCGGGAAATGACGGGAATGCCGGAGGGAAAAGTATTGTACTTGACGATGGTAAACAGGTAAAGGAAAATAATGTCAGTATCGGTGAAACGGTTCATTTCCGTTTACAGATCAACACCTCGAATTATGTTGCAGACAAGCAGATCAAGGAATTCATCATTGAAGATACTCTTCCGACCGGATTTGATGCAGCAAAGATCACATCTGTGATGATTGAAGAAGAACCGCTGGAACAGTTTGAAAATACAACTTTCCCGGTTACGATCCCTTGGACAGCGGATGAAGGAGAAAATGGCTGGAAAAATCTTTATGATACCGGGGCAAGAATTACCATTGATTATACGGCTGTGTTAAACGATAAAGCAGTGATCGACGGTGAAGGAAATAAGAACAGTGCCAGATTTTCATGGAATTATACGACAGAGGAACCGGGAAAAAGCTCGATAGAGGATTCTACAACAACAGATACCTATGCGGTTGTGATCCAGAAGGTCAATGAAAAAGGAGAGGCACTTACCGGAGTGGAATTTGAAGTGCCGTTCCCGGTTCAGGCAGAAGAAGAAAGCGGTGTGTATACTGTAAAAGGCGGACAGACCGGAACCGGAAAGGTGAAAGCCGGAAGTGATGGAGCCGTGGTGATCAAAGGTCTGAAGATGGGTGATTACAGAGTTACAGAAACAAAAGCACCAGAAGGATATAACAAGCTGACGGAGTCATTTCTGGTAAGTGCCGAAAAGATCAGGGCGACAAGGACGGACGCCAGTACATATCTTGATGAAAACGGAAATGTTACAGAAAGTGAGACTGAGACAAAGGTAACTTATACAAATGCAGATTTTGCAGCAAAGGTAAAAGTTGTTGTAAATAAATCAGGAAAACTTCTTCCGGGGACAGGTGGAACAGGTGAAATGATCTTTACGGTCAGTGGAGTACTGATTGCAATTGTTGCAGGAGTTGTCCTGTTGAATGCAAAAAGACGAAAACGAATTGTATGATAGTGAATGAGCCGGAACGAAGGGGAAGAATTTTCTTTTTTATATGGACAGGAATCCTTTTTGTGGGAATTGCGGTTATGCTCTATCCAAAAGTCGGAAAGCTCTGGAATGCCGGTCGGCAAAGCAGGGTAGTGGATGGATATGAAAGGTCAGTGGAGAAGCTGGATGCCAGGAAGGAAGAGGAAATAATCGCACAGACAAGAGCGTATAATGTGATGCTTCTGGAACAGAATAACCCAGTGCCGAATGACAAAAATGCTGATAGTTATGGAGCACTTTTGAATATGACATCTGACGGTGTGATGGGATATCTGGAAATTCCGGCAATCCGGGTGAAACTTCCGATTTACCATGGAACGGGTGATTTTGCAATCTGCAATGGCGCAGGACATGTGGAAGGAAGCAGTTTCCCGATAGGCGGAAAGGGAACACATGCGGTGCTTTCTTCCCACAGAGGACTGCCGGGGGCGAAACTTTTCTCGGATCTGGACAAGCTGAAGGTGGGAGACTATTTTACAATTACAGTGCTCCGGCAGACGATTTTCTATCAAATTGATCGGATCGATATTGTAGAACCGGAGGAAACGGGATTGCTTGCCCTGGATAAGGAGAAGGATTACTGCACATTACTGACATGTACGCCTTATGGTATCAATACCAAACGGCTTCTGGTGCGGGGCGTACGCTGTGAGATGACGGAGAGAGCGGAGCCGATCCGGACAGGCGAGAAGACGTATCGGAGATGGTATGCTGCAATCGGTCTTAATGTACTCGTGGCAGGCATGATCTTGTGCTGGAAAAGGAAGAAAAAAAGAAGAGGATAAATATAAATGAGGGGGATAAAAATGCAGACAGTATTTGCTGAAAAAACAGAAGACCGGTCGCTGGATGATAACAGGCATATCGGGGAGCTTTTCTTTATCCGGATGTACTGGGAAAAAGGGAGGATTCCGTCTGGAAATATTCTGTACTGGAAGGATGCCAAAAGAGAGGATGCACAGATCAATTTCACAGGATTTGACGGGCTTTTGCTGTATCTGGATGAAACTTGCGAGCAGAATGGTGTATTACTGAGGAAAGCACAGGTCAGAAGAAATCAGAAAAGAAGACGGTATCTTGAAGCGGGAAAGGAACTGGAGCTGGTAAAAAAATCGGAGCATGCAGCTGTTTTCTGGTTAAAAGTAATGGGACGGGAGTTCGCATCTTTTCAGGGGATAGTGCATATCTGGGGAAGAGATTATCCGTACCGGAGCGGATTTGAACTGATTATACTGCTGAAAGATATTGTAGGATTTACAGAGAGAAGGAGTGTAAGGAAAAACTGGAAGGCGGAGAGAAACTGACGATAAAGGATTGTGAAGTTCTGAAAGACATATTATAATGACATAAGAAACTACAGACAAGAAGAACAGGAGATGCAGACAATGGAATTATGGGATATTTATGATGCAGATAAGAAACCAACAGGAAGAACGATGAAGCGCAATGACTGGTGTCTGAAGAACGGGGAGTATCACCTTACTGTTCTTGGCGTTGTAGCAAGACCGGACGGGAAATTTCTGATCACTAAAAGGGTAATGACGAAAGCCTGGGCACCGGGCTGGTGGGAGGTATCCGGCGGTGCTGCGCAGGCGGGAGAAGCGTCTTACGATGCTGTATTAAGAGAAGTCAGAGAAGAAACAGGACTGGATGTAAGCCGGGCAGACGGAGGTTATCTTTTCACTTACAAGAGAGAGAATCCGGGGGAAGGAGATAATTATTTCGTAGATGTGTATCGTTTTGTGATGGATATTGATGAAAAAGATCTCCATCTTCAGGAGGCAGAGACAGATGGTTATATGTTTGCAACATTAGATGAAATTAAGGCATTTGCGGCAGAAGGAAAGTTTCTGCATTATGACAGTATAAAGAAAGCATTTGAGATGTAAGTAAAATAAAAATCGGATTATCGGGGAAATGACAGATCGCCTGATAATCCGATTTTTTATAAAACAGAAACTCTGGAAAAATATGCAATACATAGCGAGTATCTGTTTCTTTCTGCTACTTGCAATATGATGCAATCACTTTCAACACCTTATCCATTTCCAGTGGCTTTGCGAGATGCTCATTGATTCCGGCATTCTTTGACTTCTGGATATCTTCCGCAAAAGCATTGGCGCTGAGGGCAATGATTGGAACCGTTGTGGCATCAGGGCGGGAAAGTCCGCGGATCGCCTTTGCGGCATCCAGACCATTCATAACCGGCATCATAATATCCATAAGAATGATGTCGTATTCATATGGCTTTGATTTTTCAAAAAGCCGGACGGCTTCCAGTCCGTTGATGGCTGTGGATACATTAAGTCCTGCGGCTTCCAGAGAGAAAACAGCAATCTCAAGGTTCAGTTCATTATCCTCTACAACAAGAATATGAAGATCCGTAAGATCTGCCGGAGTATCAGTGGCAGTTTCCGCAGAGGCGGAAGGTTGATGCTCGTCAATGGTAAATGGCAGGATCAGAGTAAAAGTTGAGCCGACATTTTTTTCACTTTTCAACTGGATCGTACCGCCCATTTCCTGTACCAGTCTGTGAACGATCGCCATACCGAGCCCGGTCCCTTTGTAAATCGTCCGGGCACCGGTATCTTCCTGTGCAAAAGGTTCAAAAATATGCTTCTGAAATTCCGGACTGATACCGATACCGGTATCAGAAATTATAAATTTGTAAATAACATTCTGATGTACCTGCCTGATGATCTTTGCGTGTATAGAGATCGAACCACCGGGCTTATTGTATTTAATTGCATTGCTTAAAAGATTCATGAAAATCTGACGGATATGTAATGGACTTCCGATCAGATAAGGATATTTTAAACTGCCCGGTTTTATTTTTTCCAGAGTGATATCAAGCCGGGAAGCCTGTGCCTCCAGCATACTCCAGCAATTGTCAAGGATCTCGCGGATGTCGAATGGTATCTGTTCAAGGAAGAATCGGTCTGTTTCCATCCGCTGCATATCCAGGACATCGTTGACAAGAGCTTTTAAGTGAAAAGCAGCAGTACGCATTTTCTCATGACACTCCAGCAGTGCTTTGGGATTTGTTTCATTTTTCTGTGCAATATCAAGCATTCCAAGAATTCCGTTAAGAGGGGTGCGGATATCATGTGACATCCGGCTGAGGAAGTCGGTCTTGGCTGTATTTGCCTGATTTGCGGATTCGACCGCCTTAACCAGCTCCTGCTGGTAAGCCAGTTCTTTCTGCTTGTAATCATCGATGATCTGGGTTACATAAAGAATTTCTGTAACATCGTCATCAGTGTCGCGGTTCTGGACGATAAAGGTGGCACGGCGCCAGATCCCCTGTGGAGATGGATACTCCCGGCTTATAAAAAGCTTTCCGTGCAGCCGGTCATTTACCGTTGTCAGATCAAAGAAATACTGCATGATCTCGTGATGTGACGGTGCAACCAGTTTCTCAAGGATATCATTTAACTGCGCAGTGGCGGAAGTGACAACTCCGGTCGGTGTATAGTTCTGGTTGGCACCGGCAAGCTTTTCAATCCGGTCTTGAATCAGATCGATATGGTAAATTGCATGATAAATCTGGCTGGTTGCAGCGGTCAGGTTCTGATATTTACGTTCATTTTCGATATTACGGGTGACATCCTGATGGTATCCACGGATGCATATTCCATTTCCCTGATAATCCGGATAGAGGATACCGCCACATCGTATCCAGATCTGTCCAAGTAACGGATGATTCCATGGGTATGTGATTTCTGAATAACTTTCGTGAATGACCTTCTGTATATAATCAAGCACCGGGGTTACGTATTTGGGAGGAAGCCGGTGATACCAGAACTGATAAACTTCTTCAGGAGACATCTCTTGTGACACACCAAGAAGAGTACACATTGTAGGATTTGGGTGCAGCCGGGGAGCTTTAACGCCATCCATCTCAAGCGTCCAGATACCGATCTGTGCGCCACGAAGAATTTCGTCCATCTCCAGCTGATAATCCAGACGGGATTTGGAGGCAACAACCTCCAGACGCATCTGTTCATTCTTATGATCTTCGATCATAGTTCCGACATATTTGCCAAGAAGGGACAGCAGGCGGTGGAGCAGGTTGGATTTCTCCATATCCGGATTATCTACGCCAACGAAACCAATCAGCTTTTCGTGTACAGAAATAGGAAAGGCGATCAGGGTAGAAACGTTCTGAACTTTTAACAGTTCATATTCCAGAGGCATAGATTCACGGTAAGCCTCCAGATCTTCGATCAGAATATTTTCACCATGAAGAAAAACCTCGATCCATTTTGGCATGCTTTCAAAAGGAATATCATGCAGATTCCGGATCTGCGGGGTGACTCCTGCGGCGCACCACTCATAAGTATTGGTAGAAGTATGATTTTCACTGGTTTCAAATACATAAGCACGGTCGGCGTCTGTAAATTCTCCGAGCGATTTGAGCATAAAATTGATACCGTCAGCCAGATCCTCTGCTTCATGAAGCAGGGAAATCTGATCTGTCATAAAACGTTCGGCTTCCAGCTCAGCATATAAAGTTGCATTATCCTTGTCATTATTCATAAGGAAATCCCTCTCAAGTAAAGTGTAAAGTTTATAAAATTTCTTTACTTTGTTTTTACGAATTCGTCCACGAAAAATTTAAAATATAAACAAATTGTCTGGTGGTTGAAAAAAAGAAGGAATGATTCTATAATTTCAATTAGACGAAAAGATTTTGTCAGGAGATAACAGGAGGAAAATGAAATGGCTATCACAGCAGCACAGGTAAAAGAATTAAGAGAAATGACCGGCGCCGGAATGATGGATTGTAAGAAAGCTCTTACAGCTACAGAAGGCGATATGGATAAAGCAGTAGAATTCCTTCGCGAAAAAGGTCTTGCTACAGCACAGAAGAAAGCAAGCCGTGTAGCAGCAGAAGGTCTTTGCAAAACTTTAGTTTCCGAAGACGGAAAGAAAGCAGTTGTTGTAGAAGTTAACGCTGAGACAGACTTCGTAGCTAAGAATGAAAAATTCCAGAACTACGTTGCAGATGTAGCAGCTCAGGCTATGAACACAACAGCAGCAGATATCGATGCTTTCCTTGCAGAAGCATGGGCACTTGATACAACTAAGACTGTTAAAGAAGCTCTTGCAGCTCAGATCGCAGTTATCGGCGAGAACATGAACATCAGAAGATTTGCTCAGGTTACAGAAGAGAACGGTTTCGTTGCTTCCTACACACATATGGGCGGTAAGATCGGTGTTCTTGTAGACGTTGAAACAGACGTAGTTAACGATGCTGTTAAAGAAATGGCTAAGAACGTAGCAATGCAGATTGCAGCTCTGAAACCGCAGTACACAAGCGACAGCGAAGTAAGTGCTGAATATATCGAGCATGAAAAAGAAATCCTTCTTGCTCAGATCCAGAACGATCCGAAAGAATCCCAGAAACCGGAGAAGGTTATCCAGGGTATGATCACTGGACGTATCAAGAAAGAACTTAAAGAGATCTGCCTTCTTGATCAGGTTTACGTTAAAGCAGAAGATGGAAAACAGACTGTTGCTAAATATGTAGAAGAAGTTGCTAAAGCAAACGGCGCTAAGATTGCAATCAAAGGTTTCGTTCGTTTCGAAACTGGCGAAGGTATCGAAAAACGTCAGGATGACTTCGCAGCAGAAGTTGCAGCTCAGGTAGCTGGTAAATAATTTCTGATCTGATTTAAGTCAGAACATTTCAATCCCCTGAAATCCAGGGCACCTCATCGAGGTGCGAGGGTTTTGGGGGATTTTTTGTATGGAAAAGGAATATATCTTGTAATTTTGAGGTTTTTCATTCATAATATATGCAGTACAATTAGAAATGAGTATAAAAATATGGTGAACTACAAAAATGTAAAAATATCAGAAGACGCACGAATAGCGAAACAGTCTGTAATTATTGGTGATGTGACGATCGGACGAGACAGTTGCGTATTATATTATACAGTCATTCGTGGCGATGAAGCACCAATTGTAATTGGTGAGGAGACCAATATTCAGGAGAACTGCACGGTTCATGTAAGTCATAATAAGCCGGTTTCTATTGGAAACAATGTTACAATAGGGCATAATGCCGTGATTCATAGCTGTACGATCGGAGACCGGACGCTGATTGGAATGGGTGCGGTAATTCTGGATGGTGCACAGATCGGAAACGACTGTATCATTGGAGCCGGAAGTCTGGTAACAAAGAATACTGTGATTCCGGATGGTTCACTTGTGTTGGGAAGTCCGGCGAAAATAAAGAGAAATCTTACCTGGGAAGAGAAACTTGGTAATCTCGAAAACAGCAGAGAATACGTTAAGGTTTCCGGTGAGATGAAAGCACAGGGTATTTTGTAAGCTATTTGCAATATAAATGATGAAAACAGAATATAGGAAAAGATAAAGGAGAGTTCTATGGATCACGAAATTCCTGTCCGTATTGTAGACAACCAGGAATACATGAAGGTTGTCCGCTCAATTCTTGAGGAGGGAAAAGAAGTTCCCCTTGTTGTCACAGGAAACAGTATGATGCCGTTTCTTATTGACAGGAGGGATCAGGTGCTGATAAAAAGGATTGAACGTCCTCTGAAAAAAGGAGATATTGCTTTTTTTCAGAGAGAAAACGGACAGTATATTATGCACAGAATTCACTTTATGCGAAAAGATGACAGAACTGGTGAAAACCAGTTCTATTTTATTGGAGATGGACAGGAAACAATAGAAGGACCTATTAAAGAAATACAGATTTTTGGCGTAATTACTGGGGTTTTGCGGAAAGGGAAATATTTGGATGAGCATACATTTACATGGAGGTTTTTTAAGAATATCTGGCGTTATGTGATACCATTTCGACCCCTGATAATAAAAATATATTCACTTTTTAAGAACAAAATTGCTTGAGAATCATAAAGTGCGGTGCTATAATTTGTCAAAGTTATAGCTGGGAAGATGCTGGTAGCCAGAAGCCAAAACAGATAAGTGGAGTGTAAAGTTGAAACGTTTGATCAGGAAGGTAATCACAAAAATCAAAGAAGGATATCTGAAAGAAATATATAGAGAAACACTGTGGATGTATCAGTATGCAAAAAAATATTGGTTATCCATCTGTTTTTATATATTTGCAGGAGTATTGGGAACGTTCATGGGACTGGGTACCAGCGTTGCTTCCAAGTATCTGATCGACGCAGTGAGTGGAATAAAAAAAGAACGCATTTTCTTCTGGGCAATTCTGATCATTGGCATGACGGCGGCAAATATTTTTTCAAATGCAGTAATCAGCCGTATTTCAGCCAGAATCAATGTGATGATACAGAATGAGATACAGGCAGATATTTTTGAAAAGATCATACATACAGAATGGAAAGAACTCAAAGATTTTCGAAGCGGAGATCTTTTGAACCGCCTTTCAAATGATGCTGTACAGGTGGCTTCCAGCGTGATCAGCTGGATTCCGAACAGTATTACAAAGCTGGTGCAGTTTATTGGTGCATTTGCGATTATTTTTTATTATGATCCGGTCATGGCAGGAATTGCACTTCTCAGTGCTCCGGTTACGGTGATCTTTTCCAGAAAATTCATGGGGAAGATGCGGACCTATAATAATGAAATGCGCGAGATGACTAGCAGTCTGATGTCTTTTCAGGATGATACTTTTCAGAATATCCAGACAGTAAAAGCCCTTGATCTGACAGGAGTGTTTGAAAAGAAGCTACAGAGCCTTCAGAACAGATACAAAGAAAAAATGTTGGATTATAATAAATTTACCGTGTATACGTCTTCCTTTATGTCAGCAATAGGAACCGGTGTTTCGTATATCTGCTTTGGATGGAGCGTATACAGACTCTGGAGTGGGTACATCACCACCGGAACCCTGCTGATGTTTTTCCAGATGGCAAATTCACTGTCTTCCTCGTTTTCCTCACTGATTCAGATCATACCGGCTGCCATCAACGCTGCTACTTGTGCGGGACGCCTGATGTCGGTTTCGGAACTGGAAAAAGAAAATGCTCTGGATATGGAGAAGGTAGATCGAATTCTGGAAAAAGAGTATAAAGGGATCACGATTGAGTTAAAAGAAGTCAATATTCATTATAAAGACGGAGAGAATGTGATTCACAGGGGGGATTTTATTGCGAATGCAGGTGAGATCACTGCAGTCGTTGGTCCGTCAGGCGAAGGAAAGACAACATTGATTCGCGTATTACTTGGACTTCTGCATCCAATGGAAGGAAGGGCTGAACTTAAGAATGCAGAGGGAATAAAATGCAGACTTTCTGCCGGAACACGAGAATTTTTCAGCTATGTGCCGCAGGGCAATACCATCTTTGCAGGAAGCATTGCTGAGAATATGAGGATGGTAAAAGAAGATGCCACAGATGAAGAAATCAGAGAAGTTCTGGAAATGGCCTGCGCCTATGATTTTGTAAAAAAACTTCCGAAAGGCATGGAAACAGTGGTAGGTGAGAAGGGAAGTGGTCTTTCGGAAGGGCAGGCACAGAGACTGGCCATAGCGAGGGCACTTTTGAAAAATGCACCGGTTCTGATTTTGGATGAAGCGACTTCGGCACTGGATATAGATACGGAAGAACGGGTATTAAAAAACATTATGAAGAAGGAGAAAGGCAGGACCTGTGTTGTTACGACACATCGCCCAAGTGTTCTTTCTGTCAGTGATCATATATATGAAATCAGAGAGAGTCATTTAAAGAAACTGAAATAGGAAGGCGGGACAGAAAGTTATGAATGAGAAAACAAAAAAGGAAGGTTATACAGATCAGTTAAATCAGGAACTTCTTGGCACACTGGGAGAAAAGGCTTCATCTGAACAGATCAGTGCAGCATATGAAAAAAGAGAGGTACACAGGGATACAACATATCATAAAACGAATACAAAACATGCCAGTCCGTGGAAAGATACTGCTCCGGCAGAGAACACTTTAAAGACAAGAAAAAAGAAACATAGGAGTTCCAGAGACCGATACTTTCTGTTACTGTCGCTTGGCATTGCGGTAGGAGTACTGACAGCAGCGGGGCTGCTCATTTATGGAAGTCTTTTATTTCTACATTAACGAACAGAAGACCTGCGGGTAAATCTGAAAAGATTTATCTGTGGGTCTTTTTTTGTGAAGAGAGATTTGTATTTTTAGAAAAAAGAAGGAAAAAACACATACTTTAGTATGTAGGAGTGGGAAGGAGAAAAGGGTAGAATTATATTCTGCATAAAGTTGTGTTGTAAAAAGGGGACAAAAATGATCGATATACATGCACATATTTTGCCGGATCTGGATGATGGTTCAGAAGATATGGAAGAATCACTGGAAATGGCAGAGCTGGCAGTGGAGAGCGGTGTGGAGATCATGACAGCAACACCGCACAGCAATCAGATGGGGCGATTTGAAAATTTTCAGTCAGAGCAGCTTCAAACAGCTTTTGAACGACTGCGCATGGTATTGAAGAAAGAAAAGATTCCATTGAAAATATTAAATGGAATGGAGATTTTTGCCTCAGAGGATATTGCACAGAAGATAAAAAATAAGCAGCTGAGTGGAATCAATGGGACGGATTATTATCTGGTCGAGTTTCCGTTTGACGCAGATCCCTGGTGGATCCGGGAATGTCTGGAGGATATCTTTGATACGGGGAAGATACCATTGATCGCACACCCGGAACGCTATTTTTGTATACAGGATTATCCGGAGCTTATATATGAATGGGTGCAGAATGGATGCGTTACGCAGATGAATAAGGGCAGCATTCTGGGAAGATTTGGGAGAAGTGTTATGGAGACTGCACATATCCTTCTGAAAAATGACCTGATATCATGCATTGCCAGTGATGCACATCATTCTTATATCCGTACGCCACATATGAGCGAGACAAAAACAGCCCTTGTTCATATAGGTGGCTATGAATATGCATGGCACCTGACAGAAGAAAATCCGGAACGGATCATAAAAAACATACAGATTCCTCTGCACGGCCGGAGACCGGATAGGAGGAGAAAATATTTCAGACCTGTCTGACAGGTAAAGATCAAGAGGAGAGTTTCATGAAAAAGTTAAGAATACTTGGCATTGTGGTATTTGTGATCGCAGCTGTGTCATTTGGATATTTCAAATACGAGCAGATCAATTCCAAGGACAATCAGGCACCGGTGATCACAATGGATGCTGATTCAGTAGAGGTGTCCTGCCAGGCAGGAGATGAAGAATTTCTGAAGGGAATTACGGCAAAAGATTCCAAAGATGGAGATGTAACCAGCAGCCTGATCGTGGAATCCATAAGTAATTTTATGGAAAATCATACAAGAAATATGACCGTGGTGGCATTCGATTCCGATAATCATGCAACAAAAGCGACAAGGAAAATAGCGTATACCGATTATACAGCACCGACTTTTTCCCTGACGGAACCATTACGTTTTGCTATGAATACACAGGACATTATGGGAACACTTACCTGCGTGGATGTACTGGACGGAGACGTAACCGGAAAGATAAAGATGTCCAGTGAATATTATGTGCAGGCAGATACACCGGGGGAATATCCAATGGTCTATCAGGTGGCAAACAGTGCAGGAGACGTGCAGAAGCTCCCGGTAACAGTGGAAATTTATGATCCATCCAAGGAAGCACAGAAACCGCTGATTGAGTTGTCACAGTATCTTGTGTATACACCGACGGGGACTGCAATTGATCCATGGTCATACGTGGAGCAGATTACAATGGGTGGCATTAAATTTCAAAGAGGTGAGGACGGGGTGCTTCGTGATCCGAATCCTGCAGAAAAACAGGAATGTACTGCTATTACTGCAGATGAGGTGCAGATCACGAATCAGGCAGATTTTAATACTCCTGGCACATATGAAATCCTGTATCAGATTACGGACGACAGTGGGAAAGAAAGTGTAATCGGTCAGGTACGTCTGATCGTTGTGGTGAGATAGTGGGAAAGAGGAATTTATGGAAGAGAGAATAGACAACGAAACCGTTCAGCAGATAGACCTGATCAGCATGCTGAAAGACATTGGAAGAGAGTGGCTGACCATTCTTTTGCTGGCAATAGCTGCTGCATTGTTTGCAGATATCTGGATTTGTGCGACTTATCAGCCGGAATACCGAACTTCGACAACATTTGTTGTTACGGCAAAAGGTATGAATAACAATATATATCAGAATCTGAATTCGACAAAAGAGCTGGCAGGACAGTTTACTGAAATTCTGGGCAGTAATGTATTGAAGAAAAAAGTAGCGCAGGATCTGGGAGTGAACAGCCTGGAGGTGGAGACGTCGGTAGACCTTGTTCCGGAGACAAATCTGATCACACTTTCCGTTAAGGCTGGTACTGCAGCTGAGTCTTATCGAATACTGCAGTCCGTTATGGAAAACTATAATACGGTTTCCGATTATGCGATTAAAAATGTCATCATTGAGACGATTCAGCAACCATCTGTAGCCATGGCTCCGATCAATCCGTTGGATGAAAAAAGAACAGTCATGAAGGTATTTGCTGTGGCAGCCGGATGCCTGATAGCTTTATTGGCCGGAATTTCCTACATACGAGATACCATTAAAAATCCGGGAGAAGTATCCACAAAACTGGATACCCGTTTGCTTGGAACGATTGCCTATGAGAAAAAATCAAAGGCTCTTTCCATGAAAAGAAAGAAGGATTATCTTTCTATGCTGATCCAGAATCCACTTCGAAGTTTTGCTTATGTGGAGTCCAGCAAAATGGCTGCATCCAGAGTGAGAAGCTATATGGATAAAGAGGATGCAAAAGTACTTCTTGTTACCAGTGTGATGGAAAATGAGGGAAAATCCACAGTAGCAGCAAATCTGGCACTGTCACTTGCGCAGGGAGGAAGCAGGGTTATGCTGATAGACTGTGACTTCCGAAAACCGGCGCAGTACAAAATTTTTAATGTCCGCGATAATGAGGAGAAGGATCTTGGAGATGTACTGATCAACCATGCAAGTACGGAGAAGATTATCCGGAACTGGAATAATTCCGGCCTGTATATGATTTTGAATAAAACCTCTTCAAATGCAATTGAAACTCTGTTGAAAAGCATGACGCTCAAACAGATCATCGCATTTTGCCGTGAAAAAATGGACTATGTAGTTATCGACACTTCTCCGCTTGCGCTTGTGGCAGATACGGAGGAGCTGGCACAGATGACAGATGCTTCTGTGCTGGTAGTAAGACAGGATACGGTATTGACGAAGGACATTAATGATGCAATTGATATCCTGAACAATACCAGAGGAAAAGTACTTGGCTGCATCCTGAATGGTGTGACGTCACAAAATATGGCAGGCAGCGG
>ERZ772889.1255-NODE-1255-length-23698-cov-11.410735_pt1 | contig 23698 bp, 23 predicted proteins | sample MGYA00512127_ERZ772889 | MGnify/ENA primary metagenome ERZ772889 (study PRJEB29015, sample SAMEA2737689) | human gut metagenome | biome: human gut; feature: human-associated habitat; material: faeces | place: China | collected 2012 ...
CCTGACAGGCCACCGCACAGCCCAGGGTAAAGCAGCCGTCGGTGGACAGGTCTGCAATGTTCAGGATGGAAAAGCTGATGAACAGCGCCAGCGCGACGAGGCCGTAAATCAGGCCGACCTCAAGCGCGGTCTTCAACACTGTCAGCATAAACGCCCCTCCTTCGGAATATCAGATATCAGTCAAAATTCTGCTGCGTGGTCGTCTCGAGCACGGAGCTGCACTTGCCGTCAAACGCCTGCTTGACAGCCGCAAGATCGTAGCCGAGGGCGGTGCAGCTGTCCGTATTGATCATGGCGATGCCGTTGTCGAAGGTTGCGACCGGCAGCGTGGCGGGGCTCTTGCCGTCGACCAGCACCTGCACGACCATGTCGGCCGTCATCTTGCCGAGCGCGGTGTAATCCACACCGTAGCCGACGAACGCGCCGTTGAGCGCGAAGGAGTCCGCACCGCAGTACTGCGGGATCTTGGCGTTGAGGAACTTCTCATAGATGGCAAGCTCTGCGGTCATGACGGTGTTGTCGGTCGGGGTAAAGACAGCATCCACGCCCGCGGCGATCAGCGCGGAGGCAGCAGCCACGACCTCGTCGTTGGTGTTGGCGGTCTGCTCGATGTAGGTGATGCCCTTGGCGTCAAGGTAAGCCTTGGCGTCCGCGATGGGCTTGGCGGAGTTCGGCTCATTGAGGGAGTAGAGCAGGCCGACCTTGGCGACGTTCGGGTTCTGGGCGAACATCATATCCATGATGAACTCGGTGTTGAGCGCGTCGCTCGTGCCGGTGACGTAGTCGATGCCGGTGAGCTTGGCGGTCTCGGGGTCGGAGATGGCGGCGTAGACGACCGGCGTCTTGGTCTCCTCGGCGGAGAGGGCGGCGATCTGCGCGGCGGTGGTAGCGATGGGAATGATGGCGTTCACGCCGTCGGCGATGGCCTGATCGCTCAGCTGCTTGAGGATGGTCTGATCGCCCTGGCCGGAGGTGACCTCATACTCGATGGTCACACCGTTATCGGCGGCAATCTTATCCAGCTCGGCGGTGACGGCGTTCGCGATCTCATCGAGGGAGGCGTGGTCGAGCTGCTTGATCACAGCCACCTTGTAGGTCTTGGCCTCCTCCGTGCTGTTGTCAGGTTGTTCGATCGGCTGAGTGTCTTTTGCGCCGCAGGCGGCGAGGGACAGCGTCATCGCGCCGGCAAGAACGAGGGTCAGAAGCTTTTTCATCATGTTGTTTTTCATTTTGGTTTTCCTCCAATATATTTGATTTTGAGCGGCAGATGAAGCTCTGTCTTGCCGGAACAGAGCGGGGAAAAAGAAAAAGACCTTCATCCCACCTACATGGGACAAAAGTCGTTGAACTTCTGCGATACCACCCAAATTGACGTTATCAAACGCCCGCTCGCTTACGCGCACCATCATACGCGCCCCGATGGATAACGGGTGGGATACCCGTCGGTCTCTACTCGGCTTTCGCCTTTTGATCCGCCCTCCGAAGTCCATTCACCGACCGTCCGCCGCCCCGATCACACCATCCGGGACTCTCTGAAGGCTTGCCTGCATCGGCTACTTCTCTCCGTCATTGGTTTTTACTGCTTTAACTTGTTGTAGCGTATTATAGCACGCGCGCTTCCATTGTCAAGCCCCTTTCCGCAAATTTTTTTCTTCTCTCCGTTTTGCGCAAAAGGTCTCCCGCCTCCCCCGCACAAAGTCGGCAGAATGGGCAAAAGCCCACGGCCCTTTGACCGTCGGCTTTTTGCCCCGCGCCGCGGAGGCTGCGCGCCGTCTCCGTCAGAAGCGCAGATTTGTATCCTTCACAAAGTTCTGCACGCCGTAGAGCACCAGCGCGTCGGTGATGCCGTTTTCTCTGGCGTACTCCGCCACATCCCCCTTGAAAAAGCGCAGGTCGAGGACATGAACTTCCGCATAGTCCTCCACGGGGAATTGGGAAAAGGTGTTGCCGTAGGAGTCTTTAATAAGCAGGAGCTTGCCGTTCTTGCCGCTGCCCTCAATGACGGTCTGTGCCTGGTTGGAGTTCAGAAACACAGCGTACTGGTCGCTGCCGGACAGGTATTTCCGCTCGTAGATGCTGTCCGTCTCATACTGACCGTTGTTGTAGGACACACTTCTATTTATGTGCTTATACCATGCGGTGATCTCCTCGGCGGGGACAGAGGGCAGCGAGACTTTATTCCAAGTTGTACCGTAGAAATCATCGCAGAGTACTTCCTGCGTCCACTCGTACGCCGCAGGTTCAATGTCCCGCCACGCACAGTAAGCGTAGTAGGCCCCAAGGCTGGTCGAGTGGTGGTCAGTGCGGTAGTAGATGTTCTCACCGCTGTGGGCCGCGAGGGTGGACCACACATTCACCGTGTCCACCCCCGCGTCGGTCAGCACTTGAAAGATGGCGGCGTAGTCCGCCGCGGGAGCGTAGGCGGGGAGTTTGTCCGCCAGCACTTGCGCTGCCACAGGGACAAGGATCGTATTCATAGAAACGCCCTCTGCTGCCAGTTTTTCCTGTAAATCAGCAAGGGCGGCTGCGTTGGCGGCAAGCTGCTTTTTACTATAAGATGTAAACTTGTCCATCAGGTACTGATCTTTGCAGAGATAGATGCCGCCGCTCTCCCGCTTGCCCACGGCCAGCTCCAGGTAGGTTTTCAGCGTGACCCTATCATCGCGCAGCGGGACCTGATCGGTGAGATAGCTTTCTAAATTGTCACTAAACTTGCCGGAGATAAAGTCGGCAACAGTAAATTTGGGCTTTTGCGTCAAAGTGCGCTTTTCTCTTTCGGAGTAATAGCGATCCGGCATCAGCAGCCCGATAAGCGCAGACACCGCCAGCAGCAGGCAGAAAAAAGAGGTAATGATTTTATTTCGCATTTTTCTCACCTCAGAATCGGAAGTACAGGAACGGATTATAGCTGCCGCTGACAAGATAGGCCGCAGCCATCACCAGCACACAGGTAAGGCCGCCGCAGTCAACCACGGTCAGCGCCCGCTGCCCCAGCCGTGTGCCGAGCTTTTTATAAAAGCGTTTTCCCAGCGGTGTGGCTGCCAAAGCACAGATTGCTAGCATCGGCCCATAAGTCAGCAACAAATACAGACTACTGCTGTCGAACAGCACGCCGGAGAGCATGGCCTTGCACCACGCGGCTCCTTTGCTGATCTCTGTGAACGCAAAGAGTGTCCAGCTGATCGTTACCAGCACCAGCGCGTAGATATGCCGCAATACGGCGGGCAGCCTTTTGAGCCAGCGCAATAGGATCAGCTTTTCCAGCACCAGCAGCACGCCAAAATACACGCCCCATAGGACAAAGTTCCAGCTTGCCCCGTGCCAGAAGCCCGTCAGCAGCCAGACGATAGCAATATTGCTGAGCTGCTTTGCAAGGCCGCCCTTGTTGCCTCCCAGCGGGATATAGACATAATCCCGGAACCATGTCCCCATGGAGATATGCCAGCGCCGCCAGAAATCGGTAATACTGTCGGCAAGAAACGGATAGTTGAAGTTTTCCAAAAATCGGAACCCCAGCATCCGTCCAAGGCCAATAGCCATGTCGGAGTAACCGGAAAAGTCGAAATAGATCTGGAAACCGTAGGCGATGACACCCAGCCATGCCGTCAGCACCGTGGGAGCAGCCTGCGCGGATGCTGCCTCCCACAAAAGGCCGATGTTATTTGCCAGCAGTACCTTTTTCCCGATACCACAGGCGAAGCGTTTCACCCCATCGGCAAAGAGGTCAGCGGTGCAATCCCGGTGCTCCAGCTCGTCCGCTACCGTCTGGTAGCGGACGATGGGACCCGCAATCAGCTGGGGAAACAATGTCACATACGCGCCGAAATTGATGATGTTTTTCTGGGCCCTTGCCTCGCCCCGGTAGACGTCGATGGTATAGCTCATGGTCTGAAAGGTGTAGAAGCTGATGCCGATCGGCAGCGGCAGATTCGGCTGGGGGAGCGCCGTGCCGAACAAGGAATTGACCGTGCCGATCAGGAAGTCACTGTATTTGAATACGCCCAGCAAGCCAAGGTTTACACAAACCGACACCAGCAGGGCCATTTTCGCGCCCCGCTGTCCCCGGTGCCGCTCTACCATTTGCCCGCAGGTGTAGTCCAATGCGGTGGAAAACAGCATCAATACCACTTAGACCGGCTCACCCCAGGCGTAAAACAGCAGGCTGAACAGGAACAGCACGCCGTTGCGCCATGCCTTCGGCACAAGGAAGTAAGCCAGCAGACACAGGGGCAGAAAGCATTGTAAAAACGTCAGGCTGGAGAAAACCATATCAGCCGCCGATCATAATTTCGACGTCGGGCAGTTCGTCATCGCCCATATCGAAGAAGCCGCCGTTGCTGCTGCGCCTGTTTCTCGGCACGCATCTCGGCCTGTCACTCCGCGCGACGGGCGATAATCCCGACATGGTGCGCGCGTCGTCGCTGAATCCTGCGTTCACCATCTCCGTCGGCCTCTGCCTTGCCAATGCCATGACCGGCCTTGCCGGCGCGATGGTGGGCCAGTATCAGAAGACCGTGGACATCAACTCCGGTACCGGCATCGTCGTCATCGGCCTTTCCGCCGCAGGCGGCGAGGGACAGCGCCATGCTCAACGCCAGTACAAAAGTCAAAATGCGTTTCATTTCTATTTGCTCCTTTTGAAGTTCAGAATTTGTTTTATGAGTGGCGGAACAGCGTCTCCGGAAACGCCGCTCCCCTGCCCGTCTATCCATCCATACGAGGGAGCGGAGCAAAATGTCGGGAAGCGCACAAAAAAATTTCGGGGCGTTTTCACGCCCCGAAATTTTTCATCTTCAATTGCTTTTCATCAGCGTATCGGCAATCTCGGTGATGGCCGATTCCTCCGCGCCGTCGAAATTCGTCAGGTAATAGCTGACGTCATCTCTATTCCAATGCGCCCGCCAGGTGTCAGGCGATACGCGGTCGAGCACAGCACCGTATTCCGCGTTCAGCGCGGTGCTGCCCACGGCTTCTCCCTCCGCCCGGGAGAAATTGCCGTCCAGCTTGGCGGCTTCATAAGTGTATTCGTGGCCGTCCAGCGTGAAGTCCACGCAGGCGATCTCGCCGTCGTAAATGCAGTAGGTGACATTTTCCGCGCCCTCCGGCGCGTCGATCACGAAGCCGAGCTTTTCTTCTAAGTCCGCCGCGCTCTGCACATCCTCGAACGGTGAGCCGCCCAGAACCGGCGGCTCGTTTCCCTCGCTGTCTCCGGCAAAAAACGGATGCAGAAAGCCGATCGTGAGGGTCGTCACCAGCGCGAGGCACGCGGCCATCGCGCTGTACCGCTTCCACCGTGGCGTCGGGCGGCGGGCGGGGAGCGGCACGGTCTTTGGGGACGCATTGCTTTCCGCTGCGGGCGCATCGGCATTCTCCTCCGGAGCAGCCGCGCGCTGTGCCGCCGCTTTTTTCAGGATGTTCGCGTACATTCGCTCCCGCGTGCCGTCCTCCGGCTCGATCGCGTTAAAGGCTTTTTTCACTTCGTTTTCGCTCATGCGCCCTCACCTCCCAAGGTCAGCTTCAGCTTTGCGCGGGCGTCGCGCAGTTGATTCCGCACGGTCGACGGCGGTCGGTCCAGCATCGCCGCGATCTCGTCGGTCTGGTAGCCCTCGTAGTAGTGCAGCCAGACGACCTCCTTATACTTCACCGACAGAGCCATGACCGCATCCACCACTTCCCTTTTTTCGTCCGGCTCCGCAGCGGTCTGCTCGGTCTCCTCGTCAAGGTCTGTCACCTTCTGCCGCCACCAGTGCTTGAGCCTGTCCTTGCAGAGATTCATCGCCGTGGTCGTCAGCCACGAGCGCTCGTGCCGCTCGTTTTCAAAGGTGACGTCACTCGTCATAGCTTTGACGAAGGCATCCTCCGTGCAGTCCTCGGCGTCCTGCGCGTTTTTCATAAAGGCATAGCAGACGCGGTAGATGGCTTTGAAGTGCCGCAGATAGAACGCCTCAAGATCTCCCTGCATGGCTTCGTCTCCCTTTTCCCATAAAGTGATACGATCCAAGCGTACAGATTGTCGGGCGAAATGTCAAGAAAAAGAACACGTTTCATGCTCCGGCCGGTCCCCTGCTGTCCAATTCTTAGGGTTGGTATCGTCCGGTTCAAGCCCCGCCAGAATGGCTTCGTAGTGCGCCGCCTTATCCTCCATATATTTCACGGTGGCTTTGGCTTCCTCCAGCCGTCTGTAGGCTTCCTCCCGCTGCTTGCGGATGATGGCGTACCGCGAGCGCAGATTCTCCTCGGATTCCTCCAGCAGGCACAGGCGACAGTATCCCTGTGGCCATGGACGAAGCAGTGAGCGATATTCGCAAGCGGATCATGTCCGTGGAATCGGATATTACCCGCTGGCAGCAGCGGCAGAATCAGAACAACAATTTTACCGCCAATATCCCCTATGACTTGGAGCAGATGCGGAGCGAAACGAAGGAGTTTATGGACGACCTCATGAGCCGCGACCAGCGCATGATGCTGGCTTTGGTAACGCTGACGCACCTGGCAGATAACCATGAACAGCTCGATCAGGACACCGAGGCTCTGCAAGCCATTGGGCGGGCGCGGGGCTGTCAGTTTAACATTCTGCGCTACCAGCAGGAGGACGCGCTGAATACGGTGCTGCCCCTCGGTCTCAAGCGCATTGAGGCTACCCGCACCCTGACTACGGAATGTACCGCCGTCCTTATGCCATTCAAATCGCAGGAGATTCAGGACGCAGGCGGTATCTACTATGGCGTCAACGCCGTATCGCATAACCTCATCATCTGCAATCGAGGAAACCTTTTGAACGGCAACGGCTTTATTACCGGTGTGTCTGGCTCTGGTAAGTCAATGGCGGCCAAGCAGGAGGTCTCGGCGCTGGCGCTCTCTACCGACCATGACATTATCATCGTGGACCCTGAGCGCGAATACGGCGAGCTGGTACGGGCATTGGGCGGTGAGGTCATCACCATCTCCGCCTCTGACCCAAATGGCTGCCACATCAATGCGCTGGATTTGTCCGAGGGGTACGGGGATGGCAAAGAGCCGCTGGTGATGAAGTCCGAGTTTATCATGTCGCTGTATGAGCAGCTCATGGGCGCGGACAAGATCGAGCCGCAGGAGAAGTCCATCATCGACCGTAGTGTGGGCAACATCTACCGGGAATATCTGAAAAACTATCAGGGCAAGCCGCCTACGCTGAAAAATCTCTATGATGACCTGATGAAGCAGGTCAACCCAGAGGCGCACCGGATCGCGCTGGCGCTGGAACTGTTCACGGTGGGTAGTTTGAATGTATTTTCCCACCAGACCAATATCAACACAAAAAGCCGTATCCTCTGCTTTGACATTCAGGATTTGGGCGAAAATCTGAAATCGGTGGGCCTGCTGGTGATGCTGGACGCCATTTACAACCGCGTTATCCAGAACCGCAGAGAGAGAAAATACACCCATGTCTACATCGACGAGATCTATCTGTTTTTCGCCAACGGGAGCGGCAGCGGGCGCGGCATTACCAATTACAGCAGCGAATTCCTCTACAAGTGCTGGAAGCGATTCCGCAAATACGGCGCGACCCTTACCGGTATCACACAGAATGTGGAGGAATGTCTGCTATCCAATACGGCGCGGATGATGTTCGCAAACTCCGAGTTCCTGCTGATGCTCAATCAGGCCACCACCGACCGGGAGCAGCTTGCCCGCCTGCTGGGGGCATCGGATACGCAAATGAGCTATGTGGACAATGCCCCTGCCGGTCATGGACTCATCAAAGTAGGCGGGGCCATCGTGCCCTTCGCCAATGAGCTGCCCAAAAATACGGAGCTGTACCGCTTAATGTCAACCAAGCCCGGTGAGGAGTGACGCCATGCGGGACTTGAAAATCAAACCCGGCATGGACACGCCAAAGGCAAAGTTGAAGAACTCCGCGCCTAAAGACGCCGATTCCCTTCTGAAAAAGCACATGGACAAGCGGCAGCGGGAAAAGGAGCCGGAAAGCCGCGATCCCGTGCGTTACGCCACCGACCGCGTGGAGAAAAATATGCGCCGTGGCGCATCTGAGGCGGCGGATGCCTCACGACGCATGATAAAGCACTACCGAGGAAAGCTGCGACAGAGTAAAGAAAATGTGGTGGGAGGTCACAGCGCGGCAGATATGGAGATCGGTTCGGAAAATGTTTTCATCGACACGCCGATGGAATATGCCTTTTCTCCGGTACAAACCGCTGCACGAAATGAAGTCGGAAACCGGACCATTTCTCCGCAAAATTGCGGAGGTCCAAAAAGCGCAAATGCCGCCCCGCAGGAGCGTGGGCGGCAGAAAGCTGCGCAGGACGCGAAAGCCGCCTATCGGCGGAACCTTGCCGAGAAAAGAACAGCGGAGCGGCACATTGTACCTCCACCGTCCGACCGTGGAGGCACAACGGCCCCTCTGCACAAAAGCAATCAGGGCGCATCGGTCAAGGGCGGTCCTGCCCCCAAGAGCAGACAGGCCATGACCAAGGCCGCGCGCACCATGCGCGTTCGACCAACTGACCACGCAGCGCCGAACAATGCAATCATCACGCACCGCGCAAGGGCGGCGGCGCAGCGAAAGACGCAGCGGAAGATGCTTCAGGAATCCGCGCAGAGCGGCGGAAAGGCTTCCAAAAAGCTGGGCAGCGTGGCAGTCCAGGCAGTGAAAGAAATCGGGAAAGGAGTGGCGTCTGCGGTCAGCTCGATCCTGTCGGCAGGCGGCGGTGCGGTGGTGCTGATGCTGATACTGACGGTGATCCTTGTGGCGGCAATCGTGGCGTCCCCCTTCGGTATCCTCTTTTCCAACGAGAGCCGGGAGGCGGGCGTTGTGCCGATCTCTGCTGCGGTGGCGCAGGTCAACTATGAGTTCAATGAGCGGTTGGAAACCCTGCAAACGGCAGATGATTATGATTCCATCTCCGTTGACGGACAAACCGCCGATTGGATCGAGGTGCTGGCGGTGTTCGCGGTGAAGGTGGCAGGCAGTAACGATGCGGACGCCGCGGACGTGGCCACCATGGATGCCGACCGCATTACCCGCCTGAAAGCAGTCTTTTGGGACATGACCACCATTGCACACCGCATCGAGGTCATTCACCATCCCGGCAGTGGCGATGATGACGGATGGACGGAGCGAAATCTCTATATCACCATCACCGCAAAAACGGCAGAGGAAATGAAAACCGCGTATCACTTCAACCGCAATCAAATTGCGGCGCTGGAGGAGCTGCTGGAGCAGCGGGATCTCCTGCGGGAACTGATCGAGGATGTGTACTCCGTCAGCGGGGATACGGCGGCGCTGCTCCGCGATCTGCCGGAGGGTCTGTCGCCGGAGCGCGAGGCGGTGGTACGCACCGCCTGTTCTCTTGTCGGCAAGGTGAATTATTTTTGGGGAGGAAAATCACTGGTACTTGGCTGGGACAGTCGCTGGGGCGAGCTGCGGCAGGTCACGGCGGCGGGCAGCTCCACCACGGGGACCTACCGCCCCTACGGACTGGATTGCAGCGGTTTTGTGGATTGGGTTTTCTACAATCAGTCCGGCGGCAGCTATGTCATCGGCCACGGCGGAGGAGCCACCATGCAGCACAGCTATTGTACCAATATTTCATGGGCGGACGCACAGCCCGGTGACTTAGTGTTCTATCCGGATAATTCCCATGTGGGCATCGTTGGCGGCAAAGATGCCAACGGAGAGCTGCTGATCATCCACTGCGCCAGCGGAGCGAACAATGTGGTCATTACCGGGCTGGAGGGCTTTACCTCTATCGGACAACCGCAATACTACGCCGAAGCAGGCCGCAGTTGACAGTTTCCGACTCCCTCCGTTATAATGCGGTCATGCTACAAATGAGAAGGAGAGCAACATCTATGAACAAAACGGAACTGATCGCCGCCATGTCGGAAGTCAGCGGCCTGACGAAGAAGGACTGCGAAGTGGCCCTTGCCGCTTTCACTGGCACGGTGGAAACTGCCATGAAGGGCGGAGATAAGGTACAGCTGGTGGGTTTTGGCAGCTTCGAGGCCAAAGAGCGTCCCGCCCGTGTTGGCCGCAATCCCCGTACCGGCGAGCCCATGACCTATCCCGCCTGCAAGGTGCCGGTGTTCAAGCCCGGCAAGGCGCTCAAAGACGCCATACGATAAAACAGCATAGCATACAGTAAGCCCCTGCGCCCTCTTTTTTTTGAATAGATGGCGCAGGGGCTTTTTGTACTGCGATAAGGTGCGTCTGCCTGTGCGTTTGCGCGGGTGGACGCGCTTTCTTTTTTTACTCAAAAGAAACAGCGGCAGCCGGAAGCTCCCGGCTGTCGCTATAGAAGTAGTTTTACATGGAATCCATGAGGATCAGTAGCGAGTTGTGCTGTGCTTCTGTGAGGCAGTTCCATTTATCCAACATTTTACGCTGCGAAGGTGTCAGGACAACGCTTTCTTCTCCGTCTGCAAAGAATTGCGAAAGTGTGATGCCAAAGGCGTCGCATATCTTCTCCAACGATGCAAATGACGGTGTCATGTCTTTCTTATACCATGAAGAAATCGTGGATTGCGGCAAGCCGGAACGTTCAGCAAGCTGGTACTCAGACCAGCCCCGCGCTTCGCGCTGCGTTTTGATAATTCCAAGAATATCTGTCATTTTCTCACCGCCAACGATTTTTCGTATATTATACTGTGAAAAATCGTTGCATTTTAATAGTTATTATCGTAGTATTTAATTCGACAATAGCAATCAACGGTGAGAAAAAATGCGCCTCCTGCGAGACGCATTCCTGTTAATCTTTCGATGCTTCTAAGGCGCTGCGGATCATGGAGGACATCATGGCGATTTGCTTGGGTGTGGCTGTCTGCCACAGCTCCAAAAGTACATCCATATCCGAAAATTCCATGCTGGGTAAGACCTCCGCCAAAAGATAGGTCGGAGATACCCTGAGCGCTTCGCACAGCAAAACGAACACTTGCAGACTGGGAACCTTCGTTCCCGCTTCAATTTGCCGAAGATAGGTCGCGTTGATATTGCACGCCTCGGACAGACGCTCACTCGTCCACCCCCGTTCCTTGCGTGCCGTATTGATTCGCTTTCCGAGCAGCTTCTTATCCATGGTTTCGCCTCCGATTGTGTGCTATCAGCATTTATTTTGTATGCTTATAGCTTACATTCTCATTGACGCGAAAGATAGCGGCTGTTAGAATACTAATTGTAAGCCAATAGACTACAATAAGAGGCGGTGGAATGATGAAAAAGAATGTTCGCTGTGCGGTGATCGGTCAGCATCCCCTGCGGTTCCCGTGGGGCTTTGACGAGGAGGACGACGGCTGTCGCCGTATGAAGCTGGAGATGGCGCAGCGGATCATGGAACTGCGCCAGCGCAGTGTCACGGAGTTTCGGGTGGCCTGCGACCCCGGCGTGGGGCTGTACGCTGCAGAGATCATCAATATTCTGCGGGAGAAGGATAAATCCCTTCGGCTGGTCTGCGTCATACCCCATGAGGAGCAGGCTACCAAATGGACACCGCAGCTTCGGGAGCGCTACTTCAATATGCTCGCGGGATGCACGGAACTGGAGTGCATCGACTTCCATGAGCAGCCTGACGCCCAACTTTTGGCCTATCAGCGGATCATCAAACAGTCGGGCGTGGTGCTGGCCGTCTATGCCCCCGACCTTGCGGATGGGAGCGCCGAGGATAAGGCTGTGTCCTATGCGTTTGCACTGGGCAGACCGGTCATGCTGATTCATCCCGAAACTCTGAAAACAAAATGGCTGAATGTGCCCACTGAAAAGGCCCCCGGATAGACTGTCCCGCAACCAAAATCACCGGTCTCATACTTTGGAACGATTTACATTTCCGTCAGGGGTTGTATAATAAACTGGAATGATAATGAATTGTGTCGAAAGAGGTATTGACAGGGGGGGCGCGCCCCCTGGGGCTGTTAGAAAAGTCCCATCTTAACACAGTGGCCAGTGCTCCTGGCACTGGCCACAAAAGTATTAAGAAACGGCTGCAGCCATTGAGGTTGCAGCCGTTTTGTAGTATCATTAAAGCACGTCCCAAAATGAAAACTACATGGATGAATTATACACCAATCCAACTGAAATTACCAGTGGATATGGAAAGAATTATTGAAATAAATGATTCGGTATATGCTTTCAATGAAGTGCTGTCCCATATTGACCTGAAAAAATACTTTGTAGAGAAGGACTGCACGGCCACAGGTCGTCCAAGATATGGCGCGAAAAACTTTTGAAAGTGTTGCTGTTTGCGTTTATGGAGCAAGGTTATCCGTCTTTACGAGAGATTGAGAAGCTGTGCAAAATGGATATTCGGTTTATCTGGCTACGGGATGAGATGAAGGCCCCCAGCTATGCCACACTGTGTGACTTCATAAATCAGGAGCTAAGATGTTCCTTGGAAGAGATTGTACAGGAAATTAACAGCTATATTTTCAACAAAGAACATGTGGACCTGGAGCATGTTTATATTGACGGAACCAAGATAGAGGCAAACGCCAATACCTGAAGGATCTGGTGGTGCTTGCCTCAAGTGAGGCGAAGTTCACCAAGGAGAACAGCCAAATCGTCTACAACGCAGACAGCAACAACTTCTTCGTCCTCGGAGCCGGGACAGATCCAGCAATGCCTGCCAACGATTTATAGTCAGGATTATACCGCAGCACTCTAATTACCATGTGGTTTGGCTGAAGGTTTGGATTTTATCTAATAGAAGTTTGCTATACAAATTGTGTAGAATGAATTATAATAACCAAGGATGATTCGGCGAGAAGTACGGGAAAACAGATAGGATGGAAACCATGGAAGAAAATGTGATATATCCGCGCTCTCAAAAAGAATTGATCTGTGTAATGGAAAAGGCGTGTAAAGAGGGACGCCTGCTGGAAACCATCTTGGATGAGTTTGCAAGGCAGCCTTTTCATATGTCCGCGCTGTGGGCCTGTAGAAGCTACTTTTATCAGCTTGACGCAGAGGCGTGCAGAAGCCATCCGGCGCTGCCGCCGCTTCTCGCGCTGCTTTCGGCGATGGAAGGAGACTTGAATAAGGCAAAGAAATATGTGAGTATTCTGGGGGAAACGCCAAGGCACTGGAAACCGCAGGACTTTTGTGAAAGAGACTATTATCGGATCTATGCGGAGCTGGTCATGCCATACACAAGCGATGGTATGTTCCTGCGAATCATGTTCTTTTTGGTAAAGACAGGCATGGTACCGGTCAGGTCGCTCACGCTGTCTGCCAGCCGCCCCAGCATATTGAACGGATTCCGGGATTTTACAAGATTCGGACCGTATCTGGTGCGGTATAAAGATACAATATCCGAAACAGTGCATCAGCTGTATGGCAGCGTCGGGAAAAATGTATATGATATCCTGCTTGCGGAATGGTGCTATCAAAATAATGATTGCTTCAAATCGCTGATACTTGTGACCGGAACGATCCCGCTGATCGAGCAGGAGAGCGATATGCGCTGCCTGTTTGTGGCTCTGGCATTGCAGATGAGGCTCCTGCTCATGAACGGACAGGCGGCTACGGCAAAGCCGCTGGTTGAAAAAATCCGGAATCGTATCCACGAGACAGGCTGGGAAGAACTGACCTCCAGCTTGAATGCCCTTGAATGCCTTGCGGCCTGCTATGACGGGCAGCAGGAGAGCGTTGTCGAGTGGCTTGAAAAAACCGCTCCCGATGAGAACGGGGACATCTATATGATGGATATGTTTGCATGGCTGGTGAAGGTACGATGCTATTTGCAGGTGGGAAAAAATATGGCGGCCTATGTTCTGGTCAGGCAGCTTATTACTCTTTTGGAGCCGGGAAAGCGTTATATGGATCTATGTGAGTGTCACATGCTCCTGGCCATCATTTGCCATAAAGCAGGCGATAGGGAACGTATGTGCGAAGAGCTTGAAACAGCCTTGGCACTGGCAAAAAAATACCGGTATATACGTTTGCTCTCAGACGAGGGTATCTGCATGGTGCAGATGATGTCTGTTTACCAGAGGGAAAAGGGCGCGGACGCCTTTACCAACCAGATCATGGAGCTTGCGGGGAGCGTGAGCAGGTACTTCCCCAATTATCTGCGAGCACCGGCGGAATATTACGAAGCGCTGACCGCAACGGAAAAAAAGGTGCTGCGGCTGATGGCGCTTGGAATGAGCAACAACGAGATTGCAGAGAAAATAGGGCGGAAGGCGGGCACGGTGAAGTTTCACAGCAACAGCATTTATCGAAAGCTCCGGGTGCCAAATCGGCAGCAGGCAGTCGACCGCGGGAAAACGATCGGCCTGTTGTAGCACGCGGCGGCTGCGAAAAAGAGAATATATAATAAATAGACCGAAGACTTATGATGAGGGGGCGCGCCCCCTCATCCCGTGGGTACCCACGGGATGATACCATTCTGAAAAACGGACCAATCAGGAGAAGGAGGAACCATACCCATGAGAAAACGCATCACAAGTCTGCTTCTTGTGCTGGCCCTGTGCCTGACGCTGCTGCCCACAGCGGCGCTGGCAGAGGCGTCAAGCCTCGCGGCGCAGGAAGCACGGGGCGGCACCGAGAACGGCGAGGACTACACCGTCGGCGAGGATACCGCCGTGCGGGCCAGAACCCGCGCGGCGGCGACCGGGGAGGTCTATCGGATCTCCAATGCAGACGATCTGGAAGCCTTCTGCAAGCGGGTGAACGGCGGTGAAAGCAGCCTGAACGCCGTGCTGGTGAAGGATGTTTCACGCAATAAGAACTATTCGTGGGAATCGATCAAGGGCTACACCGGCGTCTTTGACGGAAACGGCCATACGATCACCCTTCGGGTAGGCGGCAGAGGAGAGAACAACGCGCTCTTCGGCAGCATCGCCAGCGGCGGCACCGTGCAGGATCTGACCATCCAGATCTATAACTGGAGCGTGAACATATCCAGTGCGACCGGTTCCATCGCGTACTCCAACAACGGCACCATCCAGCGCTGCCAGGCGCTGGACTGGACTGGCGAGAAGAACATCGGCGGCATCGTCTATCACAACGAGAGTGAGGGCGTCGTTAAAGACTGCCGCGTCGGCACGCTGACGCTGAGCAAAAGCCGCGAAAATCTGGTGGGCGGCATCGCCTTTATCAACGACGGTCTGCTCCAGGACTGCTATGTCTCCGGCCGGCTCCAGAGTACATCCAGCGGGCCAAGAGGCGACCTCTCCTCCGCCACGGCCATCGTCCGCACCAACAGCGGCATGGTGGAAAACTGCTACTATCTGCAGTATGACGGCGAGACAGCCGTTGCCGGTACGCCCGTCACAGACGAGGCGGCCTTCGCCTCCGGCGAGGTGGCCTACAAGCTCAACGGGAAAAAGACGGAGACGGACAGCGTCTGGCGGCAGAACCTCCCCGGAAACAAGGATGGCGCCGATGCCGACGGGCTCCCCGTGGCGGACGCCTCCCACGGCCGGGTCTATTACGACAGCGAGAGCGGCAGCTATTATAGCCTGATCTCCCATCTACACGAAGGGGAGGAGCTGACCGCGTGGCAGCAGACCGATTCTCTGCCGGATGCCTCCGGCATGTACTATCTGACCGGGAACGTGACGCTCACCTCCGGGCAGGCGCTGGGCAATGATGTGACCCTCTGCGTGAACGGACACAGCGTCACCGGAAATGTGACCGTGACAGGCGGCAGCTTCACGCTGACCGACTGCGGCAGCGGCTCCCTTACCGGCGATGTGACCGTAAATGAGGGCGGCAGCTTTACGCTGGAGGACTGCGCACTTTCCGGTAAAATTGAAAACAGCGGTACGCTGACCGTCACCGGCGGCGCCGTTACCGCCGCTGATGGTATCGGTGTTGAAAATAAGGGTACATTCACCATGAACAGCGGCACCATCACCGCCGCCGGCACCGGCGTGGTCAACAACGGGACGCTGACCATGAACGGCGGCGCCGTCACCGGATGCGGTAAGGGCGTTGAAAACAGCGGTACGATGGACGTTTCCGGCGACGTGAGGATCGCCGGAAACACCAACGGAAACCTGCTCCTGCCGGAGGGGATCACCGTCACCGTCGGGACGCTGGACAGCACGGCCAACATCGGCGTCACGGCGGAAAAGCAGAGTGAGCTGACGGCGGGCGGCTCTATCCGTCTGACCAGCGGCGGCGCGGCCTACACGACCCGCTTCTTTGCGGACGATGCGGCGGCCTACGCCATTTTCGTGGACGGCGAAGACCTTGTCATGCGGACGCTCGGCGAGCACACCCACTGCATCTGCGGCCATCCGGCGGACGGCGCCGGGGATATCGGGGATCACACGACCCACGCGGACGTGACGTTCCAGCCCTGGACAAGCGGCAATTCGCTGCCCACTACGGGCAATTACTACCTGACGCAGAACGTGGTGCTCAGCGGCACGGCCGTGCTGACGGGGACGCTGTGCCTGAACGGGTACACGATCTCCGCAAAGGACGGCGGCTGCCCCGTTGAGGTATCCTCCGGCGTGCTGAACCTGACGGACTGCGCGGCGCAGCCGGGGTCTGTTACCGCAGCGAAGGATCAGGCCATTGATGTTTACAGCGCGGCTAACATCTTTAACGGTGTGATCCGGGGCGGCAGCGGCAGCGGTATTTATATCGGGCCCTATGCCGCAAACGGCAATGTGACCATTTACGGCGGCAAGATCACCGGCAGCGGCACCGGCGCGGCGGCCAACAACGGCACGATGCACATGTACGGCGGTGAGATCTCCGGAAACAGCCGCGGCGTGCAGGCCGGCGGCACCAAGGGAAACGGAAGCTTTAACGGTTCGTTTTATCTGCATGGCGGCAAGATCACCGACAACCACGGCAGCGAGGGCGGCGGCGTGTACGTCATGAATTACTTCTCCATGGACGGCGGCGAGGTCTCCTACAACAGCGCCACCGGAAGCGGCGGCGGCATCTATGTATTTACCGGAACGGCCTCCCTGTCCGGCGGAAAGGTCACCGGAAACCGGGCCGGTGAGAATGGCGGCGGCGTATGCACCAAGGCGTTCCGCGATGCCCGGAGCTATGTCAATCTGTCCGGAAGCGCCGAGATCTCCAACAACTACGCCGGCGGCCGCGGCGGCGGTGTCTATCTGGATGTATATAACTACCTGGGCAACGGCAATTACTGCCAGCTTACCATGGATGGCGGCAAGATCACCGGCAATACCTCTGTGGGGGACGGCGGCGGTGTCTATGCGGATGCCGCTGACGGCAACTACCAGTTCAGGAGCACGGTGAATGTCAAGGGCGGCGCCCAGATCACCGGCAACAAAAAGGGTGAGGCGGACAACAACCTCTATCTGCCCCGCTACAGCGAGGGCGTCACCATCCGCGGTGATCTGGACCAGACTGCCGATATCCGCGTGACCACGGAGAACAAGCCCAGCAAGAACTCCACCGTGACCATTGCGAAAAAAAGCGGCTGGGTCTCCGGAACCGTGACCGTCCCGGACGGCGTTTTCAAGGTCGATGGGGCAGACGGCAAAATCATCGTGGACGATAAAGGCACCGTGACGCTGGCGCCCTGCTCCCACAGTTGGACGACGTATACCGCCAGCGGCGCGGTCATTACCGCTAAATGCAGTATCTGCGGCGCCAGCGGCGGCAGCGTGACCATCAACAAGCCAGCACACACAACCTACGGAGACGGTCAGAGCGAAAAAGCGACGCTGACAGAAAACAGCTGGCAGGGTTTGGCGGTGAATGAGAACACCATCACCTACATAAAGGGCGGCACTCCCCTTGGGGCCGCCCCCACCGACGCGGGCACCTATACCGCCAGCATCACGCTGGGCGAGGGCAATAAGGCTGCCACCGCCAGCGTGAAGTATACCATCCAAAGGGCTGACCCGAAGGCAAGCGACTTCACCTTTGCCGCGCCCGCTGGCCTGACCTACAACGGAAACGCCAAGACCGCCACGGTCGAACCGAATACCGGCATCAACGGCATGGGCGCTGTCACGGTGAAGTATTTCAAAAACGGTGCGGAGACTGAACCGAAGGACGCAGGTGACTACACGGTCAAAGTTTCCGTTGCGGAGGGTGCGAACTACAATGCCACGACTGACAACCTGACGACAGACGACTGGAAGTTTACCATTGGTAAGGCAACGCAGCCCATCATCGTTCCCACAGATAAGACCATCGTCAAGGACGGTATTGCCGAGGATATTTCCGATTGGGCAACCGTCGCGGGCGTGACCGGTGGTAGCAATCCCGGTACGCTCTCCTATGCGCTGGAAGGCTCTTATACCGGCGTTGCGCTGGAGGGCAACCAGTTAACTGTGGACAGCAGTGTTGCTACGGGTACGACCATCACCATCAAGGTCACCGCCGAAGAAACAGGCAACTACAACAAGGAGGAGCAGACCTTCACCGTGAAGGTCGCGGACAAGAACACTGCCACTGTGACCATCACTGGCCTACCTGACACCGTAACCTATGGTCAGAAGTTCACCCTGACGGCATCGCAGACCGGTGACACGACCAGCGCGAACAAAAAGTGGACTTGGGATTACGACCGAGAATGCTTCAAGCTGGTAGGACCCAATGCAAATACAGAAACAATCACGCTTCAGGCTATCAAGGCCGGTACGCCCAGCAAGGGCATCACCGTGACCTACGAGAGCGGCACCCACAAGGGCAGCAAAACCGTGACCCCCGGCGTGGCTCAAAAAGAAGTTACCGTTTCCGGCATCACCGCCGCGAACAAAGAGTATGACGGCAACACCGATGCCACGGTCAACGCCTCCGGCGCGACCATTACCGGCAAGGTGGACGGCGATGATCTGACGGTCAGTGTTGCCACTGGCTCCACCTTCGACAGCGCCGATGCGGGCAGCAGAACGGTCACACTCGGTACCCTGACGCTGGATGGTACCAGTGCTGGCAACTATACGCTGGCCACCAGCGGTAATCAGACCACGGCAACAGCGAACATCACGGTGCGCGACCTGACGGTTAAGCCCAACAGCGGTCAGAGCAAAAGCTATGGCACCACCCCCGATCCTGTGTTGGCCTACACTTCTACCGGTACAGTCACTGGCGAGACTGCAGCTTTCGATGGTGCGTTGAGCAGAGAAGCGGGCGAGGATGTGGGTCAGTACGACATCTCAAAGGGTAGCTTGGAACTCAAGGACAGCGGTACCTTTAAGGCCACTAACTACAACCTGGTGCTGGACACGGCAGTGGTTACCTTTGAGATCACCAAGGGAACCTACGGCGGCTCCGCTCCCACCAAGACGGTGAATATTCTGAAGAACTATGCCGGTGTACAGACAGGTAGGCTGACGGCAGCCGATTTCTTCACCACCGCTCCTGCCGAGGCGAAGATCACAAATGCGGTTCCGGATTCTAACCCCAGTAGCATGATGAGCCTCGCGGGCGCGGATCTTTCCGGCAATTTCACCTACGACAGCAAGACGAACATCACGGCTGCATCGGATGAGAGCTGGACCGTCACCATTAGCAGCAAGAACTATACGGACATCACCGCTACGCTGACCTTCAGCCCCGTGGACAAGACCAACGCGGGCGTGACTATCAACGACGTTCCCACGACCAAGACCTATGGCGAAAGCTTTACGCTGACCGCCTCTGTGACCGATGCGGGCACCGGCACCGGCAGCTGGACATGGACTTCCAGCAATTCTTCTGTGCTGGATGTGACTGGAACCGGCGCGTCTGCCACGGTCAAGGCGCTGAAGGCGGGCTCGGCAACGATCTCCGCAAAGTATGAGTCCGACACCACCATGGGCGAGCAGACCACAGCTCCTATTACTGTAGACAAGCGCGTCATCACAGTAACTGCCGACAACAAGAGCATGACCGTGAACGGAACACTCCCCACCTTCACCGTGACCTACGGCAATCTGCCTTCCGGCGTTCAGGCGGCGGACATCTTTGGAACCCTGGCCAGTGCCTCCACCACCACCGATGGTAAGACTACCGGCAGCTTCGACATTACGGTCACCACACCTGTTCTCAAGACTGAAGCGGGGGCTAATTATGAAGTCGGTACAGTTACCAAGGGTACCCTGACTGTCAATCCTCGTTCCTCCTCCGGAGGCGGTGGCGGCAGCTCTGTCTCCACCTACAGCGTGACGGTCGGCAAGACCGAGAACGGCTCTGTTTCTGTCAGCCCCAAGTCCTCCTCCAAGGGCGACACCGTGACCGTCACGGTCACTCCCGACAAGGGCTACACGCTGGAAACTCTGACCGTTTTGGACAAGAACGGCAAGGAGCTCAAGCTCACCGAGAAAAATGGCAAGTACACCTTCACCATGCCCAGCGGCAAGGTCACGGTCAAGGGCAGCTTCGTTGAAGAGGCTCCGGTGCAGATTTTCAAGGATGTTCCCGTGGACGCTTACTACTATGAAGCGGTCAAGTGGGCGGCAGAAAAGGGCATCACGGGCGGCGTCGGCAACGGCCTGTTCGCTCCCAACCAGCCCTGCACCCGTGCGCAGATCGTCACCTTCCTGTGGCGTGCGGCCGGTTCTCCCGCCCCCAAGAACATGAGCAGCTTCGCGGATGTTCCCGCTGACGCCTTCTATGCCAAGGCTGTTGCCTGGGCTGTCGAAAACGGCATCACCGGCGGCACCGGCGACGGTAAGTTCAGCCCCGACGCTACCTGCACCCGCGCACAGAGCGTGACCTTCCTGTACCGCGCGGCGGGCAGCCCTGCGGTCAGCGGCACCGCCGAGTTTGGCGATGTGGCGACCAACGCCTATTACGCCGACGCGGTGGCATGGGCCGCCAAGAACGGCATCACCGGCGGCATCGGCGGCGGCCTGTTCGGCTCCGGCAACGACTGCACACGCGCTCAAATCGTGACGTTCCTCTATCGTAACTATCAGAGCAAGTAACCGTATACTAACCCCGCAATAAGAACGGCGGCAAAGGATCACCATGTCCTTTGCCGCCGTCTTTTTATCTTTTGGAGCAAAAAAGAAGCAGGGTGTAACCCCCACTTCTCCGTTACTGATCTTTCTTTTTCTTCATTTTCTCTACCTGACGACAGAGATCGATATAGTCCCTTGATTCAGTATCGTCTTTTCCGGAGAAGAACTCCAGAACATCGGCGCTGACGGAATTCGGACGAGAGGTGCCAGCGTGTGCTATGGCATCCAAGCTGATGTGCAGCTCACGGGCAATAAGGAAAATAGTTTCGCCCTTCGGATTGCTGCGACAGATCTCCAAATCCATGATCGTTCTTGTATTCATGCTTAGCTTGCGGGCTAATTCTCGCTGAGAAAGACCCCGTTCCTCTCTGGCCTCTCTCACAGCCTTTGCCAGAAGATCGAGCGCAACATACACATTCATCACCTCTACTACCATTTTAGTGTGTACTCCAGCTCACTTAAATTAGTATGTAGGGCAGTATTGTGATGTACCGTAACTCACCATTGGAAAGGAGTTGTATTTCTTGAAGCAAATCTCTAAATTAAGGAATTTCCAGTAAAAGACCGCATTTGTTGGTGCGATGCGGATAGCGGACCTTGGTCAAATTGATAGAAGCACTGCTATTTATCATATAGCTTTTACGGTTCTAAACGGTGTATTCAACTACACCGCTTTGTATTGCTTAAATTACCATATTTTCTTTTTCCATCGGCTCATTGTGCCGTTGGAAAATTTTTTTGAAAATTTTTGCCGAAACTTTGCCAAAACCGCACCTTCCATTCGGGATAGAAGCGAAAGGGGAAGAAAGCCGACCTCTCGGTGCATGAGAGGAGGTGAACGACTCTTGGAGCTGACACCATCCCAAAAGAAAACCGTTAGACATCAGTTCGACAGCTTTTGCAGGAAGGTTCTGCGCGAAGAAGCCCGCGATTATGAGCGTCATATCGCGTGGCGTTCCAACCATGAGGTATCCCTTTCGGAGCTGTCAGAGGAGCAGGAGCGCCAAATGTATGTGCTGGACGAGTATCCGTCCGAGCAGACGCATTTTCATGTGCAGGGCTATGATGTGGCAATTGAAAACGAAAATCTCGCCAACGCCCTGACGGTGCTGCCGGATGATAAGCGTGACATTGTTCTGCTTGCGTATTTCCTTGATATGACCGATCAGGAAATTGCGGACAAGCTGGACATGGTACGCCGTACCGTGCAATACAAGCGCGCTCAGTCCCTCAAGGAATTGAAAAAAGAAATGGAGGTTACTGAAGATGGCGCGCAATCTGAGTAATGCCGCTGCATCTCTGCTGCCTTACTCGACCATCGAAGCGGCAGCGTCCGGCAATGTGGACGCGATCAATGCTGTGCTGTAGCACTATGAGCGTTATATTGCGGCTCTGGCAACCAGAACCCTGTATGACGAAAACGGTGTTCCGCACCTTTGCCTCGATGAAGAAAAGGTATGCAGGATGCGAACCAAGCTGATTACCAAGATTCTTGACTTCAAGGTAAACAAAACAGCCTAAAACCCATAGCAGCCCGTGCAGGAGCGTGCCCCCCTTTCCACGCTTCTGCAACGGGCCATTCGTGCATCCGCGAGGAAAGGTTCTTATCACCCGATAGGAGCCTTTCCCGGCTGATCCACAGCCAAATATCACACGCGCCTGAAAGCGCGGATCTGCTGTACCTTGAAAATTTCATAGGCAACCGGATAACGAACCTAAACGGAGCAAAGCCCAGCAAATGGCGCGCCATGATCCGCACGGAAAGGAGGATTTGGGCGAGCGATTCAGCCAGTTTGCATCTGTGTGTGGCATCACAGATGGCCATGACCTCCGTTCAGCTAACGATACTCCCGCGTTGAACGCCCTCAAAGCATTGCGCGGCGCACCCATCAGCATGGGCCGGGGTGAGATTCCCGTGGAGCTGTGCCAGCAGCCGTCCGTACTGCCCATTTCGTTTTACACCAATGTAAGCGAAAGGGGGATTACTGTATGAGTACAGTAACAAGTCAGAACCAGACCGCCCCCGTTGTACGTCAGTACGAGATCGGAGGCGTTCGATATATTGTGAAAGCGACCGTCAAAGACGGCGCGAAAGAAACCGCAGTCAAGAAAATCCGTCGGCTGCTCCAAAACGATTTGAACAAGGCAGCCACTTAAAAATTAAAGATTTTTTCATTTCCTACAAGCAGACGGATGGGGCATGATATGGTATAATATACTTGTATCATGCCTCGTTTTCCGGCTGCGGAATAGGAGGAACTTATGAGCAAACAGCCGGAAATGGTGATTGCACGGAACCCCCGTGCGACACGGAATAACGATACTACTTTGAACCTTGACAATCAAATGTACCAACAGCCAGTCACTTCCTTTCAGCGCGTATCCAACGACGCGCCGTTGAGCGAGGAAACCAAGACGGCTATCCAAAACACGGTGCTGCAATTCTATGTCCACAGCCAGCCGCAGGAGGAAGCCGAGGGCATTACCGCCTGCTATGAGCGTCTTTCCCAAGAAGATAAGCTGGACGGCGAGAGCAACAGTATCAGCAATCAGAAGCGGATTTTGGAAAAGTATTGCCGGGAACACGGCTATACCGCCATCCGCCACTACGACGAGGACGACGGATATTCGGGAACCAACTTCAACCGGCCCGGATTCCAGCGGATGCTTGCCGACATCAAGGCGGGCAAGATCAAGCGCGTTGTCGTTAAGGATATGAGCCGGTTCGGGCGTAACTATCTGCAAGTCGGAATGTATACGGAAATGCTGTTTCCAGAGTACGGCGTCCACTTTATTGCCGTCAATGACGGTGTGG
>ERZ772889.1262-NODE-1262-length-23557-cov-8.319420_pt1 | contig 23557 bp, 18 predicted proteins | sample MGYA00512127_ERZ772889 | MGnify/ENA primary metagenome ERZ772889 (study PRJEB29015, sample SAMEA2737689) | human gut metagenome | biome: human gut; feature: human-associated habitat; material: faeces | place: China | collected 2012 ...
TAAGCCAACTTCCACCATACCTTCTTATTACTTCCGCAACTCACATCCTCCGGTTTCAAATCCCCGTTCTTTTCATAATTCCACTCCTTCGCTAAATCCGGCCTCGCCTCTGCCAGCGACACAAAATTTTTTTTCATCTATTAAAACGCCTCCATTTTTTGGATTTGTTTTAATATGCTGAATTTTGCATCAAAACAAACGCCAGCCGCTCAATCTTATCCGTATCCAGGAACCAGCCAAATTTTATTTTTCTTTTTCCGTTTTTTGTACAAAAAAAGAGCCAAAACCATTTCTGATTTTGGCCCGCTGCCAACAGTATGCTATTGATTTTTAGCCTTTCTTTCTATTTTCCTTTCGTATTTTTTCACCGCCTGCTCTCCCGCTTCTTTTACCTGTTCTTTCACATATTTCAGAGTTTCTTCTGAACAACATTCATTCCACATTTTTAAGCACTGAGGCACGATAAAAGTATATTTTCCTCTTGTTTTTCTGTATCTGATTTCTATTGTCACATGCTCGCCATTAACATCTGCAGAATAAATAATACAGGAGCCTTTTTCAATACGTCCAATATAAGACGACACACAATTATGCTGCCGTTTCTGCTCTTGACATAACGCCCCAGGCGCGTCCAGCAAAATAAACTCTTTTGGCAATTTCAGATATTTTAACGGTGTTTCCGGAATCTTTATTTTTCCCCTGTGTTTTTTCTTCAATAGCCGCTCCGCATATTCATCATGCAGCTTCCGTATCTTTTTCTTTCCTGCTTTTATATCTATTTTTTCTTTTAATTCCATGGCCATTTCTACATAATCATCGATAAAAAAATCGAACTCATAAAGAACCTTTTCAGTTACTTTTTGCTTTAATATACTTTTTATATAATTTTTCCCAATTTCCTTGCATCTTCGCTTTGATGGGATAAAATCCTGTACTTTATCAATCCGATAATCCTTTTCAAACAGCAATCCAGCCTGTTCCGGCTCAATATATTTCTCCGCGCATCCAATGGCATACAACTCATAACAGTTCATTTTATTTGCTGTTTTTGGAAAAGCAACATCTGGAAATGCACTTTGGAAATAGTCAAGCTTATTGATTTTCTTATCCAAATCAGTCAGTCTCATTGTAGCCAAAAACTTATCGGTCATAAAATCTTTGTACAACAGGCTATTTCCTGCAAATTCTTCAAATAATGCTTTCTGAACATCACTTGGCAATCTCTGTATCACATTTTTAACGGTTGTTGGGTAATATTTGCGGTCAAAATTCGGTCTTGCCGTCATTACTGCTCCATCCGGATAAATGAGAATTGCAATATCCCTAATGCCATAACATTCTATCGTATATTCGTCTTTGCTCAAGCTTAAAGAAAGATGTACACTATCAATATCTTTATATGTTTTTATCGCAAGGTAATTTCCCCAAAAAGTTAGAGTAATCATTTTGGAGGGTCTTATTCCAACAGAAATTGAATGTGATTGTTTACGATTTGATGGAATATGCGAATTAGCGAAATTTAAATACTTTTCAATCAAATCAAAATCTTCTATAAAGCATGATGTCAACTCGTTTTCAGCCTCATTCCATACAATCCATCCTGGCTTTTCGGATTTACATATATTTTTCATCTTTTGAAACATTAATTTATGTATTGGTACATTGGTTTCATCCCGTACCTGGTCTTCAGTTCTGTATGTCATTTTTCTTTTCCTCTTTTCAGCTTATTTTTTTATAGTTAATATGCCGAATTTCCGAAAAAACTAACGTCTCGACCAAAGGCCATTTATTCTTTTTTTCTGCCCTTTTTGCTTCTTTACTTTGCATATTGCAAAAAAATAAGCCAGGGCGACCTTTTCCTGACTTAATTGTATTATGTGATATTGCGATTATTTTTTTGCACTTATTTTGTTTTGTCCCTCATCTTTCAACAAAAAGAAGTGCCATCCTTCAGGATAGCACTTCTTTTTGTTTATTTTCTGGTAATAATTCATACTTTCCAGCCGTTTTATCAATCTTCCCATTTTTCAAAGCATATAACTCATTGTAAGTCCTATTATAATACAATATTTTGTATGACAAAATTGGTATTCTATATCTCGATAATATGTCGATTTCTACTTTATTATCATAGTCCTCTATCTGTTTTTGTAGATATTCTTCCATGGCGATTAATACTTCTTTTTTGCTTTTGTTTTCAGCTTTACATTTTCTTTTAATATCGGTTTCGGTAAAGATATAAACATATTCTATATTTAAATATTAAATGTGTATACATGATGTATTAACCTCTTAAAATGAATTATTTTTTTTAAAAATTTAGCTTATGTTTTGGGAATTTATTTAGGTGTTGGCTCTATACTCCAATCAGTAAAAAGAATATGCAAACTTAAAAAGGTAAATTTCTTAAATGCGAACGAACAAATAGCAATGTTTAGAAATGATAGAAATAAAAAAATAATTGCATTAGCTGTATTTATTTTATCATATTTTGTATTCTATCTTTTTAAGTAGTTTTAACACAAACAGTCAGTTAAAGTTTTTGCTTTGACTGACTGTTTTGTTATTAATTGCAAAACTATACATAATTAAAGACAAGATGTTCATTTGCTGAATATAAGAACAAAGGGTATCAATACTGTTTTGTATTGATACCCTTTGTTGTTTGGTGCGGGTGACAGGACTTGAACCTGCACACCGGTAAGCACAAGAACCTAAATCTTGCGTGTCTGCCAATTCCACCACACCCGCATAGGTGCTCTTAATTTTTACACGGCATAGCAAACCGAGGCGGAACTAATCGCTTAATCCGCAATGAGATTATTATAACAGATTTATTTTTAAAAATCAAGAGAATTTTAAATTTCATTTTGCACGAATTGCGTACGAAAAAGTATGTGACAGGTTTTAAGGTGAATATAATGCTTTTTGCTATAAGTATATCTATAAAATTTTTGGAATTAATATCTTAGTATTGACAATATACCATACGGGGGTATATAATAAATATACCCTTATGGGGGTATGAAAAGTATAAAGGACTGATTTTATGGCATGTGAAAATTGTCACAGTAATAAAACAAAGCAAAGAAGCGAGAAAGAGTACAAGGCTCTCATCAATCGTCTTAACCGCATAGAGGGGCAGATAAGGGGTATTAAAGGTATGCTTGAGAAAAATGCCTATTGCACCGATATTCTGGTTCAGGTTTCTGCCGTTAATGCGGCGCTCAATTCATTTAATAAAGAGCTGCTTGCAAATCATATCAAAACCTGTGTGGCGGAGGATATTCGCAACGGTAAAGACGAAACAATTGACGACCTTGTCGCAACCTTGCAAAAGCTTATGAGGTAGGTGCTTTTGATGAAAAAATTTAATGTTACGGGAATGAGTTGTGCTGCTTGCAGTTCCCGTGTTGAAAAAGCGGTTTCAAAGGTTGAGGGCGTACAGTCCTGCTCGGTAAGCCTGCTTACAAATTCTATGGGAGTAGAGGGCAGTGCAAGTGAAGAGAGCATAATCGCAGCCGTTGAAAAGGCGGGTTACGGTGCGAGTGTGGCAGGCGCAGAGAAAAAACAGTCTGCCGAAACCGATCAATTGAAAGATAAAGACACGCCTGTACTTATGCACAGACTGATTGCCTCTGTCGGCTTTCTTGTCGTATTGATGTATATTTCAATGGGGCATATGATGTGGGGTTGGCCGTTGCCTGCGTTTTTTGCGGACAATCATATCGCAATGGGACTTGCTCAGCTTTTGCTCTGTGTTATAATAATGGTTATAAACCAGAAATTTTTTATAAGCGGATTTAAAGGCCTGATTCACCGTTCACCTAATATGGACACGCTTGTTGCCCTCGGCTCTGGTGCATCGTTTGTGTACAGTGTATATGCACTTTTTGCAATGACCGATGCACAGGTAAAAGGCAATGCTGAACTTGTTATGAGTTATATGCACGAGTTCTATTTTGAATCGGCGGCAATGATTCTTACGCTGATTACGGTGGGCAAAATGCTTGAGGCTCACTCAAAAGGTAAGACGACAAATGCGCTCAAGGCACTTTTGAACCTTGCACCTAAAAAAGCAACCTTATTGATTGACGGCAAAGAAACCGAAGTAACTGTTGATAAGGTGAAAAAAGGCGATGTATTCGTTGTTCGTCCGGGTGAGAGTATTCCTGTTGACGCTGAAATCACAGACGGCAGTACGGCTGTTGACGAGTCGGCTCTTACAGGAGAGAGTATTCCTGTAGATAAAGTTGTCGGTGACACTGTTTCGGCAGGTACTATCAATAAATCAGGCTTTATTAAATGCAGTGCAACGGCTGTAGGAGAAGACACTGCGCTTTCTCAAATTATTAAAATGGTTAGCGATGCTGCGGCTACAAAAGCGCCTGTCGCTAAGATTGCCGATAAGGTATCGGGTGTGTTCGTGCCTGTTGTAATTGTTATTGCTGTTGTTACTATTGCCGTATGGCTTTTGTGCGGTCAGACTGTAGGTTATGCGCTTGCAAGAGGTATATCGGTTCTTGTAATCAGTTGCCCGTGCGCACTCGGACTTGCCACACCTGTTGCTATTATGGTCGGCAACGGAATGGGCGCAAGAAAAGGTATTCTCTTTAAAACCGCAGCGTCCCTTGAAGAGACAGGTAAAACTCAAATTGCCGTACTTGACAAGACGGGTACTATCACTAAGGGCGAACCAAAGGTTACCGATATTATTCCGTTTGAAATCACAGAAAATGAACTTTTAAAATATGCATATTCAATTGAAGTCAAAAGTGAACATCCGCTTGCAAAAGCGATAATCGTAAAAGCGGAGGAGCTTTCTTTAAATCCGTATGAAGTTACAGATTTTAAGGCTGAATCGGGTAACGGATTGTCTGCCGAATACAACGGTAAAAGGATTATCGGCGGCAGTAAAAAGTATATTTCTTCACTTATAAATATTTCAAATGATATTTCAAGCAGAGCAGACAGTCTTTCTAAGGAAGGAAAAACACCTCTGTTCTTTATGAAAGGCGATAAGCTGTTAGGTATAATTGCCGTTGCCGATGTAATAAAAGAGGAAAGTCCGAAGGCTATTAAACAATTACAAAATATGGGCATTAAGGTTGTAATGCTCACGGGCGACAATGAGAGAACAGCTAAGGCTGTAGGAAAACTTGCAGGTGTTGACGAAGTTATTGCAGGCGTTATGCCTGACGGTAAAGAAAAAGTTGTTGCCGAACTCAAAAAGCAGGGCAAGGTTCTTATGGTCGGCGACGGTATAAATGACGCACCTGCGCTTACAAGAGCGGATATAGGTATGGCAATCGGTTCGGGTACGGACATTGCAATTGATGCCGCCGATGTTGTTTTTATGAAGAGCAAACTTACGGATGTTCCCGCAGCGGTAAGACTTAGCCGCAAAACATTGAGAAATATCCACGAAAATCTTTTCTGGGCATTTATCTATAATGTTATCGGTATTCCGCTTGCGGCAGGCGTTTGGATTCCGTTGCTCGGCTGGCAGCTTAATCCGATGTTCGGTGCAGCGGCAATGAGCCTGTCGAGTTTCTGCGTTGTAACCAATGCTCTAAGGCTGAATTTCTTTGACATTACAAATCCAAAGAAAGACAGAAAAATAAAATATAAATCAAAAAAGGATGATAATGCTATGACAAAGACAATGAAAATTGACGGTATGATGTGTTCACACTGCGAGGGCAGAGTAAAACAAAGTCTTGAGGGACTTGCACAGGTAAGTCAGGCAGAAGTAAGCCACGAAAAAGGCACAGCTGTTGTAACACTTACCGCAGAAGTTTCAAACGATGTACTCAAGAAAACTGTCGAAGACCAGGGATACAATGTAATTTCAATTTCATAATTTTATTTGCAGATGTCGATTTAAACGGCATCTGCAAATTTTTTGCAAAAAATTTTAAAAAACTATTGACTTAAAGTCAGCTTTAACAGTTATAATATCTTTATAAAATTTACAGGAGATGTTATTATGTATATTGAAAAAATTAATTCACCTCAAGATGTAAAAGCACTCAATACGGAAGAAATGAAACAGCTTGCACAGGAAATGCGTACAGTCCTCATAAAAAAGTTAAGTATCCACGGCGGACACTTCGGCCCTAACCTCGGTATGGCGGAGGCTATTATAGCATTGCATTATGTGTTTAATTCACCTGTTGACAAGTTTGTCTTTGATGTATCGCATCAGAGTTACTGCCACAAAATTCTTACAGGCAGAAAAGAAGCATTCATTTTTGAAGATAAGTATGACGATGTTTCAGGCTATACAAATCCTGACGAAAGCGAGCACGATTTATTTAATATCGGTCACACCTCAACATCTGTCAGCCTTGCGTCGGGTCTTGCAAAGGCAAGAGATTTAAACGGCGGCAAGGAAAATGTAATTGCCGTAATCGGCGACGGTTCGTTAAGCGGCGGTGAGGCTCTTGAGGGTCTTGATTATGCAGGAGAGTTTGACGGCAACTTTATTATTGTTGTAAACGATAACGATATGTCTATCGCCGAAAATCACGGCGGACTTTATAAAAATCTCAAACTTTTAAGAGATACGGACGGTAAAGCCAAATGTAACCTCTTTAAGGCAATGGGACTTGACTATGTATTTGTCAAGGACGGCAACGATATTGAACAGCTTATTTCAGCTTTTGAAAGCGTAAAAGACATTGACCACCCTGTAGTCGTTCATATTTGCACACAAAAGGGTAAGGGTTATGCTCCTGCCGAAAAGGACAAAGAGAATTGGCACTGGTGTATGCCGTTTGACATTGAAACAGGCAGATCTAAATTTGAATTTGACGGCGAAAGCTATGATGATATTACGGTAAATTATCTTCTTGATAAGATGAAGAACGATAAGAGCGTTGCTGTTATTACTTCGGGTACTCCTGCTGTTGCAGGCTTTACAAAGGACAAGCGTGACATTGCAGGCAAGCAGTTTATTGATGTAGGCATTGCCGAGGAGCACGCAGTAGCCCTTGCTTCGGGTATGGCAAAAAACGGCGCTAAACCTGTTTACGGTGTTTACAGTTCATTTATACAGAGAACATATGACCAGATTTCACAGGATTTATGTATTAATTCAAACCCTGTTACAATTATTGTTTTTGCTGCGACAGTATTCGGTATGAACGATGTAACTCACCTCGGTATCTACGATATTGCAATGCTTTCAAATATTCCGAACCTTGTATATCTTGCACCTACTTGTAAGGAAGAATATCTTGCTATGGTTGAATGGAGTATGTCGCAGAGAAAGTACCCTGTTGCAATCAGAGTACCGGGCAACGGAGTTGTTTCAAATCCGAATTACAAACCGATTGACTTTGACAACCTTAACAAATACAGCGTCACAAAAGAAGGCGGCAAGGTTGCAATTCTCGGACTCGGCACATTCTATCAGCTCGGTGAAAGTGTTGCCGATGAAATTAAAAAGCAGTACGGTATTGACGCTACCGTTGTAAATCCTGTTTACATTACAGGTACGGACGAAGACTTGCTTGCAGAACTTGCAAAAACTCACGATGTTGTAATTACACTTGAAGACGGTATTCTTAACGGCGGTTTCGGCGAAAAAATTGCAAGATTTTACGGTAAATCGGATGTCAAAGTATTTAACTACGGCTTAAAGAAAGAGTTTCTCGACAGATATGACTATAATGAAGTTCTTGCCGAAAATCATCTCACCAAAGAGCAGATTTGCGAGGATATTAAAGATTTTATCTGATTTAAGTTGACAATTACAATCAAATAGTATTAAAATATTAGGGCAGAGTTTTTCTGCCCTGATTTTTATTTTAGGAGTTTTTATGAATTTAACCTACGAACAAAACAAACGCTATTCAAGACAGCTTGTAATGAAAGAGATAGGAGAGAGCGGACAGAAAAAGTTGCTTTCTTCAAGCGTACTTGTAATCGGTGCGGGCGGTCTTGGCTCACCTGCGCTTATGTATCTTGCAAGCGCAGGAGTAGGCACAATTGGCATTGCAGACGCCGACGAAGTTGATGTGTCTAATCTGCAAAGACAGGTTATACATAACTGTGCCGATATAGGCAAAGCAAAAGTTGAATCGGCTAAGGAAAAAATAAATAAGTTGAATCCCGATGTTAATGTCAAAACCTACAAAACATATGTGAACAGTGAAAATATAGCCGAGCTTATCTCTGATTATGATTTTGTGCTTGATTGCACCGATAATTTCGGCAGTAAGTTTTTGATTAACGATTACTGTGTAAAGTCGGAAAAGCCGTTTTGTCATGCAGGCGTTGTCGGTTTTGAAGGTCAGCTTATGACATATATTCCGCATAAATCCCCGTGCTACCGATGTGTTTTTGAAGAAGAACCGAAAGCGGGCGATGTACCTCTTCCAAAGGAGGTAGGAGTTATAAGTGCGGCTTGCGGAGTAACAGGCAGTTTGCAGGCAATGGAGGCAATAAAGTTTTTACTCTCAAAGGGTGAACTTTTATGCGGTTATATGCTTATTTACAATGCTTTAAATGCGTCTTTTCGCAAAATAAAACTCCCGAAACAAAACCCGAATTGCAAGGCTTGCGCAAAGCAGGCATAATAAAAATATAGGAGAAATTATGAATATCAGAGAATACCTTAAAAAGAGCAAGCTGATTGCAGACGGCTCTTTCGGCACATACTATTCCAAAAAATATAAAACGGTCGATATTCCCGAATATGCAAATATTACCGCTCCGCAGAGAATATCGGAAATTCATACCGAGTATATAAACAGCGGTGCAAAACTTATCAGAACCAACACTTTTGCGAGCAATACATACTCTCTTGACTGCTCAATCGAACAGGTTAAGGAAAATATAAAAGCGGCTTACAAAATTGCAAAAGAAGCGGTTGAGCAGAGCGGAAAAGAAATATTTATCGCAGGCAATATCGGTCCTGTTCCCGCAGTTTTTCAGCCTGATTTTGAGGCTGTGGAAGAAGAATACTATCAGATTGCGAAAACTTTTATAGATGAGGGCGCAGATATTTTATGTTTTGAAACCTTTACACAGTCCGAACATATTATGCCTGCAATAAAGAGAATTAAAGAGGAATGTAATCCGTTTATAATTGTACAGTTCTGCGTGAATCAATACGGTTACAGTGAGGCGGGCGAAAGTGCGGAAAGGCTTGTTAGCGAAACTGCATTTTCAAAATGCGTTGACGCCGTAGGTCTTAACTGCGGTGTAGGCCCTGCCCATATGCAGCAGATATTGTCAAAAATTAATCTTAACAACAATTGTTTTGTCACAGCTATGCCAAATGCCGGTTATCCTTTACTTGTGCGCAACCGTGTAAAATATGCTGATAATCCGATATATTTTGCGTCTAAGGTAAATGATATGGCTTTGCTCGGAGCGGATATTATAGGCGGTTGCTGTGGTACAACACCTGATTACATAAGAGAAGTTGCAAAAACCGTTGACCTTACACCTACCGTAAAATCGGATGAAACTTCCGCAAACAACGAAAACGAAAAGCCTGTTATAAAAAAGAGTTTTTTCAGAAATGCCGACGGTACAATTAAAGATAAAAAACTTATTGCGGTAGAACTTGCTCCGCCTTTCGGCGCAGATGACAAAAAACTGCTTGAGGCAGCACATATGCTCAAAGGTCTTGGAGTAGACGTACTTACATTTCCCGATTCTCCTTCGGGCAGAACAAGAATCGACTCTGTGCTTATGGCGCAGAAAGTCAAGAATGTAACGGGTTTTGAGGTTATGCCGCACATCTGTTGCCGTGACAAAAACGCCATTGCCATGCGCTCAACTTTTCTTGGCGCAAGTATAAACGACATTAATAATTTTCTTATCATAACAGGCGACCCTATCCCCGTTATGGCAAGACAAGTAGTAAAATCCGTATTCAATTTTGATTCTGTCGGTCTTATGCGCATTGCCGATGAAATGAACAGCGAGGCATTAAAAGACAGTCCGCTCACTTACGGCGGCGCTATAAATCAGAGCAGACGAAGAATAGAATCGGAAATTAAGCGTGTGCAAAAGAAAATGGACGCAGGCGCAGAATTTTTCCTTACTCAACCTGTATTTACAGCAGAAGATGCCGAGCGTTTGCGCAGAATAAAAGAAGAAACGGGTGCAAGAATTTTGTGCGGAATTATGCCGTTGGTCAGTCGCAAAAATGCTCTTTTTATGAAAAACGAAATTTCGGGAGTTAATGTTACGGATGAAGTTATTGAGCGTTATCCCGAAAATGCCGGCCGTGAAGACGGCGAAAATGTTGGTGTTGAACTTGCAAAAGAAATGATTGCGGCTACAAGAGATTTTGCGGACGGTTATTATTTTTCTTTCCCGTTTAACCGAACATATTTGCTCAAAAGAATTATAGAGGAACTCTAAGATAAAATTTATGTAAAACCCTATAAATTTCTTGACAAAATATTAGTTTTGGTTTATTATAAATTTGTTGTAAGAGTATATCTTACTTAATTTAGCGTGAAAAAGATTTCTGTTTTCATGCAAATATATGACCACTTGCATATGTAAGTTAAGCCCATACGGACAGGCGGGTCAGCTGCCGAGCGTGGCGCAAGCCACATTATTGATTGAGTTAAAAGCTCAAATTTTATAAGTCGATTACTTATCATCAGTGCAACAGCACATCACTTGTGAAACGGTCAATAAGAGCAGAACGGTATATTTGCTACATTAGCTCTGAAAACGGAATTCTTCTATTAACTGTCGGCATAAGCTACAGAAAATAAATCATATATCCGTTAATCAAACAGGTGGTGCATTGTGCCGCCTGTTTTTTGTTGCATTATTTTTGATAAGCCGAAAGGGTAATGTAAATGGATATAAACACACAAAAGAAAGCCCCACTGTATGAGGCTCTGCAAAAATTTCGCAAACAAAGGGTAGTGCCCTTTGATGTGCCGGGACATAAAAGAGGAAGAGGAAATCACGAACTCGTTGAACTTCTCGGCGAAAAATGCGTAGGCCTTGATGTAAATTCAATGAAGCCGCTTGATAATCTCTGTCACCCCGTATCGGTAATTTTGGAGGCGGAACAGCTTGCGGCGGATGCATTCGGCGCAGGTCATGCATTTTTTATGGTCGGAGGTACAACTTCCGCAGTGCAGAGTATGATTTGGTCTGTATGCAAAGCAGGCGATAAAATTATTTTGCCGAGAAATGTGCACAAAAGTGTTATTAATGCTCTTGTGCTCTGCGGTGCGGTGCCTGCATATGTAAATCCCGATGTTGACAAAAAAATCGGAATAGCGCTCGGTATGGAACTTTCTCAAGTTGAAACTGCAATCAAAGAAAATCCCGATGCCGTTGCTATTCTTGTAAATAATCCGACCTACTATGGTATTGCGTCCGATTTAAAAGCAATTGTAAAACTTGCGCATGCTCACGGTATGAAAGTGCTTGCAGACGAGGCTCACGGCACACATTTCTATTTCGGTGAAGATTTGCCTGTATCGGCTATGGCGGCAGGTGCAGATATTGCGGCGGTGTCTATGCATAAATCCGGCGGAAGTCTTACGCAAAGCTCATTGCTGCTTACAAACAAAAATGTACGCTGGGAGTATGTGGCTCAAATTATAAATCTTACTCAAACCACAAGTGCAAGCTATCTGCTTATGTCAAGTCTTGATATTTCAAGAAGAAACCTTGCCTTGAGAGGAAAAGAGTCGTTCGGTAAAGTTATGAAAATGGCTGAATATGCCCGAAATGAGATAAACGAAATCGGCGGTTACTACGCTTACGGCAGAGAGCTTAACAATGGCAGCAGCGTGTTTGATTACGATGTAACCAAACTTTCAGTTTACACAAGAGATATAGGGCTTGCCGGAATTGAAGTTTACGACTTACTGCGTGACGAATACGATATTCAGATAGAATTCGGCGATATAGGCAACATACTTGCCTATATTTCAATCGGCGACAGAATACAGGACATTGAAAGACTTGTAGGTGCGCTTGCCGATATTAAAAGGCTTTATTCAAAGGACAATGCAAAAATGCTTAGTATGGAGTACATTCCGCCTATTGTATCGGCAACACCGAGAGATGCGTTTTATGCAGACAAAGAAATGTTGCCGATTGAACAGACGGCAGGAAGAATTTGCAGTGAATTTGTTATGTGCTATCCGCCCGGAATACCGATTCTTTCCCCGGGTGAAATGATTACAGATGAAATTATAGAGTATATTAATTATGCAAAAGCAAAAGGCTGCTCAATGCAGGGTACGGAAGACCCGTATATTGAAAAACTTAATGTATTGAAATAAAGTTTTTTAAGGTTACTAATAATGCGTTTTGTAAAAAACAAACCAAAGGAGTGTTTATATGGAATTTTGGTTTTCTGAAAGACATACCGATAATGTTGAGCTTTCTATAAGAGTTGAAAAACAGCTATTCAGCGGTCAGAGCGATTTTCAGCGAATCGATGTTTTTGATTCTGTGGAGTTTGGCAGATTTCTTACTTCAGACGGTAATGTGATTTTCAGTGAGAAAGACGAGTTCACCTACGACGAGATGATTGTTCATGTGCCTATGGCGGTTCATCCGAATGTAAAAAAGGTGCTTGTAATCGGCGGCGGCGACGGCGGTGTTGCCAGAGAGCTTTCACATTATGAAGAGATTGAAGTTATAGATGTTGTTGAGCCTGACGAGATGTTTGTTGAGGTGTGCAAGGAATATTTCCCCGACAACTCAAAGGGTCTTGAAGATAAAAGAGTAAATATATATTATCAGGACGGTTTAAGGTTTTTAAGAACAAGTCATAACGAATATGATTTAATTATAAATGACGCTACAGACCCGTTCGGACACACTGAGGGACTTTTTACAAAAGAGTTTTACGGCAGCTGCTACAAGGCACTTAAGGATGACGGAATTATGGTATATCAGCACGGCAGTCCGTTCTATGATGAGGACGAGGGTGCTTGTAAGGCTATGCACAAGAGAGTGTACAACTCATTTCCGATAAGCCGTGTGTATCAGGCACATATTCCTACCTGTGCCGCAGGTTATTGGCTGTTTGGCTTTGCATCTAAAAAGTATCATCCGCTCAAAGACCTTGACGCTAAAAGATGGAACAAGCGTGGCATAAAAACTTGGTATTATACGACCAATCTTCATCGAGGTGCATTTATGCTGCCGAAATATGTTGAAGATTTACTTGCAGAAGAAGAAAAATAATTTTATATATTGGAGGAAACAGAATGAGCAGACTTTTAATTATCGGTTGTGGCGGTGTTGCAGGTGTTGCAATTCACAAGTGTTGTCAGAACAGCGATGTTTTTACAGAAATTTGCATTGCAAGCAGGACAAAATCAAAGTGTGACGCTATAAAAGCAAAACTTGAAAACACAACAAAAACGGTTATTACAACCGCACAGGTAAATGCCGACAGTAAGGATGAACTTGTGGCTCTTATTAATTCATACAAGCCCGATGCGGTATTAAACCTCGCACTTCCGTATCAGGATTTAACAATTATGGACGCCTGCCTTGAAACCAAAACAGACTACATTGATACGGCAAACTATGAACCGGAGGACACAACAGACCCCGAATGGAAAGCTGTTTATGAAAAACGCTGCAAAGACCTTGGCTTTACCGCTTACTTTGATTATTCGTGGCAGTGGGCATATAAAGAAAAGTTTGAAAAAGCAGGTATCACAGCACTTTTGGGTACAGGCTTTGACCCGGGTGTTACAAGCGTATTTACAGCATATGCGCTCAAGCATTATTTTGATGAAATCCATTATATAGATATTCTCGACTGCAACGGCGGCGACCACGGCTATCCGTTTGCAACAAACTTTAACCCTGAAATCAATCTTCGTGAGGTATCCGCAAACGGCTCGTATTGGGAAGACGGCAAGTGGATTGAAACCAAACCTATGGAGATTAAGAGAGTGTATAACTTTGACGGTGTGGGCGAAAAGGATATGTACCTGCTTCACCACGAGGAAATCGAGTCACTCGCAAAGAATATTCCGAATGTAAAGCGTATTCGCTTCTTTATGACATTCGGACAGAGCTACCTTACACATATGCAGTGCCTTGAGAATGTCGGTATGCTTTCTACCGAGCCTGTTATGTATGAGGGCAGAGAAATTGTACCGATTCAGTTCTTAAAGGCTCTTTTGCCTGACCCTGCATCTCTCGGTCCACGCACTAAGGGCAAGACAAATATCGGCTGTATCTTTACAGGCGTTAAGGACGGCAAAGAAAAGACAATTTACATCTACAATATGTGCGACCATCAGGAGTGCTATAAAGAGGTCGGCTCGCAAGCTGTATCATACACAACAGGTGTGCCGGCTATGATCGGTGCGTCGCTTGTTCTTAGCGGTCAGTGGAAAAAGCCTGGTGTTTATAATGTTGAGGAGTTTGACCCCGATCCGTATATGGAGGCACTTAATAAATTCGGTCTTCCTTGGGTTGTTGACGAAAATCCCGTAACAGTTGAGTAAGCCGATGAAATTTACAGAATTAAAAACACCTTGCTATGTTATAGATGAGCAAAAGCTGATAAAAAACCTTGAAATATTAAAAAGCGTTCAAGACAGAACAGGCTGTAAAATCCTGCTTGCTCAAAAGGCTTTTTCGGCATTTTGCGTGTATCCGCTTATGAGTGAATACCTGTCGGGAACAACCGCAAGCGGGCTTTATGAGGCTAAACTCGGTCACGAATGTTTCGGAAAAGAAACGCACATTTTCGCACCTGCTTTTAAGGAGAATGATTTTGAAGAGATTTTAAAAATCTGCGGTCATATTGTTTTTAACTCATTTTCTCAACTTGAAAAATACAGGGATAAATGGCAAAATGCTGATGTAAGCGTAGGCATACGACTTAACCCCGAATTTTCCACACAAGAGGGACACGAAATCTATGACCCGTGCGCTTACGGTTCAAGACTTGGGGTTACAAAGGCAAATTTCAGAGAAGATTTGCTTGACGGAGTTGAGGGCTTTCATTTTCACACATTGTGCGAGCAAAATTCAGATGATTTGGTGTCTACTTTTAAGGCAGTTGAAGAAAAGTTCGGCAAGTATTTTTATAACGCAAAATGGCTCAACTTTGGCGGCGGACATCATATTACACGAGATGATTACGATACAGAGGCGCTTGTTGACCTTATAAAGTATGTTCAAAATAAATACGATGTTGAAGTTTATCTTGAACCCGGTGAGGCAGCGGCACTGAATGCAGGCTATCTTATTACAGAGGTTATGGACATTGTTCACAACGGACTTGATATTCTGATTCTTGACGCATCTGCCGCCTGTCATATGCCTGATGTTCTTGAAATGCCGTACAGGCCGCCGCTCAAAAACAGCGGTAAGCCTAATGAAAAAGCGTTTACTTATCGTTTGTCATCTTGTACCTGCCTTGCAGGCGATGTAATCGGCGACTACAGCTTTGACAGCGAAATAAATATCGGCGACAGACTTGTGTTTGAAGATATGGCGATTTACTCAATGGTAAAGAACAATACCTTTAACGGTATGCCGCTGCCGTCAATTGTGCTTATGCATAATGAAGATAACTGCGAGGTTATAAAAGAATTTTCGTACAACGATTTTAAAGAGAGGCTTTCATAAATGAGCTTTGAGTATATAAAAAACAAATTTCCGACTGACGATGGCTTTTGTATGCCTGCTGAATTTTCAAAACATTCCGCCACCGTTATGATTTGGCCCGAAAGACCCGGAAGTTGGTGCTATGAGGCAAAATTTGCCGAAAAGGTTTTTGCGGAAATTATAGGAAAAATTGCGGAGTTTGAAAAGGTATTTGTGCTTGCAAGCGACAAAAAATTTGCTCACGCAAAGGCTTGCCTTGAAGGTGTTAAAAATGCGGAAGTTTTGAATATAAATTCCGATGATGCATGGGCAAGGGATATCGCCCCGACTTTTGTTGTAAACAATAACGGCGAAATTCGTGCCATCGACTGGCAATTCAACGCATGGGGCGGCGAATATGACGGTCTGTATGCAAATTGGGAGAATGACGATAAAATTCCATATGAACTTTGCAAAACGCTTGGCGTTCCGTTGTATGACGCACATCCGTTTGTGCTTGAGGGCGGCTCAATTCATACTGACGGAGAGGGCACGCTCATTACAACAGAAGAATGTCTGTTAAGCAAAGGCAGAAATCCGAAGCTTACAAAAGCCGAGATTGAAGAAAAGCTGAATAAATACCTCGGTATAAATAAAACAATCTGGCTGCCAAAGGGTATTTATAATGACGAAACCAACGGTCATATAGATAACATATGCGCATTTGTTGCTCCGGCAGAGGTTGTACTTGCGTGGTGTGATGATGAAAACGACCCGCAATATGCAATATCAAAAGCGTGCCTTGATATTCTTGAAAATTCAACCGACAATAAAGGAAGAAAGATTAAGGTCCATAAACTGCCTGTTCCGAAAATTCCCGTGACAGTTACCGAAAACGATATAAAAGGATATATATTCGAGGACGGAGAGGACACAAGAGAAGTCGGAGAAAGGCTTGCGGCATCATATGTTAATTTTTATTTTTGCAACGGCGCTGTGATTTTGCCTCAATTTGGCGGTGAAAATGCCGAAAGCGACAGAGTTGCCGCAGAAATTCTTGAAAGAGTTTGCAAGGACAGAAAAATTATTCCGATTTATGCAAGATATATTATTGTCGGCGGAGGCAATATTCACTGCATTACACAACAAATTCCGTTTGCCGATAAGGGAGGTAAAATATGAGAAAAGTTAAGGTATCGGCGGTTCAGATGAAATGTACAACCGATGTTTGGGAGAATATAGCAAATGCCGAAAAATTTGTGCGACAGGCAAAAGAAGACGGCGCAAATATTGTTTTACTCCCCGAACTGTTTGAAAGACAGTATTTTTGTCAGGAAAGACGATATGACTACTACAATTTTGCTAAGCCTACCCTTGAAAACGATGCTGTAAAACATTTTGCAAAACTTGCGAAAGAACTTGAAATTGTTATTCCTGTCAGCTTTTATGAGCGTGACGGAAACCGCCTTTTTAACAGTGCTGCGGTAATTGATGCGGACGGCGAAATTCTGGGTTTATACCGTAAGACTCACATTCCCGATGACCATTATTATCAGGAAAAATTTTACTTTATTCCTGGTGATACGGGGTTCAAAACTTTTAAAACTAAGTTCGGTACAATCGGTGTAGGCATTTGCTGGGATCAATGGTTCCCCGAAACCGCAAGAGCCCTCGCATTAAATGGCGCCGAATTGATTTTCTATCCGACCGCTATCGGTTCAGAACCTATACTTGAGTGCGACAGTATGCCGCATTGGAGAAGATGTATGCAGGGACATTCTGCGGCGAATGTAATTCCCGTAATTGCGGCAAACCGCATAGGTAGGGAAGATGTAACCCCTTGTGACGAAAACGGCAATCAGACTTCCTCACTTGTTTTTTACGGCTCATCTTTCATTACAAACGAAACGGGAGAGATTATTAAATCTGCGTCAAGAGATGAAGAAACCGTACTTACAGCAGAGTTTGACCTTGACGAGATTTTTCAAAACAGACTCGGCTGGGGAATATTCCGTGACAGACGCCCGGATTGCTATAAGGTAATAACCGAAAAGTGATTAGGAGAAAAATATGTGCTTGATATGCGACAGAATATTAAAAAGTAAAATGCTGATTTAATTTCTGATACATAACAAAATCATACAAACATAAAAACAGAGCAGACTGTAATTTTAAGTCTGCTCTGTTTGCTTTGATTTTTATTATTTATCCGCCTGAATTTTTACGAACTGTTCCTGCATATAGCTGTAAACATCGTCGGGTACATTTGTAAATACATAACATTTATCAAGATATTCGTCACTCGGGAAGATAAGTTCGTTATTCTTTATATCCTCGTCAAGATACTCGTCAAATGCTTTCTGATTAGGTGTTGCGTAGTAGAGATATTCAAAGTTAGCTGCCGCAATTTCAGGTGACTGCATAAAGTTAATGAATTTTTCGGCATTCTCTTTGTTTTTACTGCAAGTAGGAATACACATTGCGTCATAGAAAAGGTTAGAGCCGTTTTCGGGCATTGCATAGTCCAAATCTTCGTTATTTTCCATCATCATTACGATATCGCCTGCGTAGTACGGTGCGATTGCCGACTGACTGTTTTCCATTTCTGTGAAAACCTGATCCATTACATATTTCTTAAGCAAAGGCTTTTGTTCGGAAAGCTTTGCCGCCGCCTTGTCAACATCTTCTTTGGTACAATTGGCGGGATTAATACCGCAAAGCTGCATTGCAATTGCCATAGCGTCACGGCTGTTGTTAAACATAAGAATGTCGCCGCTTAACGATTTATCCCAAAGTGCTTCCCATGAAGTTGGCTTTATTGCCACTTTTGTTTTGTCATAAACCATTGAAGTAACGCCCCAGCTGTAACATACAGTGTACTTACCCTCAGGGTCACAAGCAAGATTTTTAAAGCGTTCCATAAGGTTATCTTTGTTAGGAATGTTGCTGTAATCAAGTTCCTGCAGCATATTTTCGCTTATGAGCTTGCTTATCATATAATCTGACGGAATAATAACATCATAACTTACATTGCTGTTTTTAAGCATATTGTAAAGTTCTTCGTTGGTTTCGTAAGTGGTGTAGTTTACCTTAATGTTGTACTCTTTTTCAAATTCGTCAATTACATCAAGCGTACCTTCCTCGCCGTTTGCAATGTAGTCGCCCCAGTTATATACATTAACTTCACCGTCATAGCTTTTGCCGCAGCCTGCCATTGCACTGCAAGCCGCTGTACCTATGAGTAAAGAAAGAACAACACAGCCTAATTTTTTCATTTTCAATCTCCCTTATTCAGTTTATTTTTTCACCTTTTCCTCGTGTTTGTCACGAATATTTATAAGTATCATAACGATAAGTACCGCTAAAAACAAAAGTGCGGAAAGCGCATTGATTTTCGGCGATATTCTTCTGTGTGTCATTGAGTAAATCTCAATTGATAAGTTTTGAAACTTTGCGCCTCTTGTAAAATATGTGATTATAAAATCGTCAAGAGAGTAAGTGAAACTCATTAAAAGTCCGGAGAAAATACCCGGCATAAGCTCGTGAATTACCACCTTGTAAAAAGCCTGCCATTGATTACAGCCGAGGTCGAGCGCCGCATCATAAATACTTTGGTCCATCTTGTGTATTCTCGGCATAACATTAAGCACTACAAAAGGAACGCAAAAACATATATGAGCAATAAGCACGGTAACAAAACCCATTTCAAAGTTAAATAAAACACCTAAAAATGTAAATAAAAGCATAAGCGATACGCCCATTACAATGTCAGGGCTGATAATCGGAATGTTAGACGCACTTTGTATAAGCAGTCTTTTTTTACCTTTGAAATTGCTTATTCCTATAGCTGCGGCAGTGCCGAGTACGGTTGCGAAAATTGATGCGAGTACGGCAATTATAAGCGAATTGCCGAGAGCGTTTATAATTTTATCATCTCTGAAAAGTTCTTCATACCATTTGAACGAAAAGCCTTTCCATACAGTAGTTTTACCCTCGTTGAACGAAAATATAATGAGTACAAAAATCGGAAGATATAAAAACAACATCACAAGCGTTGTATATATCTTTGAGGCAATATGCTTGTTTTTCATTATGCAATCGCCTCCTCATCTCCAAAGAAATTCATAAGCACAAGGAACACAAGGATGAATACCATCAGTATCAGCGAAATCGCCGAACCCGTACTTTGGTCTGTCCAGAACACCTTGTCTATAATGTCACCGATCATAATATCGTTTGTGCCGCCAAGGTACTGTGCTACAAGGAATGTACTTGCCGACGGAACAAAAACAAGTGTTATACCCGAAATAACACCTGGGATACTAAGCGGAAGCACAACTTTGCTGAAAACATGAAATCCGTTTGAACCGAGGTCTTGAGCCGCCTCAATAAGACCATTGTCAATTTTACTCATAACAGTGTAAATCGGAAGAATCATAAACGGAAGATACTCATAAACCATACCGAGCACAACCGCACCCGAATTTCCGAGGTATGTACCGTGTATTCCGAAGAATGATAAAATTGTATCGAGCGGACCGTTTGACTGTAAAATCGTAACCCATGCGTATATTCTAAGCAAAAAGTTCATCCACATAGGAATCATCAAAAGCATATTTACAAAATTCTGCGTTGACGGTTTCATTTTTGTAAGCATATAAGCAAGCGGATAAGCAATAAGCAAACAGATTGCGGTTGATATTAATGCAATCCAAAGCGACCTTAAAAATACTTCTTTATAAAAGAAAGCCTTTTCAAAAGCCTCCAACGAAAATCCGCCGTTCTTGCCTGTAAAAGCTGTAATACCGACCATTATCATCGGTATCATTGTAAATACCGCCATCCAAATTATATAGGGAATAGAGGGCTTGCGTGATTTCATCTTTAGCCCTCCTTATCGGATAAAACTTCAAATTTCGCTTTATCAAAATCAAACGAGAGCGGTACATAAGTGGCAACCTGTTCGTCAGTGTCGCTTAGCATAAGCCATTTTCGTGTGTCCGACTCAAGGATAATCTCATTATGTTCACCCTTATAAATAACAGATTCAATATATAAATCCGTAAGGTCACCGTTGCCGTCACCCGCAAGTGAAAGTGCGTCCGGCGGAAGTGTGATTTTTAATTTTGTGCCTTCTTCAAAATAATGATTTTTAACTTCAATAGTTTCATCCTCAAACTCAAAGCTGAAAGTATTTTCATCTTCGTTAGCAGAGGTAACTGTGATTTCAATTTCATTGTTGTAGAAAGGCAAAAGCTTGTTCATAATCTGAATATTGAAAGGAATTACTCGCATACCTATTTGACTTCCGATTTCGGCTGATGTGGTAGAGTGAATAAGAATTTCACACTTGCCGCACATTACGCTCATTTCGTAATGAACGCCCTTAAATGTTGATTTTACTACAGTGCCTGCAAGCTGACCTTTTTCGGGAGTTGTAATTTCAATATCCTCGGGACGGATTACAACATCGACAGGCGTGTTTTCGCCAAAGCCCTTGTCAACACATTCAAGTTGTTTGCCGAGAATTTCTACACGGCAGTCGCCGAGCATTGTGCCGTTAAGAATATTTGCCTCGCCGATAAAATCCGCAACAAACGCATTTACGGGTTCGTTGTAAATATCTTCAGGTGAGCCAACCTGCTCAACAACACCGTTGTTCATTACAATAACGGTATCGCTCATTGTAAGAGCCTCTTCTTGATCGTGTGTTACATATATAAAAGTTTTTTGAGAGCTTTGCTGAATTTCTTTTAATTCAATCTGCATACTCTTTCTTAGCTTAAGGTCAAGCGCACCGAGCGGTTCGTCAAGCAAAATAACTTCCGGGTCACACACCAAAGCCCTTGCAATGGCAACACGCTGCTGCTGACCGCCCGAAAGTTTTGTGATAGCTCGCTTTTCATATCCTTTAAGGTCAACAACCGCAAGCATTTTTGAAACACGCTCTTTAATTTCGTTTTTCGGTAGTTTTTTCAGTTTTAAACCGAAAGCGACATTGTCAAACACATTAAGATGTGGGAAAAGCGAATATTTTTGAAAGACCGTATTAACATTTCTTTTGTTTGGCGGTGTGCCGTTGATTCTTTTACCGTCAAAGAGAACATCTCCGCTTTCAGGTTCGACAAAACCGCCGATAATTCTTAGGGTAGTGGTTTTTCCGCAGCCGCTCGGCCCGAGAATAGTAATAAATTCCTTGTCTTTAAAGTCAAGATTTATATGGTTTAATATTACCTCTCCGTCAAATCGGACGAATATATCCCTTAAAGATATAATGGTATTTTTTTCTGACTGCTCCATTCACGCACCCCTGTTCATAGAAAAATCTAATATGCTGTATTTATTGCATAACTAAAGGACGGAAAGTGACAATTGGCAAAAGCTTTGACCAAGCGAACACTGTCCGCCCCTACAATTTACTGTAGCAATATTGTAAAGACAAAAGCATACCAGTAAATTATAGTCTTTTTTGCAGTAAAAGTCAATTATTATATTTTTGCAAATACCGCTTTTATTGTGTGTGCTAAAATGATGTGAACCAATAAAAAAGAGAAGTAGAAAATACGGATATAGTTTGTCAAGTGTAAGAAGAAGGCAATTCGCAGATATTCGGAACTGACGGTACCGGGAGAAAAAGTACAGATGGTCACATCTATTTACAACGCAGAAGATATGTAAAATGCAATTGAGAAAACGCTTTGCTTTTTATATGTCATATGATATAATAATGTGTAAGTAAAGTGGGTAGAAGACCTGCAATCCGTAATCGAATTACAGGTTTTCTACCCTTGTATAAAAATATAGTTAATTATACAAAATCAATGTTTTGTATAATTAAGGGGAAAGGTGAAGCATTTAAATGAGTATTTCTTTCATAGATGAAGCGCCGCAGATAATCAAGGATTACTTGTTTTATATGCAGACGGTCAAAGGAAAATCACAGAAAACCGTTGATGAGTACTACATAGATTTGCGTACATTTTTCAGATTTATAAAATTACAGCGTGGACTTGTTCCGAATGATTCTGAATTTGAGAACATTTCGATTTCTGATGTTGACCTTGAACTTGTGAAAACCGTCACGTTGAACGACGCATATGAATTTATGAATTATATTCAGCGTGAGCGCAAAAATCAAAATGTTACCCGTGCCCGTAAATGTTCGAGCCTTAAGGGTTATTTTAACTATCTCGCAACAAAAAAATGCGTGCTTGACAGCAATCCTGTTGAACAGCTTGAAGTTCCCAAAAAGAAAAAATCTTTGCCAAAGTATCTTACGCTTGAGCAAAGTCTTGAATTGCTGAATGCAGTCGACGGTGATTATAAGGAGCGTGATTACTGTATTCTCACGCTGTTTTTAAATTGCGGCTTGCGTGTGTCTGAAATGGCGTCTTTGAATTACACGGACATTCATCAGGATGACACTATGCGTGTTGTCGGCAAGGGCAACAAAGAACGAATTATTTACCTTAATTCCGCCTGCGTTTCCGCAATCGAAAATTATATGCGGGTGCGGCCCGTTGACGGCGTTAAGGACAAATATGCGCTGTTTATCAGCCGAAATCACCGCAGAATGAGCGTAAAAACCATACAGGCTATGGTGTATAAATATCTTGAAAAAATCGGTCTGAATGCACAGGGCTACTCCTGCCATAAGCTAAGGCACACTGCGGCAACACTGATGTATCAGTACGGCGGAGTTGACATACGAGTGCTAAAAGATGTGCTCGGTCACGAAAACCTCGGCACAACCGAGATTTACACCCACTTAAGTTCCGAGCAGATGAAAAATGCCGCCGAGAAAAATCCTTTGTCTAAGGTAAAGCAAAAATCCAATAAAAAATCCGATGAAAAATAATAAAAATTTATTACGAGTTATAACGTTTACCTGAATTTTAAAATTATTTAATCTAAACCATAATTTACCTCAACTTTTGATAAAGGCACTAATAAAAAAACAGCCCCGACTTTGATTTTTCCAAAG
>ERZ772889.1263-NODE-1263-length-23553-cov-23.429611_pt1 | contig 23553 bp, 18 predicted proteins | sample MGYA00512127_ERZ772889 | MGnify/ENA primary metagenome ERZ772889 (study PRJEB29015, sample SAMEA2737689) | human gut metagenome | biome: human gut; feature: human-associated habitat; material: faeces | place: China | collected 2012 ...
CAATTGGCCATAGCGGTGGCAATGGCAAAGCCGATGCCATAGGAAGCGCCGGTGATCAGCGCGACCTTGCCGGTCAGGTCAAAGGATTTGGGTGTGCAGACAGACATTTTTCGTACCTCTTTTCAAAATTCAGACAGTCGTAACAAGCGTTTCACAGGGACCTTCTATGCGATACGCACCGCTGCCTGCGGGCAGGAAATAACTCTCGCCTTTTTGGACACAGACGGTTTCGCCGCCGCAGGTCAATGTGCCGATTCCATCGGTGATAATCAGCGACACAAAGGACTTTTCGCCCGCTGTACCGTTGAAATTCCCGTTTTTGACGTCAACGGTAAAATACGCGCACTGCGCAAGATGGCTGCCGAAATCCTGCTTTTGCGGCGGGGTGCGCAGGGTCACGTCCAGCGCCTTTTCAATGTGCAGGGCGCGGGGCTTGCCGTCTGCACCGACGCGCCCGTAGTCGTAGACGCGGTAGGTCACGTTGGAGTTTTGCTGCACCTCGGCCACGACGATGCCCTGGCAGATGGCGTGCAGCGTGCCCGACGGAATGAAAAAGCAGTCCCCTTTATGCACCGGTACGGCGTTCAGGACCTCGGTCAGGGTGTTATTTTTAATGCGCTCCGCAAACTCCTCTTTGGAGATTTCGTGCGTAAAGCCGTAGTAGAGGTACGCCCTCGGCACGCAGTCCAGCACATACCACATCTCGGTTTTGCCGTACTGGTGTTCGTTTTTCAGCGCGTACTCGTTGGACGGATGCACCTGAACGGACAGGTTCTGCTTGGCATCAATAAATTTTGTCAGAATCGGGAACTGCTCGAATCGGTCACAGTCGGTGCCAAGGCAGCCGGGGTGCGCGGCAATGTACGCCGCCAGCGTCGTGCCGTCGGGCAGATAGCTCGGGCCGTCCGGGTGGCAGGACAGCACCCACGCCTCCGCCAGCGGGTCAAGATCGCTCTTGATGCCGAAATCGGTGCGCAGGCGGCTGCCGCCCCACAGATAATCCTTGCAGCTCGGGGTCAATTTGAGTATCGGCATAGAATTATCCCTCCGTTCCCCAGACTTCGATCTGCGTCAGCGCCGGGAACGGCGACGCATCATCGGCCTTTTTCAGTTCAAACAGCTTCAGGCTCTGCACGGTGCGCGGGGCAAGGGCAAACACCTGCGGCGCGGCGGTTTTGGTCAGCTGCAAAACCTCGCGGCTGCCGTCATCAAACGCCACGGTTGCCTGCGTCCAGTAGCTGTCGTGCGGGAAGTCCGCACGCAGCGTCAGCCGCAGCTCGTCCACCGTGACCGAACGGCCAAACTCAATGGTCAGCGCGGCGTTGGGGTCGCGGTTGATGCCCCAGCTTTGGTAGGGCCATGTGCCGTGGGAATCGTTCTCATAAATGCCGTCCACGGCATTGCGCGCGGCAAACACGGCCTCGCCGCGGGTTTCCACATTAGCGGACGCGTGCGGGTAAAACCCGTGGCTGCCGTGGCAGTCGTAGGGGTTGAACGCAAGGTTTCGCCGTGCGGCCACCTCCTCCGCCGTGGCAAGGCGGGCGCGCAGCAGATGACAGGTGCCGGTAAAGCTGCGCGGGCTGTAATTTACGCGGTTGTCGGCGGGCGGAATCGGAAAATCCAGCCCGCGCTCCTTAATGTATACAAGCGCCGGGGGCATCGTGTCCTCGAGCTGCACCACACAGTACAGGCCCGGCTCGTCGCATTCCAGCGCAATCCAATCGCCGTCCGCGTAGGGTGCGGTGTGCACAAGCGAGATGCGCTCCCCCGCGCGGCTGACGGACAGCGTATCCCCCGCTGCACCGATGACCTTCAGCTTGATTTCTGCCATGCTTCACACCTCCTGCTTTGCCAGCAGCGCCGCGCCGATGACGCCCGCCCGGTAGCCCAGCGTGCAGGTCGTGATGCGGGTATGCTTTTTGGCAAAGGCGCTGCCGAACACCATCGGCGCTGCGGCGGCGCGCAGCGGCTTTAAGAGGTTTTCGCCCTGATTGGCCACGCCGCCCGACAGCCCGATGACCTCCGGGAAAAAGATATTGATAAGATTGGCCACGCCGACTGCCAGATGGTGAATGTAGTTGTCCGCAACGGCTTTGGCGGCGGCATCCCCCTGCGCGGCGGCATCAAAAACCGTGCGCCCGTTGACATCCGCTTCGGTAGGTGCCAGTGTGTTCAGCAGGCTTTCCGGGTGGGTGCGGCGTGCTTCGCGCGTCATGCGGATCAGTGCCGTGGCGCTGGCAAGGGCTTCAAGGCAGCCGCGCCGCCCGCAGGTACACAGCGGGGCATCGGGCGTGTCGGCAATTACCATGTGTCCGGCCTCGGCTGCTGCGCCGGTGTAGCCGGTCAGCAGCTTTCCGCCCAGCACAACGCCCGCACCGACGCCGGTGCCGAGCGTCAGAATCACCGCGCTCTGCGCCCCCTTGGCGCAGCCCGCCAGTGCTTCGCCGAGGGCAGCCACATTGGCATCGTTCCCGAGGCAGACCGGCAGCCCGGTTTTGGCTTGCAGATAGTCCGCCATAGCAAAATCGTGCCAGCCGAGATTGTTGGAGTAGAGCACCACGCCGTCACACACCGTGCCGGGGCAGCCCACACCGATGCCGGCGACCGGCTCCCCCGCGCCGAGCTGCAGACACAGCGCGGCAATATCGTCACAGACCTCCTGCGCCGTGCGGGGCAGGTTAGTGGGGGCGGCGGCTTCTTTTATAATTTCGCCGTTTTCGCTTACAAGGGCGGCTTTGATGTTGGTGCCGCCCAGGTCAACGCCCAGATAATACATAAAAATCCTCCTCAGATGCCCGTCCATTCGTCCTGCCAGTTCACCGTAGGCAAGCCGTTTTCAAAGGTGACGGGCAAAATCGTGTAGCCCGAATTGCGCAGATCGTCCGGGTGCCAGTGATCCAGCAGAAGGTAAGGCTGACCGTTTGCGGCAAACACGGCGGCGCTCTGTGCGCCGAAGGTCCGGCGAGCGCCGGGGCCGCGGCAGGGGTCGTCAATGAGCCGCCAGCTGCCGAAAATCGCACTGCTCTCGGCGTACAGCATCGTGTTGGGGCTCCACCCGGTGCAGCCCGACGAGAACATGAGATACTTCTCGCCGCTGTGCCACAGCGCCGGGGCCTCGCGCGCCTGATCGATCAGGATCTCTTTGCCGCTGCCGGTCAATTTTGTGTAGGCTTTGTCCAGCTCCCAGATGCGCATGGTGGCGTTCCAGTCGGACGAGCAGAACAGGTACGCCCTGCCGTCCCTGTCTTGAAACGCCGTGAAGTCACGGCTGTCATGGCTGCCGGGGCGCTGACTGCCCATGTAGGCGAACGGTCCGGTTGGGGTATCGCTTACGGCAAGCCCGACCTCGGCACGGGTGTAGCGGCGGTTATCCAGATGAAACCACAGCACAAATTTTTGCGTTTCTGCGTTATATAGCACGCTGGGGCGCTCGCAGACGCTGTCCGGGTGCAGGTCGTGTCCCAACTCATTGACAGCCGAGAGTACAAGACCGCAGTTTTCCCAGTGCAGCAGGTCGCGGCTTTTGTAGCAGGAAAACCCGACAAAATCCACGCTGCGGTTGTGCGTGTCAGTATCCTTGTTCTCACCGTACCAATAAAAAATGCCGTTGTGCTGCAAAATGCTGCCGCCGTGCGCCTGAATGCCGCGCCCGTCGGCGTCAAGCCAGAGTGTTCCGTTTTTCATCGCTGTTCCTCATAGTCAAAAAAGGCAAAATCCGCGTGGCTTTGGTGGGCGTCCATGTCCTGTGCACAGATGCCGACCATCGCGCCGGTGAAGGCGCACCGCCCGCGGCGGGTCTCGACATAGTCATCACTGAGGTGGTCGGCGGGCTGAACCCCACCCAAGGGCTGCCAGCCGTCGTCCGCCTTGTAATAAAACTGCGCCTCTGCGCCGTTTACGCACACCTTCAGCGAAATTTCGCCGTCCGGCAGGGGGACTGCCTCGCTGCCGTAGGTGAAATCCTTAAAGTCGCACCGCATGATTTGCAACGTGCGGGCGTTGATACGCTCGTCCCATGTGATATAGGCGTAGATCCAGTTGCAGGTGTCGTAGAACAGCACCAGCCCCGCCACCTGTTGAAAGTTTTGCGGTGCAAAGTCGATTTTTGTCGCTGCTGTAAATGCAAAATGCTGCCAGCGGCGGGCAAACAGCGTCTGCTTGTGGTGGCTGGAAAGCGTCTGCCCGCCGTAGAGCCGCAGCCAGCCGGGGCGGGCGGTCAGGCTGTAATCGCTTTCGGGCGCAAGCGGGGTGCGCAGCGTCTTAAAGGTAGGGGGCAAGGCCTTGTCCGGCGCAAAGGTCACGCGCTCGCTGTGGTCTAAATTTTGTTTTGCATCCCCTGCCGATTTCGGCGCAGGAATGACCAGATCCGGGTGATGCGTGCCGTTGGCAAGGCGCGGCCAGCCGTCCGTCCATTCAATTTTTTGCAGGGCGGTTTCGCGCCCCAGTGTGCAGTTTCCGCGCTCCGTCAGGGGGCGGGCGCAGATGTGGGTGATGTACCACTCGCCGCCGATCTCGACAAAACAGGCGTGACCGCTTTTTTGCAGCGGGTTGGCAGCATCGTCCCGCGCGGTCAGCAGCGGGAAATAGGGCGAATCCTGCCACGGGCCGTCCAGCGTTTTGGCGCGCGCGACTGTGGCGGCGTGCAGGTAGCCCGTGCCGCCCGCCGCGCAGAGCAGGTAATACCAGCCGTCCTTTTTGAGGATCTGCGGCCCCTCGCAGACGCCTAAAGATGTGCCGCGGTAAAAGTGCCTGCGCTCGCCCACCAGCTGCCGTGTGACGGGGTCAAACTCCTGAATGACAGTCCCGGCAAAGCCGGGGTTTTCCAGCCGCCAGTCAAACAGCATATTCAAGAAATAGTGGCGGCCGTCCTCATCGTGGAACAGCGCCGGGTCAAAGCCGCTGGCGGTGACAAGGGTCGGTTCACTCCATGGGCCGGTGATTTTTGGTGCAGTGACGACATAGTTCAGGGTGTCCTTAAAGGCAGTCGAGCTTTTGACATCGGTATAAACCAGCCAGAACAGCCCGTCCGCGTAGGAAAGATGCGGCGCCCACAGGCTGCCGGAATTGTAGTTGCCAAGCAGCTCACTGGGGACCATATCGCGCCGGGCAATGGGCGCAGCGGCCCACTCCCAGTTGACCAAATCTTGGGAATGGTAAATCTCAATGCCGGGCCACCATTCAAAAGTAGACGTAGCAATGTAGTAATCATTGCCCACGTGCAGGGCGCTGGCATCGGGCGCAAAGCCGGGCAGAATGGGATTCTGAATCGTATTCATCTCAACCCTCGTTTTCTAAGATAAAGGCGGCGGCGTCAAAATCGGTAAGCCCGTGTACGGTCAGTTGGCCGTCAAGGTGCGTCACCGTTAGACCCTCGCGCATAAACTGTGCGGCGATTTTGCCGCCCGCCGGCAGGGTGACGGCTTCGGGCGCTGCGCCGAAGGTATGTACAACGACAAGCGTCTGCGTTTCACCGCGCCGCACGACTGCCTGCCAGCCCCTGGGTGCGCGGTAGCTGACGATGCGGGAACCAAACCGCTGGCTGACGCCGTGGTCTATGATGGAGGCCGCCTTGCCGTAAAATGCCGTGCCTTCGTCCATAACAGTCCACTGCGCTGCCGAGAGGGCGTCCGGCTCGCCGGAAAAGCAGAGCCGCCCCAAAAGCCCGCTGCAGATTTGGTAGTACAGCTTTTGCAGCGGCTGCCCCGCCTTGACCACCGCCCAGATCTGGCTCTGGCGCGGCAGGATCATGCGGTGCATATTGGCGGCAATGATGGGAATCTCGTCGCACTCGTGCGCATCGGAAAAGCTGGCCATACAGGCAAGCTCCAAGAAGCTGTGGCAGAGCCGATGCCCGCCCGATGCACAAAGCTCCAGCACAAGGTTCGGCAGCTCGCGGCGGATGCGGGCAAAAAACACCTGTGTGGCAAGAATTTGCTCATACAATCCCTCGCCTAAGGATTCCGCACCGTCACAGCCAAGGCCGATGGTTTCGTTGTAATCGACCTTCATGTAGTCAATGCCGTTGGAACGCAGAAAATCAATGACCCTGTGCGCCAGATACTCCTGCACCTCGGGCTTGCGCATATCCCAAAAGCGGCGGTCACCTGCCGTGATGGGCCGCCCGTCGCGGGTCAGCAGCCAGTCCGTTTTGGCAAAGCAGTCCGGTTCGTCCCGCCCGGCCATCTCAAACTCGAACCAGATGCCGGCCTTCATCCCGGCGTTGTGAATCGCGTCCACGACATATTTCAGACCGTGCGGGAACGCCCTGCGGCTCAGCTCCCACCTGCCCAATTTGGCTGCCGCCTCAAAGGCGTCATCATCGTACCAGCCCGCGTCAATGACGTAGAAGCCCAAATTTTTGCCTTTCAGCGCACGGACATGGCGCAGGATAGTTTCCTCGGTGGGCTTGCCCCAGGTGGAGCAGAACTCGTTGAACAGCACCGGCAAGGTCTTTTCAGATGCGGGCAAAAGCGGCTCGATGGCGCGGCGAGTGTTTTCTGCCAGCACCTGCGCCGCCGTATCCACACCGCCACGTACGGCGGTCAGCACCGCCTTGGGTGCGGTGAAGCACGCGCCGGGGGCAAGGGTCTTGCACCATGCGCCGAACTCCCGGTCTGCCACCCCGCCCGACAGGGACAGCCCGAAATCCTGCCGATACAGCTCCATCTGCCAACTGCTGCCCTGCGTGGTGGCGGCGGCCCATGTCACGCCGTGGGAGGTGTCCTCCACCGCGCAGAACGGCACAAAGCCGCGCACGGGAAAGCTGCCCACACTGCCGAACCGCACACTGTTGGCGGAGTAGTACTTCCAGCTCGGCTCCAGCTGCAGATCCTCGGCTCGCTCGGTGACAAGGCGGCCCTCGGCGCTCCAAGTGGAACGCAGACGGTGGATTTTCAGGGTTTCGGGCGCAAGCCCTTCCGAAAACGGTGACAGACTGCCCAGCGTAAAGCTCGACAACATCTCCAGCGTGTGGGCTTCGCTGCCGGTATTCTCCACACTCGTCACGACCTCCGCAGCAGGGTTGTCGGCGTAGAGGGTCAGTGTGTGGGTGTAGGCAAGGCCGCGCGGGTCGGTCAGCTTTGTCACAACGACTGTTTTATCGGCAGATTTTTGTGCAGTCTGCCCGGTATACTGCATGGCTTTTACGGTAGGGCTGTTGCGCATTGTGCGCCCGCCGCTGAAAAACGCCGGGGCATCGTCCTCGGTCAGCTTGGCTTGAATGAGTGGCTCGGCGGCGCAGTCGGCACGGGCAATGCTGCCCTCGCTGCCCGCAGGCACAAGCAGCAGTTCGACAACATCCCCTTCGCGGCGATAGACAGCGGTCAGCTCGCCCAAGGTGTAACGGTTCAGAATTTCACGCATTGTGCTTCCCCCTTACCACAAGAAAATCTCGTCCCCGGTCAGCTTCAGCAGTGCCTCATAGAAATAGTAATCGCCGTAGGTAAAGTTGACATTGTGCTCCTTGCCGTGGTAGTCGGCACTGCAATATTGCAGGTAGCCGTCGCGGCTTTCGTCCCAGTCGGCGGTATCGTCCAGCGCGTGCAGCATTTTCAGCGCGGGGGTCAGGTATTCGTCCTGCCTGTCCGGCACAAGGCTTGCCAGCTCGATCAGACCGCAGGCGGCCACGGCGGCGGCAATGTCGTCATAATATTTCGGTTCGGCGGGCTGGCAGAAGTCCACCGGGATGCGCCCGTCTGCGGGAATATGCGCAATAAAATATTCCGCCACCTTTTGCGCCATGGCCAGATACCGCACAGCGCCGGTGTGCTTGTAGCTCATCACAAAGCCGTAGAGCGCCCATGTCTGCCCGCGCGTCCAGCTGGAGCCCTGCGCGTAGCCCTGCCCGCCGTAATCGCGGACAAACGCACCGGTTTCGGGGTCAAACTCCACGATATGGCGCACGCTGCCGTCTGCGCGGATAAAGTTTGCCGCCACGGTGTCGGCGTGGGTCATCGCAATTTTAGCAAAACGCGGGTCCTTGGTTTCCTCGCTCGCCCAATACAAAAGCGGAATGTTGAACAGGCAGTCGATGATCGCCCAGCCGCGGGTATCGGTGTCCGGGTCGGGGAAATCGTTCCACGCGCGGATATACCCTGCCGGGTTGAACCGTCCGGCCAGCAGCTGGGCGGCGTGCAGACCGCGGCGGCGGGCATCGGCATCGCCGGTCAGGCGGTAGTCTGCCACGGCGCTGGGCAGCCACATAAAGCCGACATCATGGTGCAGGCCGTAGTAGCACGAAAAGCACTCGTCGAGCGTGCGCTCCGTAAAGCGGGCAATTTCGGCATAGCGGTCATCATGGGTCGCGTGGTAGGCCTGCCACAGCATCCCTGCCCAGAAGCCGTTGGTCCACCAGCAGATGCCGTCGGCGTCATCGCGGTTCCCCTCAAATATTTTGTTGTTGTGTACACCGTCCACCGCGCGGTTGGGGATCTTCTCGGCGCTGCGCTCCCGCACGGCGCGCAGCTTGTGTTCAAAGCGTGCCGCCGTGGTGCTTGCCCAGTTCTTTTCGGATGTGTTCAGATTCAGCATGGTGATTCTCCTTCTATAATCAGTAATGCGTCCCGATAACAGGGAGTCTGTTCCAAATGTAAGACCCCTGACTTGTACAGGCAGTGCGCCGGCAGTGTTTTTCGGGTTTCCAAATCTATAAAGTATATTTTTTGCACAGAAAGGGTATCTGCCAGTGGTAGCGGTGCCGCTGTGGGCAGATACAGCACGGTGCGCACACCGCTGCGGGCTGCGGGAATCTCCTCTCGGTAGGCAAGCAGCACCTCCGGGCAGGGGGTAAAATCCCATCTGCCCCAATCCTCACATAGTCGTCGGGCAAATGCGAAATCCTCTGCGCCGGGCAGCCCCAAAGCGTCCGTGCAAAGGGGCGCTTGCAAAAAGCCCTCGCCGCTGACGGGATTCTCCGGCATATCGGGCTTATACCAGTTCCAGACGCCGTGGGCGCCGTAGGTGATGCCTGCACAAGCACCCGAAAGCAGACTTGTCCAAAGGATACGGCGGCAGTCTTCCCGCCGATGGCGTCCGTAGGCCAGACGGCTGTAGCCCATCTGCTCATAGCACGGCTCGCTGTTCAGCACCGGTTTTTGCGGGATTCGGGCACGGAAGCTTTCCGCCAAAGTCCGCGCTGTGTACTGGTAGGCCGGGTTGTGACCGGACTGGTACAGATAGAGTGCTGCATTTTCAGCCAGTTCCTGCGGCAGCGCATCGCTCCAGCCCTTGAGGTGGTAAGCCAACGGCGCATCCGGTGCAAATTTCTGCACCAGCCGTGTAACCCATAGATACCGCTGCAGCGTCTGCTCGGCTTCAAAATCCGCATCCCCGCTGATCAAAAACACCGGGTCATAGGCAGAAAAGGTCTCGCAGATCTTTTTTACGACCGGTTCAACCATGGCTGCGGGCAGTATATTCTCCGGGTGCTTTGCGGCAGCCCATGTACCGGGAACATAATTGCACCACTGTACCGCAACGGCCAAGGTGATGCCGTAGTGCGCGGCAAGGGCTGCCATACGCCCGGCACGGGCAAAATAGGCTTTGTTCAAGGTGCCGTCATAGGTAAAATGCAAGCCGTCCTGTGTGGGAAACGGATACAGTCCCAGTGTGCTGCCGCAGCGGTCCCACTGGGGCAGCGCGTTGACCTGCACAACATTGAAGCCCTGTGCCGCACGCTTTATAATATAATCCTGCCATTCGGCGTCGGTCATATTGGTAAAGGCACTCCAGCAGGTGTCCCCCAGCCAGAAGAAGGGAAGGCTGCCCCGTTTGAGTACGCGGTCATCCGGTGTGATTTTTGCCATACATTGTTTTCCCTCCTTTTCTGATTCTATCTTACAGGTTTACACCTCTATAAATAAGGCGGAAATTTAAGCGGAATGTGGGCAATTTAAAGGTCGTTCGGCTTTGTGGTACACAAAAAAGCCCTGCAGATGACAATGTGCTGCAAACTGGCCTTGCGCGATTGTGCAAAATGCACTATACTGGCTTTTGGCGTGTGGGAATTTTAGCAGAACAAGTTAAAAACACCCACTTTGCTCTAAAAAAACCGCCTGTTTTTACCGCTTGCCATCCTGTACAATATAGACAACGAAAGGGGCAACGCCCCCGATGAAAAAGACCAAAAGACGAAAAGGAGAAAACACCATGAAAAAAGCATTGTCTGCTGCTATGGCCGCCGGTATGACCGCCGTTATGCTGGCCGGCTGCGGCTCCTCCGCATCCTCTGCCGCGGAGAGCACCGCCCCTGCCGAGAGCACCTCTGCCGCCGCCTCCACCGAGGCTGCCGCGGAAAGCGTCGTCTCCGCCCCCACTGCGCTGAGCTTTGTCTTTGCCGACGGCGATGATACCTTTAAGACCCAGATGAACAAGATCGTGGATGATTTCAACGCCGCGAACCCCGACATCACCATCACGATTGAGCCGGGCGACGGCGGCTCCTACAGCGAGTTCCTGAAAACCAAGGACAGCGTCGGCGAGTTCCCCGATATGATGGAGATGCGCGACACCGCCATGTACGTCCGCGCCGGCAAGGTTGCCCCGCTGAGCGATGACGTCAAGGCGCTGTTCACCTCCACCGTTGATTTTGACGGTGTGACCTACACCGCTCCCTTCTCCGGTGCCAACACCATGGGCATCATGTACAACAAGAAGTACTTTGCTGACAATGGGCTGGAAATTCCCAAGACGTGGGATGAGTTCATCACCCTTTGCCAGACCATCAAGGACAAGGGCGATATGTCCCCGCTGGTTGTCGGCGGCAGCGATGTCTGGCACATCGGCTTCCTGTATGACCTGTGCTACGCCAACGATGTGCTGGAGAGCGACCCCGACTTTATCGAGGAGTGCTACAAGGGCGAGAAGGACTTCTCTGACGCCAACTACCAGAAGGCTGTCACCGATCTGGCCGAGGTGCTGAACTTCGCACAGGACGGCTGGGCCTCCACCCCCGACGCACAGATTACCACCTTCTTCGTCAACGATATGTCTGCCATGATGTTCTCTGGCACGCATATGTTCAGCCAGATCAACGAGGCTGCCCCCGACTTTGAGTACGGCTGGTTTGCCGTGCCTGACCGCGACGGCAAGGTCAACCTGCTGGGCGGCGGCACTGCCGGCGGCTGGGCCCTGAGCGCTGAGGCTGCCAAGGACCCTGACAAGCAGGCCGCGTTCGATGCCTTCTGCAAGTATTTCTTCAGCAGCGATGTCTACGGCGCTTACTGCGAGGCCATGGCTGCCATCCCCACCACGGTGGAGACCCCGAAGATGAACACCAGCGAGCAGTTCCAGTCCGTTCTGGATGCCCTGTCCGCCGCTGATTACACCCACCTGATGTGGAACCAGGAAGTCGGCAACCGCGAGCTGCCCCCGGACTTCCGTAACTTCACCTACAAGACCTGCATTGAAGTCGCTCAGGGCTCCCGCGATGTTGCTTCTGCCTCCTCCGAGCTGCAGAAGACCTGGAATGTCGCGCTCCAGAGCTTTAACCCCACCACCGGTCTCGGTGTAGAATAAGGGGCAACAGGCGCAATGATACCGGGGCGCACTTGCCAATGGGCGGTGCGCCCTTTCTGCGCCCAAAATCCGCAACCACCCTTTGAAACGGAGGGACAGCGCCATGCTGCAGAAGAAAAGAAAATTTGATACAACGGCGTTTTTGTTCATTGCGCCTGCGTTCATCCTGTTTACGGTATTTTTGATCGTGCCTACGGTATCCAGCTTTTATTACAGCTTTACCTCGTGGGACGGCATCAACCCCAACATCAAATTCATCGGCTTTGACAACTACAAAGAGATTTTTACCAGCGCCCGCTTTGGCAATGCGCTGAAAAACACCGCTCTGCTCACCGTGGTGATCTCGATCTGTGAGAACGCTCTTGCGCTGGGTCTGGCACTGCTGGTCGATAATGTCATCAAGGGCAAAAACCTGTTCCGCGCCATCTTCTACCTGCCGGTCATTCTTTCGGGTATCGTTTCCGGCTTTATCTGGAAGATCATGTACAGCTACAACTTCGGCCCCGTCAACAAGGTGCTGGATATGATCGGCCTCGGCGCACTCAAGCAGGACTGGCTCGGCAACGCCGATATTGCCATCTGGGCGGTGGCCGTGGTTATGATCTGGAAGGGCGCCGGCTACTACATGATCATCTATCTGGCAGCCCTGCAGGGCGTGCCGCAGGATGTGCAGGAGGCCGCCACCATCGACGGTGCATCTGCTTTGCAGAGGTTCCGCTTCATCACGCTGCCGCTGATCTCCGGCTCCTTCACCATCTGCTTTACGCTGTCGCTGATCAACGGTCTGAAGGTCTTTGACCAGATCGCCGTTATGACGGACGGCGGCCCCGGCTTTGCGACAGAAACCATCGTCTACCTGCTGTATAAGTCCGGCTTTGGCGAGGGCCGCCAGGGCTACGGCACGGCAGTCGGCGTGGTGCTGCTGGTTATCATTCTGGTTCTGAACAACATCCAGTCCGCGATTCTTCGTAAAAGGGAGGTGCAGCTGTAATGGCAACACAAACTGTACAGGCAACAAACACCGCGCCTAAGAAAAAAATCAAAATTGCCCCCATCGTCTGCTTTATCGTCACGGTCCTTCTGGCTGTCCTGTTCGTCTACCCGGTCTATTTCGCCGTCATCTCCGCCTTTAAGAGCAACGGTGAGATCCTGAAAGCGCCCCTCGCCTTCCCCACCGAGATGTACCTGCAGAACTTCAAGGACCTGTTTGCCAAGACCGACTTCTTCACCGCCATCTGGCACACGGTATTTTTGACCGTTGTCAGTGAAGTGCTGATCATTTTGGTCGTGCCGCTGTCCGCCTACGCCATTGAGCGCCACAACAGCAAGGCCACCAAGTTTGTCTACGCCTACTTTACCGCCGGTATGATGATCCCCTTCCACCTGTATATGTTCCCGCTGTTCAAGGAGATGAAGGTATTCCATATCTACGGTACGCTGTGGGGGCCCGTCATCTGCTACATTGCCGGCTCTGTCGCCTTCGGCACGCTGCTGTACACCAGCTTTTTGAAGGGCGTTCCCATCGACATTGAGGAGGCTGCCAAGATCGACGGATGCACCGAGTTCAAGGCGTTCTGGCGTGTGGTGTTCCCTCTGCTGGGACCCTGCACCGCCTCGCTGGTCGTGCTGAACGGTCTGGGCATCTGGAACGACTTCCTGATGCCGTATCTGGCACTGCCCTCCAACCAGGCCAAGACCATTACGGTTGCCGTTTACTCCTTTGTCGGCCAGTATACCGCCCGCTGGGATATTGTTTTTGCCGGTACGCTGATCTCCCTTGTGCCTGCGCTGATCATCTACATCAGCCTGCAGAAATATTTTGTCAAGGGCATCATGTCCGGCGCCGCAAAGGGCTGATTTTTATCCCGTAATATGCTAAAATTGGGTGTGGGCACTGCGCCCGCACCCAATTTTGCTGCATCGTGAGGTTTTGTTATGGATACGCCGCGCCGTCCGCACCGCGTCAGTTTGTTTGCCAAGTTCACAGCCGTTATCCTGCTGCTGGGCATTGTGCCCATCGTGCTGCTGGTCACCGTGCTGCAAAGCCGTATGCTGACTGAGTACCGCGCCAGTCTGGAGGACGCCTATCAGGATGCGATCGCCTACTCGGCCTATTCTATCCGCGTCCGGTTGGATACCTATACAGACCTGTCGAAATTCTGCTATTACTACAACTATTCCTCTCAGGGGGATTTTTCTTACGACTACGACAATTACGACAACCTGCGCAAAATCCTGTCCGGCGAGGTTTTTGCCGATGCGGACAATGCCGCTGACAGCATCCGTCACGAAATGGGGCTGTTTCTGCACTATATGAATATGACGGACGCCGATATTGAGGCTTCCCACTTTGTCTATGCCCCGGCGGGTGCGGCCAAGGTGGTCAGCTACCAGCTGGGAAACTACAATAACTCCCTGTTTGACAGTGAGGCGTATCTGCAGGCGGTGGATTTTGCGCATTGGGACACCGAAAGCCGCAATATGGGGCTTGTGCCCACCCATGCGCTGGATTACATCGGCTTTCGCGGCTCGCGCACGCCGTATGTCTTTACCGTGGGGCGCAACTATTACGATATTACCGGCGCAGTCGGACAAGAAAAATACTTGGGTACGCTCTTTCTGGACCTGCGCACCGATGTGTTTGACCGGCTGTTTGCCACGCTGAACCTGACAGACGGCGGCACCGTCTATGTTACGGACGACGCCGGACACTGCTATTTTTCCTCCGACACGACACTTGTGGGGGAGACGCTGGATGTGACGGCGGACGCACCGGACGGCACGATGCTCTTGTCCGAGCCGATCCCCGAATACGGGCTGACCGTTTGGTGCAGCCAGAGCCGCACCCCCATTGAAACGCAGATACAGGCGATGCAGCGGGCTGTGTGGCTGGTGGTCGCGCTGGCCGTGGCCGCACTTGTCATCGGCTCGATGTTTTTCTCCCGCAAGCTGACCCAGCCCATCCGCACCATTATGCAGCACATGGGTGAGGTCGAGTCCGGTGATTTTACCGGCCGCATCCCGGTGACCGGCAACGATGAGCTGAGTGACCTGACCGAGCGCTTTAACCAGATGAGCGCCGAGCTGGACACCTATACAAAACAGGTGTATCTGTCTAAAATCAAGCAGACCGAGGCGGAGTTGAACGCGCTGAAAAGCCAGATCTACCCCCACTTTTTGTACAACACGCTGGAGGTCATCCGCATGACCGCTGTCGGGCGCAACGACCCGATGGTGGCCGATATGATTGAAGCTCTGAGCGACCAGATACGCTATGTCATCGGCACCGTCAACGACCTTGTGCCGCTGGGGCGTGAGGTGGATATTTTGACAAAATACATCTATCTGCTCAACTGTCGGTTCAGCAACAAGGTCACTTTCTCCTACGATTGCGCGCATCTGGAAAATATCCTGATTCCCAAGCTGATTCTGCAGCCCATCGTGGAAAATTCCTTTATCCACGGCATTAAGCCGATGGACGGCCCGGGGCATATCCAGCTTATGGCCGAGCGGCTTGACAACACCGTCACCCTGACGGTCATGGATAACGGCGTCGGCATGGACGAGGATGCACTGAATAAGCTGTACACCCTGCTGGACAGTGACCAGCCCGGCCATAAAGAAAATTATGAGTGGGCGAGCATCGGGCTGAAAAATGTCCATGACCGGCTGCGCTACCTCTACGGCAGCGACTACGGCATTACGCTGTACAGCACACCCGGCGTGGGAACGGTCGTCAAGGCTACCATCCCCGCCGACCTGCAAAACCTTGCACAGGAGGAACCTCTATGCTGAAAATGCTCATTGCGGACGATGAGCCGGTCATCATCCGCGGCTTACAGATGCTGATCGACTGGGCGCAGCTTGGCATTGAAATCTGCGCAACCTGCGAAAACGGCGCCGATGCCCTGCGGGAGATTTTTGCCCAAAGCCCGGATCTGGCCCTGCTGGACATCTCGATGCCCGGCAAGACCGGCATTGAAATTTTAAAGGCGCTGCACACCGCCCAAAGCCGCACCAAGGTCATCTTTATCAGCGGCTTTCAGGATTTTTCCTACGCGCACGATGCCCTCAGCTACGGAGCGGTGGACTATCTGTTAAAGCCTGTCAAAAAGGATGACCTGCTGCGCGCCGTGGAAAAATGCCTGCCGGTGCAGCCGGAGCACAGCGACCCGGCCCCGGCCTCCGACACGGGCAGCTACTCCGATGCGTTCAGCCGGGTGGCCGAGATGGAACCGACCAGCTATATTTTGACGGCTGTTCAGGCACTGGGGCTGACCGCCAGAAACGCCATGGAACGCCAGCTGATCGAGTTTTCGATCTTCGGCCAGCTGGACACCCTCTGCCGCCAGACCGGGCAGGGGACAGCCTTCCAGAAAAAAGGGCAGTGCTATCTGCTGCTGGTCAACATGACGCAGGCGCAGGCAACCGGCTGGCTGCACGATGCGCAGGACCTGCTGGAGCAGCGCACCCGGTGCAAGGTCGGCTTTGTGTGCAGCCCCGCCACCGCAGAGATGAGCGCCGTGCCAACCTTTACCGCCCCCTGCCGCGATGCCTGCCGCTGGTTCTATTTTGCCGACCGCTTACCGGATACCGTGCTTGCGATGGATGCACCGCCGTTTGGCGAGGCCCCTGCCGACACCGCCGCCCTGCACCCGCTGCAGGAGGCCGTGGCTGCCAGCTTTGTCGAGACGGACCGGGAGGTTTTCAACCGTGCGGTGGAAAACCTGTTGGCCGCGGTTCCGCCCATCACCGATGGCCGCGCCGATGCGGCTGTCTACCACCTGCTTGTCTGCCGGCGCATGGTGCAGGCGCGGCTGGAACGCTCCGGCGTGCAGTGCGCGGGCGGCAGCAGCGACCTGCTGGATGCCGCGCGCGAGACCGCCGATTACCCGGCGCTGGAAGCGCTGTTCAAGAAATCGCTGGAGGAGCTGTACGGCCAGATGGCCGGGCAGGTCAAGAAAAATGAACATAAGGACATTCAAAAGGTGACCGATTACATTGCCGCGCACTACCGCGAGAACCTGACGCTGGAGGTGCTGGCAAAGCATATCCATATGAATCCGTTCTATTTCAGCAGCTATTTTAAAAAGCAGCTGGGGCAGAATTTCAAGGATTACCTGAACCGCGTGCGGATGGAGCATGCGCTGGAGCTGCTGCTGAACAGCGATAAGCGCAGCTACGAAATTGCCGAGGAGGTCGGCTTCAAGGACTACCGCTATTTTAATGAGGTGTTCAGCCGCTACTATGGCAAGACCCCCGCCGCCTACCGCAAGAGCATTAAGGAGCAAAACAATGGATAACGAGCGCGCACAGTGGGCCGCCCGGATGCTGGCCCAGCGGGTGAACGGCATGGCGGTGCTGTACCCGGCGGCGCTGCGGGTGAAACACCCTTTCCCCCAGATGGAGGAAAAGTACGCGAAATTTGCCTACTGCTCGCGGTATGCGTTCAGCGCCGCGCGCAGCCAGCGCACATTGGAGGAAGCCGCGCCGGATTCGGTGCTGAGCTTCCGGTACCTCGGGCATATCTTCGTCAAGGCTGCGCCGGAGTCGTGGGAAATGACGGAGAACGGGACCCGCGCCGTCTGGTCGCCGCTGCCCGGCGTGCAGGTTGTGACGGAGATTGCTTTGTGTGATGGCGGGCATCTCCGCCGCCATACGGTTACGAGCAAAATCACCTGCGAGGCGTTCGATGCCGGGTTTGCCGTCCCCGATGACTGCCCTGGTGCAGCACACAGCTGCACCGCCACCGCCGCACGCGCGGAACACCCCGGCGGCTTCTGTGCGGCAGAGGACCTGACCGGCCGCGGCACGCCGCTGGTTTTGGAACCCATGCCTAACACGAGCCTGCAGTACCCCCGCACGGTCATCCCGATGGTACAGTATGCAATCCATCCCGGCACAACCGTGCTGGAAACGAAAGTAACATTTGCCTGAGGAAAGCAAGATGAAGGATATTTTCGATCCCCGCAGCTATGGGGCTGTGGCCGACGGCCACGCCAAGGACACAGCCGCGGTGCAGGGGGCGATAGATGCTGCCGCCGCGCAGGGCGGCACGGTGCGGCTGGCAGGCGGTACATTTGTCTGCGGTACGCTGTACCTGAAAAGCAATGTGGCGCTGGAAATCACCAACAGCGCCACCCTGCTGGCCAGCCCCGATATTGCCGACTATGGCACCGATACCCACCACAACCGCTACCGCAACGAGCCGGAGCTGGACCGCTGCTTTCTGTTTGCCCAAGATGCCGAAAATGTCACAATTTGCGGCAGCGGCGTCATTGACGGCAATGCCGCCGCGTTCCCCAACGCAGGCAGCATCTACCGCCCCATGCTGCTGCGGGTGCTGCGCTGCCGCAATGTCCGTGTACAAAACCTGCGGCTGCTGAATGCTGCCGCGTGGGCAACGGCGTTTCTGGATAGCGATTTCATTTGGGCAACCGACCTGCACATTGAAAACCACCGGAACTACAACGGTGACGGCCTGGATTTTGACGGCTGCCGCCATGTCTGGGTGCGCGGCTGCTATATTGACGGCACCGACGATAACCTCTGCCTGCAATCCAGCGGTCTGCCCGTGCAGGATGTGCATATTTCCGACTGCGCATTTACCTCAGTCTGCGCGGGCATCCGGATCGGGCTAAAGTCCATCGGCGGGATTTCCGGCGTGGTTATCTCCAACTGCACGATGCGCAATGTCTGGCGCGAGGGAATCAAGCTGGAATGCACCGAGGGCGGGAGCATTACAGATATTCTGGTGGAGAATGTCACTATGCACAATGTCCGCCGCCCGATTTTTGCAATTTTGAACAACCGCTACCGCCCGGACGATTTAGGCAGCAGTGTGGAGCTGGACCACATACCGCCCATCGGCACGATGGCCAGGCTGCGGTTTGTCGGCATCACAGCTGTAGATGACGAGGAAATGGCCCACACTCAGCGCCGCTTTGGCAACGACATCATGGGCGAGCCGAGGTTCGGCGGCTGCCGCTTTGATGCCAACGCCGCTCACCCGATAGAGGATGTGACGATCCGGGACTTCTGGTATACAGCCATCGGCGGCGTGCGCCTTGCCGACCTGCCCGCCGCGCCCTACCCGGAGGTCCCCGACCGCCTGCAAGCTCCCACCGCCCCCGGCAGCGAGAACTATTATCCAAATTGGAGCCGCACCACCCATTTAGATGCCCGCTATGTGCGGGGGCTTACGCTGGAAAATCTGCACTTCATCACTTTGCACCCGGACGATAGGCCAAAGATGCTGACAGAGGGTCCTACGGTTATGTTATAATTATACAGCTTCAGCAGTAGATGGTACAATTGTAAGTTGTACTCTCCGGTGTTAAGTTGTACGCATCACGGCAAGATTCCAGTGGCAAAAATCCGTTTTTTGTAGTTTTAAGGATAGGATACGATAGTATCTTAGTATTTTATTTATTTAGTTATTTATTTGTGCGGGATTTACCTGTACAGGGAAATCCAGTTTAGGTAAATCTCATTATGGCAAAACAAAAGATCCCCGGAAAGCGGAGATTTTAGGGCAATATTTGGCTGGACGAGTACCACGCCGATGCACTGCGGATGAGTCCAAACCGGGGCGTTTCTCGCGGCGACAGGGGCGGTGTGAGGGGATGGTGTAGAGCTGGTTTGCGTACAACTTCTTGCTGGAGAACAAAACTTATATACTGGTTCGTAGGGCTTTTCACTTGCGAGAACCCTGCGATGTAGGTATCTGCATTTCTCAATAGAACCAAAGCTGCTTCGATGTACAGGTGGCAGCCATGCGGGTAATTTCACGAGTCGCAGAGTTTTCATCGAGCGTTGCTTCCGGATAAAAAAGTTTATCCGCAGAAATACCAAGGCATCGAACAATTTGGCAGCAGGTTTTTAAGCTGGGGGTTCGTTCACCTCGTCCGATAGCAGCAACATAGCGTTCGCTTTTTCGTATGCGCTCTGCAAGGTCCTCTCTTGTAAGACCTTTATCAATGCGAGCGTGTTCAATAGCTATAAGGCAACACCGCATAATTCCCGCCTTACGGCTTAAGCACCGCTCCGGCAGCTGCCGCACCTCGCTCGCCGTATCGGCACTTAGAATTATGCGGTATTGCCATAAATCAACTGCCCGTACACGGTATGATAAGCCGTTGTGCGGGCAGTTTTTTCGATAAGGAATTTTGAAAAAATATGATGGTTACATGCTTAACATACTGCGATAAGGCATTGGACCGATTGTAGGGCGCGATGCACTCATCGCGCCGGAGCAGCCGGAACCCTGCTGGTTGATTATTCCCGCACCATACTGCCTGCAGCTCTTTGCCTTAAATCCTGTTTGTGTTGTGCTATTGTTGTACGATTGCTGTGGTATTCATATGAAAATATAGAAGGCGTTACGCCAAACTGAACGGATGAGCAGCCGCTAATAAAAAATAAAATCCAGCCGGCACGACCCGACAAAGAGCAGTGGGTAGTGCCGGGTTTACTTTTGGATGTTTTTTTGTCTACAGGTTCTTGCGCCGGGGCGGGCAATCTGCTACACTGAAAAAAATGTTATGTACAGGAGGCTGCAATCATGTATTATCTGGGTGTGGACCTTGGGGGAACCAATATCAAAGCTGCGCTTGTGGATGCAGACGGTGCTATTATAAAGGAAGCGAGCACTCCCACCAAACTGCCGCGCCCGGCCGAGGCCGTGTGCGATGATATTGCAGCCCTCTGCAATCAGCTGGCACAGGGCCAGCTGGTAGCGGGCATTGGCGTTGGCTGCCCCGGCACGGTGGGTGGCGGCCTCGTGCGCTACTCCAACAATTTGGACTGGCATGATTTTGCCATGGGGGATTATCTGCGCGCCAGAACCGGCCTGCCGGTTGCTCTTGCCAACGATGCCAACGCCGCCGCTTTGGGCGAAGCACTGGCGGGCTGCGCCAAAGGGGCCGAAAGCGCGGTGATCATCACACTGGGTACCGGCGTGGGCGGCGGTGTGGTGCTGGGCGGCAAACTGCTGACCGGTTACACCGGCGCAGCGGCGGAGCCGGGGCACATGGTCATTCTGGACACCCCGGATGCCCCGCGCTGCACCTGTGGCCGCCCCGGCTGCCTGGAAAGCCTGGCCAGTGCCACCGCCCTGATCCGCATGACCAAAGAAGCCATGGCAGCCCACCCCGAAAGCGCCCTGCATGGCATAGCCGCCCAAAGCGGCGGGGTAAATGGCCGCACCGCCTTTGATGCCGCCGCCCAGGGCGATGCCGCAGGCAAAGCCGTGGTAGAACAGTACATCCATTACCTTGCAGTGGGCGTTGCCAACATGATCAACATCTTCTTCCCGGAAGTGATCGGTCTGTCCGGCGGGGTGGCCAACCAGGGGGAGAACCTGCTGGCTCCCCTGCGCGCCGCGGTGGGACCAATGGTTTTTGGCAATGCTTACGCCCAAAAGCACACCCGCATTACCACCTGCACCCTCGGCTACCGCGCCGGGGTGATTGGAGCAGCGCTGCTGGCCAAAAACCAGGGATGATGCCTTTAGCGGGATAAAAAAGAGAAGATAAAACAAAAAACAGGAAGGAAACACCTTGAGTTTGAACCATACAAAACAAAAAAGCTGGCCCCAGCGCCTGCTGGCTTTGCTGGCGGCGGTGGTGCTGTGTGCCGCGCTGCCTGCCGCCGCGCTGGCAGAGGAAAATACGGCCAGCATCCAGACGCAGGTGAGCGAAACGGATGAGGATATCCCCTGGGCGGATCCGCCGCAGAGCACCCCCGAAACCGGCCGGCCTGACCCTGCCGTGCCAACTCCGCCGCCGCAGGATCCCGCCACCCCGGAAACCGCCCAGACCGGCGAGCATCTGGATGGCTACAGCCTGAGCCTGGGGGAGACAGTCACAATTTATTTTTACGTTACCCTGCCGGAAGATACCCCGCAGGATGCCGCCATGCAGTTTACCCTGCCGGATTCTACCGTAACACAGGTGGCAGTGGCAGATGCAAAGCAGGTGGAAGTAAACGGCAAAGGCTGCACCGCTTTCCCTTGCCAGGTGGCCGCCAAACAGCTGACGGATGATATTGAAGCCCGGATGGTGGTAAACGGTAAATATGGCCCGGTTTATACTTACACCGTAAAGGATTACCTGAACTACCTGCTGGAACACGATTATCCCCAACAGGCAAAGGAGCTGGTCGGCACCCTGCTGGTGTATGGCGGCAAAGCGCAGCTGTACTTTGACTACCGGACCGATGCGTTAGCCGGCACCGCGGAGCCAAACTCCACGGCCAACTGGGGCAGCTACCAGTTTGAAAGCAGCGGCACCCAGACCGATGATTATTACGGCAGCAGCCTGCTGCTGGAGCCCGTTATCCAGATCCGCCACTATTTTATGGTGCCGGACGGCGCGGAATGCACTTTTACTTTTGCCTGGAACGCGGGTGAGCCTGAAACCGAATTGCAGCCCGTGGATACCAACACCCGCTTTGACGGCAAAAAGGTATATTATGTCGTTACACCGGCCATTGCGTTCCGCCGCGCGGATGCCATGCCGGTGGTTGCCATGCGGCAAAACGGGGCGGACCTGTGCATCCTGCGCTATGGGGTGTTCAGCTATGGCGATATGGTCCGCGCGCTGGCAGCGGTGGATGAAAGCCAGCTGCCGCTGCTGAACCTGCTCCGCGCGCTGGATGACCTGACCACCGCCGCACAGCGTTACAGCGTGGCAGGCTGATGCCGCAACGCCCCCAAATATAAAAAGGAAAACAGCAATGAAGAAAAAAATAGTCCTGGCCGTTGTGGTGGCAGCCGTGGTGCTTGCCGCTGCCTTTGCACTGCACCGGCCGCAGGCAGGTACCCAGCCAACCCCGGAGCCGACCCGGCAGGCGGAAACGAATGATGCCGTCCCGGCAGAGCCCACGCCGCAGCCCGCCGCGACGGCTGAACCGCAGCCCACGGCAACTACTGTCCCGCAGCAGACAACTGCCCCCAAGCCGACCCAGAAGCCCGCAACGAAAAAAACACCGGTGCTGAACGCCGCCGGTCAGCCCACCGCCAGTGCCGCGCCCGCAGAAAATGGTGACGGCGAACCGGCGGACAACACGAAGGAAGCGACAGAAACCCCGCCCCCCAGCGCAATCCAAACCCCGCCTGTGGACGAGGAAAACATTGAATTGCCGTTTGTTCCGGCAGAATCATGAAGAGCGGCGGTAAGGACGATGCAAATGGAAACGTATATGCTGAATCTGTAAAACGGCGGAATGATTTTCCATGGTATAAAAACTCAGGCTGTCCCCAACAGGGAACAGCCTGAGCTTTTTGATACAGGATTATAATTTTACAACACTTTCGCTCCGTTGGCCGTCAGCTTAAAGGTGGCGCCCAGCAGGTCAGCGGCGCCGCGGCACATCAGCATGCGGTTCAGGAAAATTTCGAAATATTCGTACATCGAGCAGATGTCCGTGTCGATCTGCAGATTCAGCGAGATGACCTTTTTGTCGGTGTTGATCTTTAATGTCTGGTCCGTTACGGCATAGTTGACCCGGTCGTGGATGTCAAAGCTGGCTTTGGGCTTTTCCCGCACGCGGCTGCGGCGCACATCAGTTTTGTCGCCAATAATCAGCGCAGCCGAAATGGGGTCCACCGCGCCGCCGGTGGATTCGTCATGGTTGGAAATGGCCGAAACAATGGTAATGCGGTCCGCAACGCTCAAATCATACTGCTTCAAAATCTCGTTGGCCAGCAGGCCGCCGTATTCCGCGTGGTGGGTGCGGTTGATGGCGTTGCCGATATCGTGCATGTACCCGGCAATTTTAGCGAGCTCAATATCATGGGCGCTGTAGTCAAACTTTTTCAGGATGTGCGCAGCGGTTTCCGCCACATGGATGCAGTGCGCCTGCGAATGGTCGGTAAAGCCCAAAAGTCCCAAATTCTGGTTGCCCTTTTTCAGCAGCTCGTTTACTTCGGCATTGTGTTTGATGTCATGGTAGGTCATAGTGATCCACACTTTCCTGTTGGTTCTTAAGGCAATACCGCATAATTCTAAGTGCCGATACGGCGAGCGAGGTGCGGCA
>ERZ772889.1267-NODE-1267-length-23480-cov-12.421601_pt1 | contig 23480 bp, 22 predicted proteins | sample MGYA00512127_ERZ772889 | MGnify/ENA primary metagenome ERZ772889 (study PRJEB29015, sample SAMEA2737689) | human gut metagenome | biome: human gut; feature: human-associated habitat; material: faeces | place: China | collected 2012 ...
GCACAAGGGGGCAGAATCGCTTGGTTTTAGGGGGCAGCTTACACTGGATTTTCCAGTAACAAGTTGTTATTTTCCAATTGTACCGGGGTATAAATAGTCCAATAAACATAGATTTAGCAACAGTAATGCCCTCTTTTCTTGCTTTTAGCATTTTTGCACACATCTTTTTGATATTAAAAGTATTCAATCGCTTCTCCAAGTTTGACACTTTTATGCCCGGCAATAGACTGGGATTGTATCTCTGCCGGCTCATCACAAAACGGCTTGCTGGAGAGATAAAAATATATCCTGCATATAAGGAAGGTACACGAATGATTGTTACTCTACCCATCAAATAGAGATATTGATCTTTATCGATGCTGCTTCATTTTCAGGTATATGTAAGATTGTACACCCAAGAGAATCACAAACAGATACTCAGCCATCAGATATACCGGAAGGGTAGCAATGAAACTATAACTCAACAGATATAGGTAAACCAGATAGAAAGCTATAGTGGATATCTGAAAAATAAATGCAATCCGGGTATTGCCTGTACCTGTTACTGCATGCATAAAAACATAACCGGGCAGAGCAAATGTATAATTCAGTAACATTACAATAAACGGATAATAAGCAAACTCTATCAATGCAGGATTATCTGTATAAAATCCGACAACTTGCTTATTTAATAACAGAGCAATAATTATTAGGGGAAAGCCAACTGCATATCCTAATCTGAGGATTTTACCACAAAGCCGGAACATGCTTTTCCCCTCTCCCGCACCAATCAGGTTACTGACCAGCGAACCGGTAGTGGCTGCAAAAGAATTGACTATCACAAAGAAAACAGTAGAAATACTTCTGATTATATTGGATACAGCCAATTGTACTTCCCCCAACCGTGCAATAGCCACAAAAAAGAGAAACCACGGAATAACACTAATGAAAGCATGCATCATGCTCCATACAGATAAATGAAAAAGTGACTTTAATAGTTTCCCATCGTAAACAAGTCTTAACCCCCAATTCTCTTTGTTCATTTGCAAGAAGACGTAGATAACCAATATCAATAAAGAACTGGCTTCAGCCAGTAAAGAAGCTATTGCCGCCCCTGAAATCCCCCAATTAAAACTGAAAATAAACAAGTAATTACATGGGATGTTGATAAGAACTGCGAGAGTAGCTGCCCACGACAATACTCTCGTTTTCGTAATCCCAACAAAGAAAGCGCGAAATGCAAGAAACGGAAAAGAGAATAACAGGCCGAAACATCTCCACTCCAGATAGTCGACCACAGTTTTATAAATCTCTGGAGAATGAATAAAAAACTTCAAGATAACAGGTGACAACACATAGGAAGTAAAACTTAAGAATACGGCCAACCCGCTCAAAAAGAATAGACCTTGGAAAAAGGTTTTTCCCGTTTCTTTGTATCTTTGCTCCCCGTTCCTGCGGGCAATCATGACCTGTAAACCGAGACTGAAACCAAATCCCAGCATATAAATGGCCAGATAATAAACACTTGCAAGTGCAGAAGCTCCTAACTCCACTTCGCCCACATGTCCCAGAAAAATAGCATCAGTAATATTGATTAATTGCTCCATCAGCATGCTCATCATTACAGGAAAGTTGATGAGCCATATTTGTTTATAGGTATAATTCATTATTCCACTAGAATAAGCGCATGCCACACAACTATATACATAGCCGCATGCCACTCGATATAAATAAATCAGGTATGAAAACTCTGTGACGAACTACAGAAATCCGTCAAATAGCAGAATAGCTTTTATTGGAAGGTGCTATTCGTGGAGCGTAGCTATATACAGAGTTGGTGCTTCATAAGTTGAACAATCGTTTTATTTGAATTTCACACGCCAAATATAGCAAAAATAATCAAATAGAGCTATTTTTAGACAAATGACTACTATTCCATTTCCCAAATTTCCCCTTACATTTGCTTTTAGATTAAATAATACATAATGACAATATAAAAAAATCTTTCTCTTCTTATTTTTATCGGATCACTTACCGGATGGCCAATATCGATGAAAGGACAGAATCATGAAACAGCCACTTTTAAGAATCCTATCGTCTCCGGATTTCATCCCGATCCCAGTATCTGCCGGGTAGGAAACGACTATTACTTGGTAGCTTCCAGCTTCGAATGGTTCCCCGGAATTCCTGTCTTTCACAGTAAAGACCTGATGTATTGGCAGCAAATAGGATATGTACTAAATCGTCCTTCCCAACTACAAATGAAAGACAGATTGAAGCATTCAAACAGTAGGACGTGTACTTGCTACTGAAAAAGCTACCGGATTACCCCCTGTAGTATTTAAGAAAGAACCGGTAAGAGACGAATTTGATGAGGATTCATTGCGTTTCTGTTGGAACTTTCTACGAACACCTTTTGAAAAATGGTATCAACTAGAAAATGGCAAGCTGATTATTAATGTACGTCCTAATTCCGTCAGTGAAGACTGACTTCTTTGAATATCAAAGTAATGAATAATTACGCATGACCTTTAAATATAGGGAAAATAACAAAAAAACAGGATAGACATGCAAGGATAAACAGTTACTTGTTATACTTTTGCAATCAAAGAACTATCCTGTATGAAACCAACCGACATTACAAGAGAGGAAATGTGGGTCAGACAGAATTTATCTGCTGCCGATATTGACTATAGCATCTGGGAGCGTGATAAATTAATGCTCCACCAAATGTCCCGCCTTAACCAAAGCTGTACCTTTGTGGTGGATGTATATAAGTTCAGATATGCCTTTGCCTCCTCTAACTTTGTAGACTTACTGGGTTATGACAGCCATAAGATAGCTACATTGGAGAGACAGGGAGATTATTTGGAATCTCGCATCCACCCCGATGACCAACAACAATTGCAAGCCTTGCAGATTCGGTTAAGTCAATTCATTTATAGTCTGCCTCCGGAGCAGAGGAATGATTATTCCAATATCTACAGTTACCGGGTACGAAATACCAGGCAGCAGTATGTACGGGTTATCAGCAGGCTACAAGTTTTAGAAAAAGACAGTACCGGGAAAGCATGGCTCATACTCGGGAGCATGGATATCGCACCGAATCAAAAAGATTCGGATCAGGTAGATTGTACTGTATTAAATCTAAAGAATGGACAGACTTTCTCCCCTACCTTACTTACGAATCCACGAATCCATTTGACACAACGTGAACTGGAGATTTTACAGCTTATCCAAAAAGGGCTGTTGAGTAAAGAAATAGCTTATAATCTCCGCATAAGTATTCATACGGTTCATATTCACCGACAAAACCTTCTGCATAAATTAGGAGTACAAAATTCGATAGAGGCTATCAATGCAGGATTGGAATTGGGGGTACTAAGCTAACCCGGAAGAAATACCTTATTTACGGCATCCAGGTCATAACGCCTGTAACCGGATGTTGGATTCTCCATTCCATGAATTCCTCATAACTGCGTATGCCATCCCGGATAACAGCCACGTAGTATTCCACTCCCATAATCTTTTCCGACTCAGGAGTCTCATATTTCAGTTTTAAAATAGCATACTTTGTTTCCTCAGTCAGAACAGCAGAAAGCCGTTCAGCAAACTTTTCAAAATAGCCGTCATACCGGGAACCTTCCAGAATATGGATCATATCAATCTGCCAAAGCTCATTATCTGCATCCCGATACCAGGCATGCCACTCCACACATTCCGCCTCAGTATCCAACAGATTCTTATGTTCCATCTTCATAAAAGATTTATTCTCTGTCAATTTTACCATCGCCTGAAAACTGTCAGACAAACTAAACTGTGGGGTATAAATATGAAAATCAATATCCAGGTGTTTCATCAATAACCCTGTATTCAAAGAACCTACGAGATTCACTCTGGCACCCACACTTTCCCAAGTCGGAATGATTTTTGTGTCTTCTATTATTTTCCAGGCTTTCTGCTGATTTCGCCTGGCAAGATCAAGGATATCCATATTCTTTCTTTTGAAATGACTTGCAAATGTAGAAAAAAGGATGGATATATAGCTATAAATAGCTATTTAATAATCTGACAATTTGGACTAACTTTGCCACCCTTTCCAAACTTTTCAGCTATAAAATTAAAAGAACTATGACACTTTATCAAACAGAGCAACAAGAAAAAGTACACTTGCAACAAGTCATCAGTATCATAAATGATACGATTCATAACACTGATACTTCGGTCAAAGAACATGTAGAAACCTTACAGGAATATAAAGATTATATCTGGTCGAACAAAGATATTGATCCTCATGAAATCCGTTCTATGCGCGAGAGTATCCTCAATCATTTTGCACTAGGTGAAAGTGTGATTGATAAACGCAGGCGACTGGGCAGGATACTGGATATTCCTTATTTCGGGAGGATAGATTTTAAAGAAAAGAAAAACGGTGCCAATATTCTACCTATTTATATAGGTATACACACATTTTACGATTCTCAAAGCAAGATGAATCTGATATATGACTGGCGCGCTCCTATTTCCAGTATGTTCTACGATTATGAACTGGGAGAAGCAACTTACACCTCTCCCGTCGGTGAAATCAGTGGAGATGTTTCGCTCAAACGTCAGTACCGCATCCGCAAAGGTAAAATGGAGTACATGATAGAAAGTTCGCTGACGGTTCACGATGAAATTCTTCAAAAAGAACTCAGCAATAATGCAGACGATAAAATGAGGAATATCGTTACTACCATCCAGCGGGAACAGAACCGGATTATTCGCAATGAGGAAGCCCACATACTTATTATCCAAGGAGTTGCTGGATCGGGCAAAACGTCCATCGCCTTACATCGCATCGCTTACCTGCTCTATACACTGAAAGGGGATATATCTTCAAAAGACATACTGATAATCTCACCTAATAAAGTTTTTGGCGATTACATCTCGAATGTCCTTCCCGAATTAGGGGAAGAAAGTGTGCCTGAAACCAGTATGGAACAGATTCTTTCGGAAGTTCTTGAAAATAAATACAAATACCAGAGCTTTTTTGAACAGGTAACGGAATTACTTGGGAAAACGACTCAGGGTTTCATAGAACGGATAAAATATAAATCCTCCTTTGATTTCATTTCGCAGCTTGATAAGTTTATTCTCTATATGGAGAATAACTATTTCAAAGCTACAGACGTAAAACTCACCAGGCACATCACTATCCCTTCTGAATATATTGAAGAGCAATTCAGACGCTTCAATCGCTATCCCATGCGTCAACGATTTGAGGCGATGACAGACTACCTCCTGGAAATGATGAAGGTACAATACTACTTTACGGTTACCACCGCCGACAGGAATCTGTTGAAGAAAGAAATAAAAAGAATGTTTGCAGGTAACAATGATCTTCAAGTTTATAAAGAGTTCTTTGAATGGATTGGTAAACCCGAACTATTCAAATTACGGAAAAACAGAATACTGGAATACACTGACCTGGCCCCTTTAGCATATTTACATCTGGCTTTAGATGGGAATATTACCCAATACTGTGTCAAGCATCTTTTGATAGACGAGATGCAGGATTACTCTCCGATTCAATACAAAGTTATCCAGAAACTATATCCCTGTCGGAAAACAATTCTTGGAGATGCCTCCCAGTCTGTCAATCCTTATGGTTCGTCAACCGCCGGGATGATCAGAAAAGCATTCACTATGGGCGAAGTAATGAAGCTTTGCAAAAGTTACCGTTCTACATTTGAGATTACGGATTTTGCACAGAAAATTCAAACGAATAATGAATTAGAACCAATCATGCGACATGGTGAATTCCCTTCAGTCCTACAATTCGAGAATACAGAAAAGGAAAGTTCCGGTATTATCGCCCTGATTTCATCCTTCAAGAAATCCGGTTATAAGTCACTCGGAATAGTATGTAAAACTGAAGCACAAGCGAAAGAACTGGCAGAAAGTCTACAGACATATACTGCTGAAGTTTATTTTCTATCCAATCAAAGCTCCGCTTTTGTGAAGGGTATCATCGTTACCTCATCTCACATGGCAAAAGGATTGGAATTTGATGAAGTTATCATTCCTTATGTCAATGACAAAAACTATAACTCAGCTATTGATAAAAGTATGCTCTATGTAGCCGTAACAAGGGCAATGCATAAATTGACACTGACTTACAATGGGAAACTAAGTGAATTCGTTCCTGCTTTTAAACTTTAAAAAAAGAAATTTATTCCAGTTTCTGTCCAGATTCTCCTTCTATATTTGCAATATCATAATAAACCAAAGTATTAATTATTAAAAATAGAAGAATATGAAAAAGTTAGTCTTGTTATTAGTATGTATGTTCACAATGCACACAATGGTTATGGCGGATAATGATAAACCCATCCAGGTCAATCAACTTCCAGCAAAAGCTCAAACTTTCCTCAACACTTATTTTAAAGATCACAAAGTAGCATTGGCGAAACAGGAAACGGAATTGTTCTATAAGAGTTACGATGTAGTCTTCACCAATGGAGAAAAAGTTGAATTCGATAAGGCGGGAGAATGGACAGAAGTTAAATGCCAGCAGAATGAAGTTCCTGCACAAATCATCCCGGAAACTATCCGCACTTATGTAAAGACTAACTATCCGGATACTAAGATCGTACAGATAGAGAAAGATAAAAAAGAATATGAAGTGAAGCTGTCTAACCGTTGGGAAATCAAGTTCGATTCGAAGATGCGGGTAATTGATATCGATGACTAAATAAAACAGAGTAATCTGCGAGAAGTCGCACAAACGAAAATATTTTTGTTACATTTGCAGCCGATTAACAAAAATAATACCGGCTATCGGTTCAATACCGATAGCCCAATATCATGAGGAAAAGACGACTTTATAGAACGACTATACGCTTCCGGAAATGGAGCCGGAAAGCCTATGCTGCATTTGCCAGTCTGGGCCGTTGTGTCACTATTGGTTGTCTGCCAAAAAATGTGGCAGATTGTTCTCTTTCCAAACAAAATTCCGGAACATCGGCCGGCTACAAAACCGGCGGACAAAACCTGGAAGATACAGATAACGATAAAGGACAGGAAACGGATATAGGCATACCGCTGGGATGTGAAAACGGATTGGGAACAATGCTTGAAATCTTCGGTTTCAAGGGATTGCTGCCTGTATTGTGTCCGACTACCATCGGTCCTGAAGGGAAAAAAGATATAAACACTATTATAAAAAAGAGTGGAACACAAATGACGCGGATCATGCAAATGCTGTTTTCAGATTTGCATGATCCGTGTCATTTGTGTTTTGTATTCTCCTAAAACAACGTAAGAATATGACAGTAGAAGAATTGAAAAACAAAGTACTACAAGATGTACCCATCACACAGGCAGAAGCAGAATGGCTGGCTACACAGCCGGATAAGGAAGGCCTTTATGAAGCGGCACACGAGATTACGACAGCACGGGCATCACAGGAATTTGATATGTGCTCCATCATCAATGCAAAATCCGGACGCTGTCCTGAAAATTGCAAATGGTGCGCACAATCATCACACTATAAGACGAAAGCGGATGTTTACGATCTGGTGGATAAGGAGGAATGTCTGCGTCATGCACTACACAACGAATCACAAGGCGTGGCACGTTTCTCATTGGTAACCAGTGGACGGAAACCTTCAGGAAAGAATATGGAGAAACTGTGTGAAGCAGCACGATATACGAGGCAAAAAAGTTCCATTCAACTCTGTGCTTCACTGGGATTACTGAACGAAGACGAACTACGTGCTTTGTATACAGCAGGCGTGACGCGCTACCACTGTAATTTAGAAACTGCCCCAAGCCACTTCCCTACCCTGTGCAGCACACATACGCAGGAAGAAAAACTACAGACACTGGCAGCCGCCCGCCGCGTAGGAATGGATATCTGTTGCGGCGGTATCATCGGTATGGGAGAGACAGTTGAACAACGAATTGAATTTGCCTTTACATTGAGAGATTTGGAAGTACCTTCCATTCCCCTGAATCTGTTGCAACCCATCCCGGGAACACCGCTGGAAAACCAAACTCAACTGACAGAAGAAGAAGTGCTGACCACCATTGCTTTGTTCCGTTTCATCAATCCGACAGCTTATCTGCGATTTGCCGGCGGACGTTCTCAGTTAACAAAAGAAGCTGTGAAAAAATCCTTGTACATAGGTGTAAACTCCGCCATCGTGGGAGATTTGCTAACTACTCTCGGATCTAAAGTTTCGGAAGACAAAGCGCTGATAGAAGATGCGGGATATCGTTTCAGCGACTCACAATTCGACAAGGAGCATTTATGGCATCCTTATACATCGACCACCAACCCACTTCCTGTATATAAAGTGAGACGTGGAGACGGGGCAACCATTACACTGGAAAACGGACAGGTGCTCATAGAAGGCATGTCTTCCTGGTGGTGCATGGTACACGGATACAATAACCCGGTACTGAATCAGGCTCTCCGGGAGCAAACGGAAAAAATGTCGCACGTCATGTTCGGTGGACTGACACATGACCCGGCCATAGAACTGGGTAAGTTACTGTTACCACTTGTACCGCCATCCATGCAAAAGATATTTTATGCAGACTCTGGTTCGGTAGCTGTAGAGGTAGCTATGAAGATGGCTGTACAGTATTGGTATGCCATGAGTCAGTCGGCACCGGATTGGGCACATCTGGCTAAAAAAAGTAATTTTGTAACCATTCGACGCGGTTATCACGGAGATACCTGGAATGCAATGTCCGTATGCGATCCCATAACTGGAATGCATTCCCTATTCGGTTCGGCATTGCCGGTACGGTACTTTTCATCCCGTCCGCAATCACGGTTCGATGGCGACTGGGATGCGGATGATGCACTGGAACTGCTGGATATTATAGAAAAACATCATGAGGAACTGGCAGCACTGATCCTGGAACCCATCGTTCAGGGTGCAGGCGGCATGTGGTTCTATCATCCGCAATTCTTGCGGGAAGCTGCCAGAATATGCAAGGAATATAATATATTACTGATCTTTGATGAAATAGCCACTGGATTCGGGCGTACAGGCAAGATGTTTGCTTGGGAATATGCAGGCGTGGAACCAGACATTATGTGCATAGGCAAGGCATTAACAGGAGGATACATGACCCTGTCTGCAGTGCTGACCACAAATAAAGTAGCGGATGCGATTTCCAATCACGCACCGGGTGCTTTCATGCATGGCCCCACATTTATGGGAAACCCACTGGCATGTGCAGTGGCATGCGCCTCCATACGCTTGCTGACTTCACCCGAATATGACTGGCAAGGAAAAGTGAGCTGCATTAAAGAACAGTTGTGGCGTGAACTGGAACCAGCACTACTACTTCCGCAAGTAGCAGATGTCCGTGTATTGGGTGCCATCGGAGTGATTGAAGTACAAGATCCGGTAGACATGGCCTGGATGCAGAAACGATTTGTGGAAGAAGGCATTTGGGTACGCCCCTTTGGAAAACTGGTATACATCATGCCACCGTTTATCATAGAACCGGAGCAATTGACGAAGCTGACAAGCGGATTGTTGAAGATTATAGGAGAAATGGAATGAGTATAATAGAGCAAATGCAGCAGGAGCTGCAAGAACTGAAAGAGAGCAGTAATCTGCGGATATTACCCGACCTGATCCATGAAGGACGGGATGTCATCGCAAACGGACAGCGAATGCTAAATCTTTCCTCTAATGATTATCTGGGACTGGCTACAGACCGGACCTTGCGGGAGGAGTTTCTGAAAGAACTGACAGCCGACAGTTTTTTGCCAACATCTTCCTCATCACGTCTATTAACAGGTAACTTCACCATCTATGAGGAACTGGAACAGACGCTCGCAGAACTCTTTGGAACTGAAGCAGCACTGGTATTCAACAGTGGTTATCACGCTAATACAGGTATTCTACCTGCCGTGAGCGACGCACAGACCCTGATACTGGCAGATAAACTGGTACACGCAAGCCTGATTGACGGCATTCGACTTTCGACAGCAAAATGTATCCGTTACCGGCACAATGATCTGAAACAACTGGAACGACTATTGGCTGAAAATCATGCGGTATACAGACAGGTGATTATTGTCACCGAAAGCATTTTCAGTATGGACGGAGATATAGCCGATCTGAAAGAACTGGTACGACTGAAACGTATGTATGAGAATGTGTTACTCTACGTGGATGAAGCACACGCTTTCGGAGCGCGGGGTGAACAAGGACTGGGGTGTGCAGAAGAAGCCGGATGTATTCGGGAGATTGATTTTCTGGTAGGGACTTTTGGCAAAGCAGCCGCATCAGACGGAGCATATATCGTTTGCCGGCGCACCATCCGGGAGTATCTGGTGAATAGGATGCGGACACTTATTTTTACAACAGCTCTTCCTCCGGTAAATATCGCATGGACTTTGTTTATTGTGCGGCGATTGGCTGAATTCAGAGAGCGAAGAATACATTTAAAAAATATCAGCAATATTCTTCGCGAAGCTTTAAAAGAAAAAGGATATACTTGTCCGAGTAACAGTTATATAGTACCGATGATTGTAGGGAAAAGCTCAGACACGATTCTAAAGGCGGAAGAGTTACAACGGCATGGGTTTTATGCCTTGCCGGTACGGCCTCCTACGGTTCCGGAAGGAACATCACGCATTCGTTTTTCGTTGACAGCGGAGATAAGGGAAGAAGAAATCAGGAAACTGATAAAGATAATTATATAGATACGCGAATGAAGCGGACGAACACGGGTTTTGATTTTTCATCCGCATCGTCCGCATACCTTAAAAAGTATACAGGATTATGAAACAAGTTTATATAATAAAAGACAGGCATCCCCGGCTATTGCTATTTTTTGCCGGTTGGGGAGCCGATGAAACGCCATTCAAAGATTATCAACCTGCAGACAGTGATTATATGCTCTGTTACGATTACCGGACACTGGATTTTGATGCTTCATTGCTGAAAGGATATAAGAAGATTAATGTCATCGGTTGGTCAATGGGTGTATGGGCTGCATCTCGGGTAATGGATAAATTACAGGAAACAGATACATCTCTCATAATCAAAAATAGTATAGCCATTAACGGCACTCCCTATCCTATTGATGATACGTGTGGCATTCCATCCGTTATTTATCACGGAACCCTGGAAGGGTTGACAGGTCCTTCCCTGAATAAGTTTCTAAGAAGGATGTGCTTCAACGGAGAGGCATTCAAAGAGTTTCTGAATATTACTCCCAGACGACCATTGGAAGAATTGAAAGAAGAACTGGCTGAAATAGAACGCATGTATCTCGCACAACCTACTACTTCATTCCATTGGCAACAAGTAGTAGTGGGAAGTAACGACCGTATCATTCCACCCGATAATCAACTGAATGCCTGGCGTAAAGAAGAAGAGAATAACCGGAAAAAGATATGGGTACATTATACGGAAGATGCTCATTATCAAGTTGAACTGTTCCGATACTATTTGCAGGATATATGGACAAAAGATTGATTGCAGAACGATTTGCCCGTGCACGGGATACCTACTCACGCGAAGCACGGGTACAGCAACAAGTAGCCGAGAAAATGTTACGGTTACTGGCAGAGCATACTTCCCTCTTTCATCGTATCGTAGAATTTGGATGTGGTACAGGCAGTTATTCCAGGTTATTGTTGGACAAGCTACAACCGGAAAGTTTGCTGCTGAATGATTTATGTCCGGAAATGAGAGAATGTCTTACTGATTTGCTTTCACAAAATATGGTGCAATTCATTCCGGGGGATGCCGAAGCCTTGGACTTTCCCGAAGGAACGGATTTAATCACTTCCTGTTCTACCTTGCAATGGTTCAATGATCCAGAGGCGTTCTTCGCCCGTTGTCATCGTTTCCTGTCGGAAGAGGGTTATCTGGCTTTTAGTACCTTTGGCGCTGAAAATATGCGCGGCATCCTCCACGCCGTTGCGGAAGCGTCCGACGATCTGCACGGCTTCGGTCGTGGGGTCGATGACGGTGTGCGCCGCAAACGAAAGGTCGGTTACGATCAGCACGCAGGCTGTTGTTGGCAGCTCGATGTCTACCGCCGAAAAGAAACGGCTCGTGAAAAAGTTGATTTCGTCCAGTTCTTCGAGCGAGGAGTAAGCCCGCGAAAAATCCCGCTTGCGGAGTTTCTTCACACTCTCGTAACTGCAAAAGACCTTGCACCGTTTCTCGATCTTATAGGTGCAGATCATGCGGTGGATCGTATCGGTCGAGTTTAGAAAGATGCAGAGCGGATGCCCTTTGCCTTTTACCTGTCCCATAAGGGTACGCACCCAGCCGACGGTGTTGTTCGTGTGTATGAGCAACATTTTCGGCTTGTGGTCGTAGGTCGGGCGGAGTATCTTCATCGTAAAGCCCTGCTGCTCGAAACGTGGATCGGACGGGATGATCGGCGTCGCGGAAACCATCGCCTTTTGCTTGCATCGGAAAAAATCATCCATCGGGAGCGTGATAGAGCCGCGATAGCCTGCATCCTGTATCGTGCGTTCGCACTCGTCGAACAGCATGAACCATTCACCGTGCATATCCGTATGCGTCTGTATCATCGCCGAGCGGACTTTGGGGAAACTTTCGGGCGTGGTCATGATTTTCAGATAGCCGTCGTTGTAGTTCGTGTTCAGAAAGTCGATGATGTCCTCGGTCGTTACGCCCTCGAACACGCCGAGTATCTGTGGGTGCTTTTTCATCTTGCCCTCGATAACGGGAACATTCGGCTCGATGATGACGGAGTGTCGGGGCGCATTGATCTCGGCATAGGTCGCACCGCATCCCGTGACGGTCTTGTTGATGATCGAATTGGTCGGTATTTCGGGCATCACGGCGTCGAACCGCTGGCCTGCATCTATTGTGATATATTCAATCTTCATTGCTTTGTGTTTAGATGGTTAAAAAACTTGGGGAGCGAGCGGTGAAACCCGCTCCCCTCGTTCAGCAGTTTAGTTCAGCAGGTCGGTGATGTCCTCCATCGCCTCGGCAGGCATCACGACTTTGCCGTTGGGAAAGTGGTACTTTTTGGCGAGGTAGCCGATGCCCTCCTCGCTCTCGTTGTACTCCTCGGAGGTGATCGCGGTCAGTTTCTCCATCTCGGCGGCCACCTCTGCCAGCCACTCGGACTGACAGCAGATTTCACGGTCGGGTTCGAACTCCGTCACTTCGGGCAACTCCTTACCCATCAGGAACGCCAGCAGGTAGTTCCAGATTTGGGCGTTCAGCAGGAGTTTGCCATCCAGTTCGGTGTACCCCTTACGGATTCCAAACCACACGTAGCCGCATCCAGCCACGTCTACACGGGTGGTCACGATCAGGGTGGTAGCCCCTGCCGCAATCGCTTTCGCCAGCGTGCGGAACATTTTGGCGTTCCCTACGGGTTTGATTTTAATTACTCGGAGGTTCGTTTTCTCCTCCTGTTCTTCTGCGCGGTTCCCAGCTACCTGCTGCGATGCCGCTGTTACATTGATATTTTTCATATTATTAAAATTTGAGTTTGCATTGCCATTGATGTTTGCAAGCGTTTCCATAATCGTTATCTTTTTTATTAAGTTTTGTTACCGCCTCTTTCGGGCTGTCGGCTACTCCCTGTAATCTTGGTCGGCCGTACGCTCCGACCTCGTTCACGACTGCAAAAGTGGTCGATTTTTTTTGCTTCTCCGAGCCTTTCGAGGTAGAGGTTGCAGGCTATATTCAGACCTATTCTTTACCTCTGTCTTTTAATTGGTTACATTTTGCGTTTCATCGGTCGTTTTTTTAGTTCAACCTCCACTTTCGGGCTTTCGGTTTCTCCCTGCGGATTCATCGGCCGTACGCTCCGATTTCCTCCGCTTGCAGTATATAAAACACTTGAACACGCCCTTTCGCTAATCGGTTTGGGGTAGAGAATATCGGCTTGTTTTTGGCCTGTTCTTTACCTCTGTTCTTCACTCCGTTGCAAAGAGCCGTTTTCAGTTGTTTTTTAGTTTGGTACATTGTCTTGTCGTTATTGATTACGCTGGCAAATATCGACCATTTTTTCGCGTTCTCCGAACCTTTCGAGGTAAACAATGTCGGCTGTTTTCATGCCTATTATTTACCTGTTTGTCAGTTTTATGTCAGATTCTTTTACTCCGTTACGATAACGCGAAAATCGCTCTTGGGTTTCGGCGGAGCAGGTAAAGAAAAAGGGTGCATTTCTGCACCCATTCTCTACCTGAAATATTTCGGTTATTCAGAATAAATCCTTATGAACGATATTGTCCGTTACGATGTGTATTTTCCCGAACGCGACAGACGGGAATTTCGGTATCTTTTCCCCGCCGTATTTTTGTACGTTCTTCTTTATATAGCCGATGTCGGCGCGTATGTTTTTGGGGTTGAAAGAACCGTCATAGCCTTTATAGGAGGGATAGCACCCGACGAAGCGGGTGTAATTGTAGATCAACCTGCAAAGTTCGTTCGGCGTGTCGGGATTCTCGGACATTGCATTTTCTTCATGGAGCATCCGATAAATCCCGTATGCGACAATCGGATAGCGCGTATTCATCGGCTTGGCTCCTGCCGACGGTTTGCGTCGTTCCAATTCCTGCCGTGCTTCCTCGGCGGTCTGAATGTCGGGGAAATAATCGGCGAGTTCCTTTCGGATTAGACGGAACAGCCAGTTATTCGTATTGGGAATCGTCTGCGGCTCCTGCTTGCGGCTGTTGGTGCGCAGGGTTACGGGCATTTCCTGTTCTCCGACACGTTCGTACAGGTTCCGATGCCGTTGTTCGGTTTCTTCCATAAAAAGCATCAGTTTCGCCCACTCGCCCTTATAGATGTTCCAATCTTCCCAATATACGTGTTCATATAACTCCTCCTCGTTGAATTTGCGGTCGGTGATGATGTAAGCCATGAACAAGAGGGCTTCCCGCAGTCGGTCGGTCAACAGGGGCGTTTCTCCGAACTGTTCCATATAAGCGTCATAATCGAAACGGTTGGTCGGCAACCGTATTTCGTGTTCCTCTTGGATTGCTTTGGCGGCGGAGATGCCCGTACTCGATTCTATTTCATTGGTAAAGTATCCCAGCGTAATGCCGAAATAGTTTTCCAACAACGGGGCGATTTCCCGTAAGGAGCGGGTATCGGTAGCCAAACAGCCTTTCGAGCCTGTAAGTTCGTTCATAAGCGGTGATTGTTTCAACGAATTTACAAAATTCCGCTTTCTGTCGCAACCGACGACCGCAGAAAAAAGAAAAGGGACTATCCGATGCAATCGGATAATCCCTTAAAAGGTAGTGACAAACTTGGTTTCGGGGGCTATAAGATAGACCTTTTTTCAAACCTTGTCACCACCTCACAATAAGTTTTGCATGGCCGCATCTATCTGCGAGTTCTCGAATGAATCGAGGTAGATTTGCGTAATCTTTTCCGAACTATGACCCAGCGATTCGCTGATGATGGATGTTGAAACTCCCGACCTTTTCAGCACGGTTGCAAACGAGTGTCGTGCAACGTATGTCGTGAGCGTGATAGGCAGGTGCAGATGCTCGCCGATTAGCTTCAGATAGCGATTTATCCGCTTGTTCGTCCGTTGCACCCGTCCGTACTGCTGTTGCGCCGTAACGTGAACAGAACGCCTTAAAACAGGGAAAATGTAATCCTGCGGATGTGCGTTCGGTTGGCGGTACTTGTCGATAATAGCAAGGGCAGCAGGTTGGAGTTGGAACGACAGGAGTTTACCCGTTTTCTGACGGTTGAAAACCAGCCGCCCGTCCACGATGTCGGCATAGCGGATGTGCAGAATATCGGTCAGATTGATGCCGCATGACAGGTAGCTGAACAGGAACAAGTCTTTGGCAAGTTGCAGGAACGGTTTGGGGTACTTGGTCAGCGTCCGCACCTCGCAATCCATAATCCGCCGAATATCTTCCTTTGTCAGCGACCGTTTGGCCGTGGCTTCCTTGAATCGGCTCACTTTGAACGTGTCGAAAGGGTAGTCCGTTTTCTTGATTAGGCCGTCGGTGATTGCGCTGTTGTAAAGCACCCGCAACGAACGGAAACGGATGCCGATGGAGTTGTCGGAATAATGCCGTTCCACCCGCAGCCATTGTTCGTACCGTTTCAGCCATTCGGCGTCGATGTCTATAAAATAAAAGTCCAGCGAACGGCAGAATTTCGTCAGCGAGGTGCGGAGTTCCTGAAAGGTCTTGGCGTTGCCTACACGTTTCTCGACCAGCAGACGGTCGATGTAGTCGTTCAGATAATCACCGACGGTTTGGCGCACGACCTTGCGGGATGCCTTTTCGACAAGCGTGTTCAGCGTGTATTCCTTGTCGCTGGTCTTAAAATCCAAAATCTGCTCCTGCAACTCTTTCGTCTTGGTTTCGATAAGGGTGTTTATGCGCTCCTTGTCGGGGCAATTCCGCTTGGGGCGGCTTTTGTCAAAGTTCCAAAATTTGGCGTCGAGAGAAATGTGCAGGCTGATGTACTTGATTCGGCGGTTTTTCGTGAGCCGTAACATAAGGGGGTGAGTGCCGTCAGATAGGGTTTTAGAGGTGTACAGGACGGTTGTGAGGGTGGTGTTCATAACCAATTTCGGTTTAAACATTGGTTTAAACAAATCCCCGATTTCGCTGTAAAAACCGCTCGAAACAAGACACGAAAAAACCACCTACATTGCTGTAAGTGGTTGATTTTGAGAGTGACACCGACAGGACTCAAACCTGTAACCTTCTGATCCGTAGTCAGATGCTCTATTCAATTAAGCTACGGTGCCGAATTGCAGGTGCAAATATAGGGTGAAAATCCTAAACACGCAAATTATTCCGCAAATTTTTTAATAAAAAGATGTCTCATTTTGTGCCGGAAGTATACACCATCCGGATTATCAGGGGGTTGTTGCCGCGGCTATTCCAGCATTTCGGCGAGTTTCTTCGAAAGCTCCCCGCCGCGCAGGTTCTTCGCTATGATGATGCCGTCGGGCGAGATCAGGAAGTTCGCGGGGATCGACGTGATCCCATAGGCTGCGGCGGCCGTGCTCCGTTTGTCTGCGTCGATGCCCAGGACATTGATCCACGGCATGTCGTTGGCCGACGTGAACGACCGCCATTTTGCCTCGTCGTTGTCGAGCGAGACGGCGTAAATTTCAAACCCCTTGGCTTTGTATGCGGCGTATGCCTCGCGCAGGTGGGGGATCTCGTGGCAGCAGGGGGCGCACCACGTCGCCCAGAAGTCGAGCAAAACCCAGCGTCCCGGTTCCACCAGCGACGAGAGCGATATGGGTTCGCCTTGCGTGTCGGTCAGCGTGAGGTTCGTAAAGCGGTGGCCGATCTGCGCGTTTTCGAATCCCGCCAGTTCCTTTTGCAGTTCCTGCATGATCGTATGCGCCTGCATTCCGGGTGAAAACGCAGTCATACAGGGCCTTATCTGCGCCCGTCGGGTGTCGTCCTGCAGCATATTCGGGAATTCATAGGCTGAGAAGAGCCATAGGCCGAAGATATTGTCGAGGTTGGCATTCATCATCGCGCGGGGAATCTCCTCAAAGCGTGCGAAGATGGCTTCGACTTCCTCGTGCGGAGTGGCCGGCGTCATTTTGATGTATTCGTTGCGGAGCGCCTCCAGTTTCCTGTTTAGCAGCAGCAGGCTGTCATTCAAAGGTGTGCCCGTCGCTTCATACACGCCCTCTTCGCGGGGTTCCAGCCGGATGTCGCCCGCTTCCAGAAAGATAAGCGTAGGCGTCAGGAGCCGGTCGCGGTCGCTCAGGGTGGCGATGTCGGTGCCGGCGACCTTGCCCTTGAGTCTGAACGTCGTGTCGGCAGTCATTACGCCGGAGCTGATTATGGATTTGTTGCTGGCGAAGAGGAAAACCGAATCGCCCGGTGCGAGGCCGTAATGGCCCGAGACGGTGTAGTTCGAACCCCCGCAATTGCATAACAGGAATGCGGCGGACAGGAGGACGGTGATTATTTTCATGGTCAGTAATTCGGGGGCTATTTTATCTCCCGGTCGGGATGGTCTTTCAGGAATTTCTCCCAACTCTGGGAGCCGCGTTTCGAAGCTGCTTTTTTGCCGCCGCCCAGCCCTTTTACGCGCTCGTCGCCCAGAGCCGTGTTGAGCGGGCTGGCCGTTGTGAAGTGGTGGCACAAGGCGACGGCCATGCCGTCCGTGGCATCGAGCCGTCTGGGGGGCTGATCTATCGAGAGGATACGGCAGACGATGGCGGCGACCTGTTCCTTGGCGGCGGAACCGCGCCCCGTGATGCTTTGCTTGATGCGCATCGGGGCGTATTCCGAAACGGCGAGGCCGCGGCTCAGCGCAGCTGCCATAGCTACGCCCTGCGCCCGCCCGAGTTTGAGCATCGACTGCACGTTTTCGCCGAAGAAGGGCGATTCCAGCGCCACTTCGCGCGGGGCGTACTGGTCAATCAGCGCCCCGACCCGCTCGAAGATATAACGTAGCTTGGCATAGGGATCTGTCAGTTTGTGCAGGTCGATGTCTCCCAGTACGACGGAACGGACGTTGCGCCCCTCGATCTCCAGCACCCCGTATCCCATGTAATTGGTGCCGGGGTCGATGCCCATGATGCGGTATGTCTCCTGATGTTGCATTTTTTTAAGCAGGTTGTTATCCTTTTGTTATTCGGAATAAAGACAGGCGCTTCTTCCGATATTTCAATATGTGGGATGCCTCGCCGCAGCGGATGAAGATCCGGTAGTCGGAAGCATCCCGAATATGCATGCTGGAATATATTTCCGGCGTTGCATGGTGTTCGGGCCGATGGATGTCCGTAAGGCCGTGCTCGTGTTTTCGGGCAGGGGCGTTTCGGCTTTTTGCAAAGAACCGTTCCGGCGGCCCTGAGCGGAGGCGGACGGGTATCCCGTGCAGGACGGATTACTCGGCGAGCAATTCGGCGACTTTGCTGCAAAGGTCTTCGCCGCGCAGGTTCTTGGCGACGATCCGGCCCTGGGCGTCGATCAGGAAATTCGACGGGATGCTTTGCACGGCATAGTCTTTCGCCGCGAGGTTGTCAAAGCCGTTGAGGTCGCTGACCTGCACCCAGCCCATGCCGTGCTCGCGGATGGCGCCGAGCCATTTGTCGTTGTCGTTGTCCAGCGATACGCCGTATATTTCTAAGCCCTGGCCGTGGAACTTGTCGTAAGCCTGCTTCAGATGGGGAACCTCCTCCATGCAGGGGCCGCACCACGATGCCCAGAAGTCCACGAGCGTGTATTTGTTGGCCGGGTTGTCGATCACCGAGGTCAGGGTAACGATCTGCCCGTCGGCATCGCCCTGCATGATGTTCATGTAGGGCTGGCCGATGTCGGTCTTGAGGCGTTGCGCCGCAACCGTCCTGAGCGCGGCTAACTCCCGGGACTTTTGCATCCCGGGCGAAAATTCGGCGATCCGGTCGAGCAGCTCCTGGCCCGAAAGCGTGGGGGCCATCCCTTCCAGGGCCATGATTCCGAACGCATTGTCGCGGTTGGCTTCCGCCGTTTTGCGGGGGAGTCCGCCCAGTTCGTCTTCGATCTCCCGGCGACGTCCTTCGGAGGTGCCCTCCCGGTGGTATTCATCCATCAGCGTCATGGCCGACGCCCGGAAAGCGGAGCTCGCATCGTTTGCCGGAGTGCCCGTCACACGCGTTGACCCGGCCGGGGCGTCGGGGTTGTCCTCGATCGAGACTGTCCCCGGTTCGGGGAAAAACATCGTCCCGAACCGCTGTGCATCCCCTTCGCGGGAATCGGTGACGGTGCGCCGGGCGGTGATGTCCGCCGGGCCTTCGAAGCGGAACTTGCCGCCTTCGACGACGGCCGAGTCGATCAGGCTGTCGCCCTCGAACATGTAGACAGTGCCTTCGAGCCCGGCGATGTGCCCTTCAACGACGTATTTGGATCCGGTGCCGCAACCGCATAACAGGACTGCGGCCGATGCGAAAAGGAGTGTTTTTTTCATAGGACGGGGTAGTTTTATCGAAAAGCCCCTCCGGGGCATTTGCGGCTCGGAGGGGCTTTTTATTCGCGGCGGGCTACTTTCCGAGGAGCTCCTCCACTTTCTTGTAGAGGTCTTCGCCGCGCAGGTTCTTGGCGACGATCACGCCCTGGGCGTCGATCAGGAAATTCGACGGGATGCCCTGTACCGCATAGTCTTTGGCAGCTCGGTTGTCAAACTGTTGCAGCTCGCTGACATGAATCCAGTCCATGCCGTTGTCCTTGACGGCGGCGAGCCACTTGTCGCGGTCGCGGTCGAACGAGACACCGTAGATTTCGAAGCCTTTTTTGTGGAACTTGTCGTAGGTCTCCTTCAGGTGGGGAACCTCACCCATGCAGGGGCCGCACCACGAAGCCCAGAAGTCCACGAGCGTGTACTTGTTGGCCGGGTTGTCGATCACCGACTTGAGCGATACGGGCTGCCCCTCGGCATTGTTCTGCACAATGTCGATGTAGGGCTGGCCGACGTCGGTCTTGAGCTTCTGTTCGGCCGAGGTTTTCAGCTCGGTCAGTTCCTTGGTCTGCTGCATCTCGGGCGAGAACTTGGCGATTTCGTCCAGGGTTTCCTGTCCCGAAAGTTCGTAGGCCCGGTTGGGCATCAGTACCACGCCGAAGAAATTGTCGCGGTTGTTGTCGATTGTCGTAAGAGTCAGTTGCTCGAACTCCTTTTCGATGGCCTCGCGGCGTTCGTCGGTCGTAGCCTGGTCGCGGTATTCCTTGATCAGGGTGCGGCTGGCTACCGAATAGGCGTCGCTGGCGTCGTTGGCCGGCGTTCCGGTGGTATGGCGGACTTGTGCGTCCTCGGCGTCGCTCTTGATCGAAATATTGCCCGGTTCGAGGATGAACTGCATGGCGAATGCCTGCGGCTGTCCCTCGCGCGAGTCGAGCAGGTAATGTACGGCCGGCGCCCCGGCGTTGCCCCGGAACTGGAACTTGCCGGCCTTGACGGCTGCCGAGTCGATCAGGCTGTCGCCCTGGTACAGGTAGACCGTTCCCTCGAGCCCGGCGATGTCGCCGTCGATGATGTATTTGGGCTGGTTGCTGCAACTGCACAGCACGGCTGCGGCTGTTGCGAATAGAAATAATTTTTTCATAATGCGAAGGTATTGGTTATTTTTTTGATGCTGCGAGTTGCTTCTCCAGCTCGTTTACGCGTTTTTCGAGTTCGGGCAGCCGTTTGAAGACCGTCGCCGAACGGTGGTACTGCATGCCGGGCAGCGCCGGGTAGCCGAAACGGATCTCACCGTCGGGCACGTCCTTGTCCAGGCCGCTCTTCGAGCCGATCTTCACGTTGTTGCCGATGTTGACATGGTCGGCAATACCCACCTGCCCCGCGAGGAAGCAGTTGCTGCCCACCTTCGAGGTGCCTGCGATGCCGGTCTGTGCCGACGAGACGGTGTTCTCGCCGACCTGCACGTTGTGGCCGATCTGGATCAGGTTGTCCAGTTTCACGCCCCGCCGGATGACCGTCGAATCGGTTTTGGCGCGGTCGATGCAGGTATTGGCGCCGATCTCCACGTCGTCTTCGATCACGACGTTGCCCAACTGGGGGATCTTGTCGAACCCGCCTGCGGCATTGGGCATGAATCCGAATCCGTCGGCGCCGATCACGGCGCCCGCGTGCAGGATGCAGTTGCGGCCGATAAGGCAGCCTTCGTAGACCTTGACCCCCGGATAGAGGATGGTGCCTTCTCCCACACTTACGCCCGTTCCGAGGTATACCTGCGGATAGATCTGGCATCCGTTGCCGATCTTTACGTCGGCCTCGATTACCGCGAAGTCGCCTATGTAGCACCCTTCGCCCACCTGGGCTTCGGCGCAGACCGAGGCCAGCGGGCTTATGCCGCTGCGGCGGGGTTTTGCGGCATTGTACATTTCGAGGAGTTTCAGGACGCAGGCGCCTGCGTCGTCGACCTTGATGAGCGTCGCCGAAAGCGGCTGCGCGGGTTCGAACGTGCGGTTGACCAGCACGACCGACGCTCCGGTAGTGTAAATATAGGCTTCGTATTTGGGATTGGTAAGATAGCTGAGCGAGCCGGCCTTGCCTTCCTCGATCGAAGATACGGTGTGTACTTTCGCCTCTTTGTTGCCGACGATTTCACCGCCCAGGAATCCGGCGATCATTTCGGCTGTGAATTCCATCATAAAATAATTATAGGTATTTGTTAATATCTACTCCCACGGGCATGAACTCTTCCACCGAACGGCCGAACGAAAGCACTTCGCGTACCGTCGACGACGAAATGTCGGCCACGGGCGCCGGGGTGAACAGCATCACGGTCGTGATGTCGGGGTAGATCCGGTGGTTGGTGGCCTCCATCGTGCGTTCGTATTCGAAGTCGGTTGTGTTCCGCACGCCGCGGATAATGGCGCAGGCTCCCATCTCCTCGGCGAATTCGCCCGTGAGCCCCGTGTAAATCCGGGCTTCGACACGCGTATTCCCGGCATAGAGGTCGTCGATCAGCCGTTTGCGGTTGGCGACGGTCAGCAAACCCTGTTTCGAGGTGTTGTTGCCGATGCCGATGACTACGCGGTCGAAGAGGTTGAGGGCCTCGTCGACCAATGCCGCATGGCCGCGGGTGAACGGGTCGAACGACCCGGGGAAAATAGCAGACCTTTCCATATCGGACAAAGGTAATAATATTTGGGAATACCGGATTAAAAAATGCGAATTAATTTACCGTTCGAACTTTACATAGTCCGAATAAATGATCCGCGTATGCGGATTCGACGATACGATCTCCTGGCGCAGGGCCTTCGTGCCCCAGCGGATGAAGAGGAAGCGCCGCGGGACGCGGTGCACGACCTGCCGCAGGGTGTCGGTGCTCTGCACGCGGCAGGCGACCGAGTCGGTGCGGATACGCCCTTCGACCGTAACCCAGGCGTCGCGCCAGCGGAACAGTTTCAGGGTGTCGCGGATTCGGAGCGTGTCCCGGCGGAGCAGGACGACGGTGTCGCGGACGGGCGTGCGCAGGTCGACGCTCGTGGCGGTGACTGTTTTGGCGACGGCTTCCAGCCTCCGGAGCCTGATGCCGAGGCGGCGGATGGTGTCGGCATCCCCGGCGCGGAGGCGTTCGAATTCGGCGCAGCGCAGACGCAATGCCTGCACCGAGGCTGCCTCCTGTCCCAGCCGGGTGCGGTAGTGTTCGATGCCCGAGGCCAGGGCATTCTGGTTCTGTGTGAGGCGGCGGGTTTCGTGGCGGTAACGGGTATAGCCGTATGCCAGCAGCGCCGTTATGAGGACGGCGTAAAGGAAAAGGTATTTTTTCATGGTTTCCGGGTTTTGCGGCGAAGATAGCGCGTGCCCTCCCGGGTGGGTTTCTACATATTCGGAAACAGCCCGCGGAGCGCCCCGGCGATGCGTTCGGCGAAGATGGCCATGTAGGGCTGCCCGTCGCAGCGGGAAAGGGCGGTGACGCCCCGGTGGTCGATGAAGAAAAGTTCGTCCATGCGCGGCAGGTCGTCGCGCCCGACGGGCGAAGCGGCCAGTTCCAGCCCGGCGGCGCGGATGCTCCTGACTGCAAGGCTGCGCCCGATGCTC
>ERZ772889.1269-NODE-1269-length-23432-cov-21.491765_pt1 | contig 23432 bp, 30 predicted proteins | sample MGYA00512127_ERZ772889 | MGnify/ENA primary metagenome ERZ772889 (study PRJEB29015, sample SAMEA2737689) | human gut metagenome | biome: human gut; feature: human-associated habitat; material: faeces | place: China | collected 2012 ...
TACTTTCAGAAGAGATTTGTCATCTGAATCGGAATATGTATTTGAACGAAAATGAACAGACGAAAAATATTATCCGGAGCACAATTAAAGTATATCGCCTTTACGTCTATGCTCATAGATCATGTCAATAAGGCTTTGATTTATCCTAATTTAAATGGAGGAATATTGCTTGTGATAAGTGATATTTTTGACGTATTAGGAAGAATAGCTTTCCCGATTTTTATGTTTTTATTGATAGAAGGTTATTTTAGAACCACAAACAGATGGAAATATTTAGGAATAGAAAAAGGATAGCGTAACCGCATGGCGGGAAGCGCTATCCTTTTTCCTATCTGATTGCAATTTTTCCTTCAAGATATCTTTTATTTACATACTTTTTCTGTCGGCAATCTCTGCCATCTTCGCAGCATTCAGTCTGGTATCACCATGCACTCTGGAATAGGACAGATATCCATTCATCCGGTCGATCTTGGTCAGATTCTTGCTGCCGCATTTCGGACACACATCCATCTGCAGCTCCTCGTGTCCGCAGTCATCACAGTAGGACAGTGAGAGATTTACCCCCTCATAGAAGCCCATATCCATGGCGCGGCGGATTAAGGATTTGATCGCCAGCGTGTTATAGCCAATCGGATATTTCACATACTGGATCTTGCCGCCGTTACTTAAGTTCCAGAAACGGTTCTCCAGATCCTGCTTCTGGATCGGAGTGATGTCCTCGGAGACATGGCAGTGGAAGCTGTTGCTGACATAAGGTCTGTCAGATACGCCTTCGATGATACCGTACTGCTCTCTAAACTGTCTAATCTGCAGTCCGCAGAGGTTCTCAGCAGGTGTTCCATAGATGGCATAGAGATTGCCATCTTCTTCCTTGAACTCATCCACGCGCTTGTTGATATGTTCCATGACCTCCAGTGCAAAAGCACCGTCTTCCACAAGTGATTTCCCATTGTAGAGCATCTGCAGCTCATTCAGAGCAGTGATCCCGAAGCTGGCAGTTGCTGTCTTCAGGACGGGCTTTATTTTGTCCGTAAGCTTCAGATGTCCACCGTAAAATCCACCCTCACAATATGCTAAAGGATTCGTGGATGCACGCATCTCCCCTAAATAAGCATACGTCCGGATATGGAGCCTACGGATCAGCTCCAGATAGTAATCCAGTACTTCGTAGAAGTCTCTGCTCTCTTTTCTTGCTTTTGCCAGTATCATCGGCAGATGCAGGGATACCACGCCAATGTTGAAGCGTCCCACAAATACCGGTTCGTCTCCATCAAACGCCGGGTGCATACCGCCTTGTTCGTACCAGGGAGACAGAAATGCTCTGCAGCCCATGGGGGAGATGATCTTACCGTATTTCTTGTACATACTTGCGACATAGCCCTTTCCGGTCAGGCTCAGCCAGTCGGGATACATGGTCTTGGCAGAACATGCAACACCTGCTTCAAACACGTCTTCTAAAGGTTTACCGGGGCCATGGAGGTTCTCATCGTATAAAAATACGATCTTCGGAAACAGCACCGGCTTCTTATGTCCGGTTTTTCCCTGGCCGCCCCTTCGGACTTCCAGCATGGCAACGGAAGCCATTCTGGCAAACTGTCCGGTGCCGGTTCCGGCTGTCACGGTAATGAAAGGATAGTCCCCACGGCTGCTTGCCACGGTGTTGAATTTATATTCCCAGCCCTGGAAGCCCTGCGCGAACTCCTTCTTCACATCCGCAAGAGCTTCTTTTTCGGCAAGATCTGCAGCGACACCCAGCCGCTCATACTTAGCCAGGGCTCTGCGGTAGGATTTCTCGGCATAAGGCTCTAAGATCAGATCCACACTGGGGACAGTAAAGCCGCCGTACTGCTGGCTGGCAGCACTTAAAACGATATCCCCGATGACATCGAATGCAACATCCAGAGTCTTCGGCTCATTGTACCAGATATTCCCCATCTCGAAGCCGCCGGAGAGCACATGCGCCACATCGAACAGACAGCAGTTCATGGTATCCCTTCTGGCAGACATATCATGGATGTAGATATACCCGTCCCTGCATGCCTGGATCTCTTCTGTCGTCAGGAAGAACTTCTGGTAAAGCTCTTTGTTTAACTGATTAAAGATCAGGCTGCGCTTTGTGGAGACCAGTGCGGAATCTGCATTGGAATTTTCCTTATCGCCCACATACATGATCGCCTGGCTTTTTTTGTAGACATCGTCCAGCATCCGGACAAAGTCCTGCTTATAGTTCCTATAATCGCGGTAGCTTTTGGCTACGATGGGACGTACCTGCTCGAGGGCATTTTCCACGATATTGTGCATGACAGAGATGGGTACCTGTGTGGATTCCAGAGCATCTATATGAGAAATGACGCATTCACAGATCTGTTCCTTTTCTTCCGGAGTGAACTTCGTAAGTGCGCGATAAGCACTTTTTCCGATAGCATCGATCACCTTCTGGACATGAAATGCCTCAAGACTCCCATCCTTTTTGATCACATAGGTCTCTCTTTCCGGAGAATAACGTTCGTTGTAGTTTTCTACGTTGTTAGTATTCATAGGCTCACGCTTCCCATAGACCGTGGAGGTTACAATAAGCATACACGGCTTCCACAGTTTCCCCTTCGCAGAGGGCAAATTCTGCTCTCGGAGCCATATCTGGGGTCAGATTCTTATACTGCACGCCGCGGTCTGTCTGCACTGCGATCAGGGAGATATAGTGCTCCGGAGTCATCGGATGCTCCACGGAGCCGACATGTACGGAGACAATACCGTTTTTTACTGTATATACGGGAAGATGCTTCTCCACTGCAGCATCCACGGTGCCGGGTGCCAGTTCGGTCATCTTTTCCCCGCAGCAGAACAGCGGAACCTTATGGTCTACGACCTTTATAGCAACATTTTTACAATGAGCACAAAAATAAAATTTAATTTCCATAGCTTTTTCTCTCCTTTGTCCAGAATAAATATTTTATTTGATACTTATAGTATAACCTGTTTCGACTGGAAATGATATAGACCGGAATGTAAAATATAATAATGAGAATTATTACTAAAATTGTTAATAATTACCAAGATTCAACAGAAAATGAAAAATTTCAAAGTAATTTGCAAGAATGAAGATAAAATTCACATAATTTTAACATAAAATAAGGAAAGCAGCGTTAATGGAACCGCAGAATGAAATCAGGCAGGGAAAGTGAGAATAAGAGAATCGTATGACGTTAGAATATTATTTTGAGAAGTATGGGATCAACCCGGAGAATATCGTATGGATCGCTAGAGACAGAGCGACTTACAAGACGATCATTCATATGATCAGCGGCAGAGAGATCATGCTCCAGAGAATTAATGTTACCTTTATACGTACGGAGCTTGAAGGGAAGGAGTTTTATTTTATCGGGAACAGTACCCTCGTGCGAGCAAATTATATCGAACGGATCGAAGGCAGGATCTATTACATGGCAGAAGGGAGTATCCTGACCGAGACACAGCGCATGAATACGGTACATAAAGCCAGGATGCGTTACCTGCAGGACAAAAAGATCGCGGATGAGATGACCTGGGGGATCGGCTACATAGATATCACAAAGCTGCCGCTGGCGATCTTGGCGGTCGAAGTAAAGCAAAATCACAAAAAGAAAGTCTGCAGCTATACTATCGCACACTGCACGGACAAGATGGCTGAAAGTGTGGGAACCACCGTAGAGGAGATGACAGGCAGATCCTTTTTTGAAGTGTTTCCCAATGCAACACCTACCTGGAAGCAGACCTTCCAGGATGCAGCATATGAAGGAAAGACCTCACAGTTTCTGGTGGATGATAGAAAACGCGGCAGAGAGATGTATGTTATATGCTATCCCATGAAAGCGCCGACCTACCTGTGTATTATGCTGCCGTTTGAGAAGATCCTGGGGGCGAAGCATGTGGAAATGTAACGCAAAAAAGGTGCCCCGAAGGACACCTTATGCAGCATTACTATTGTGTGACGTATCGACAACGATTCCTGCATCCAGGTAAACGGATAGAGAGGTGAGAATCATTTCCCGAAGCTTCTCTGTCAGCTTTACAAATTGATCCAGATCCTGGTTTTTGTAGATGGCTGTCGAAAACTGATGCATGATTCCTGAGCCTTCGATTACGCTAGTGACAATCGTAGCAATTTCATCGGCATAGGAGATGTGCACCGTAAGCCCATGAAGTGATGCATTCAGGGCGTAAGCAGAGGCAGAATGCCTGATTTTATCACACAGATCATTGTAACCTTTTTTGTATTTTGATTTTAGAACTGAGACCGGTATGTGGTCTTTGTTATTCTTAAGTACCAGAAGGAGACGGCGAAGCTCTTCAATATCCGGATACTTTTTCGTAAAGTTATCATCCAGCATAACATACCTCCAATGGGTCTGTCGCAATGACAGCCCTAAAATTATGCACTTTGTTCTGCCATCTGGTAAGGATCTACAGTAAAGGAAATATTGTAGATTCGTCTGGAAGTCTCGAAGCGGACATAATCCGTGGAAACTTCTAAAATAGACTTTACCACAGCGGTTCGGATGCACTGTCCCTCGTAGAGATAAAGGGCAGGCATTCCCGGAACGAGAACATTGGCAAGCGTACCTGTAACATTCACGATATGTTTTGTTCTATTGCGTAACATAAGCATTCTCCTTTGAAATTATATTTGTGAGTATATCTGCGATATATTTGGCGCAGGCCCTTTCTTCCTTTGTCTGAGGTCTAAAGTGAAATAAAACAACACAGCCCAGTGGTTTTGATACAGTCCCGATTGGATAGAGACTGTCCAGATAGTAGGTGCTATTATCGAATATCGGGATTTTTTCTGTATCCTGATAGTGATATACCTGAAGCTCATTTATCAACTTACGAACAGGGCCTGATAAAGGGTAGTTGTCCGAAAGAGCGATCCCTCTTGCTGCCAGCACAAACTGTGTAGAGCAGATGGCACAGGCAGTAGAACTGCTTTTGGCAAATGCTTCCAGATATTCATTACAAAGAGATAAGAGTGTCTGCATTTCCTCGTATTTTTTAAGCAGAATTGTCTGCCCGCTTGTGCGGATTTCCATGGAATCTTTGGGATGGATTCCAAGCTTATTTCGGATCTCCCTGGGAAGAACAATTCTGCCAAGATCATCAATGGTTCTTATAGTACCTAAAGATAATGGATTATTCATAGGATTCCTTTCTTAGGGGATCTATAAAAGCATCCCCATTCTTATGCGGCTTTCTGTCTGTTAGCCAGTTCTTCTTTTGCTTTTTTGATAAGGTACGGTGCCATAGCCATTTCCCAGCAGCTTATGTAAGACCCAACGCGGGATAAGCATTCATAAAGATCCAGATCACTCATGTTTGCGTAGGCTTTTCCCGTACTGACAAAGGAATTAGGCTTCATGTAGGTTCCGCCATTTGCATTTTGCACAGGGATTCCTTTCCCGTTTTCGACTTCGATGTACCAGGGAAGCTTACGGACATTCCCTTTTGCATCCTTTGTGGCACGGATCAGTTTGAATTTTGTGACCTGTGCATAGCCGTCTTTATCGGGGGAACCAAATATCTTTTCTTCCAAAAAACTGTAACTTTCGACGCAAGCTTCGATCCTGGAGAGGAAAAACTTTACCTGCTCCGGGGAAAGGTTGGCAGATACAGTTACTGCTTTATCACCGGTGCCTTTGGAATAGTCCTTCATTAAGATACCGATTAAAGAGTACCGTTTTCTGCCATCAGCATCTATTTCACCGTTTGCATGGATGTGAGCATAGCTATGGATCCCTGCAGATTTCAGTTTATCCTGGAACTCTACCAGGGTCTTGCTGTTCTTATAGACAGCAATCTGGTTTGAAATATAATCTTCATTTTTCATATGATACCTTCTTTCTTGTATGTATTTTAAGCTGCATATTTCTGGTTGATCTTTGCAATCAGGATTTTACCAAGGGTTGTGGGAAGCTTACTAAGATCGCTGATGTCGATAAAACCATCCCCATAGATCCGTTTGATATTCGGTTTATCATCCCCGATAGCTGCGGCAAAGAGTGTAATGCCTTTTCTTTCATATTCTGCCTTGATTCCCCGAAGATCCGCTTCTGCTGCAGTACCAAAGTAACCACCACTTCCGGCAGGCTGTCCATCGGAAATGATAAACAACAGCTTGCAGGGTTCCGGGCGTGTCATAAGGCGTTCTGCTACAAACCTCAGGGCTGCGCCGTCACGGTTTCCGTCACGTGCCGACATATCCATCATCCGGAATTTGTCATTGCCGTCCACGGAATCAAATTCGGCATAGGCAAAGAGATCAACGTCGTAGCATTCCGTATGACCGTAAACTGCAATAGGGATATTCAAAGATCTGCAGAAGTCATAAAGAATAATGGATGCAGATCTGGCATAGGTAATTCTTTGTTTGCTGGACATGGATCCGCTTTCATCGTTTAATATCGCAATCGCAATGTCCATACTGTCGTCCGGGAGTTTCCTCTTATAGAAGATCTTTCCGTCTCCCCTGAAGGCATTCCGTACATTGATCCGGCGACCCATGGGGAGATTATCAAGCTTGGCTCCCTCTTTTTTAACCTTCAACTTTTGGGATACACATTTCTGAAGTCTTTTGGAGATAAGTAACAGTGGTGGTGCTACCTGCTTATAACTTTCCTTGTAGTGGGGAGCCACATGGAGCATCCGGTGGATTTTGACATCGACCTCTTTATGGGCGTTGCCATAACGGATCTTATCGGACTCCGCCTGCAGTTCTTCGGAAAGCTCTTTCTCACATTCGTCATAGGTCATTTCGGTGGCTACCTGTGTCAGAACCTTGCCCATGTCAGCAGTGGCATCGTTAAGATACCCACTTCCTTCATAAGTGGTGTCTTTTGTGGTGCTGCCGGTTCCTTCTGTTTCAAAGTCGTCGGTCTTTGTAAGCGCAATACGACCGGCTTCCTCCTCTAAGACTTTTTGAATTTCTTTTCTTAATTCTTCCTGCTCATCTGGATCAAAGGAGGTTATCCCGATTCCTCTTGCCTGTTTTCCGGTTCCATTTGGTGCGCTACTCCCACTTGCTACCTGCTTTTGCATAGCAGCTTCAGCTTTTTGGGGATGTTTCTTAAGTTCCTCAATGTAGTCCTGCATATAGGGCCAGAGTAAGAGGAGGATATGATTGGCTGCAACAAAGCGTTCTCTTCCGTCATCGGAATAGGCTGCATTGTCAATGTAGGGAATACAGTCATTGATGACATCTAACAAGGGTCCACAATAACCTCCAAGATTGTTAATATCGCCACTCTTCGCATACTGGATCAGCAGATTGATGAGAATCGCCACTTCAAAATGCACTTTTTTCATTTCATCACTTACAGAATCCATGGTCTCAGCAAATTTTAAGTTGTTCAGAAGAATACTGTAACGAACCGTACCCTGGAAGGCATCGCACATTCTGCTCTCGATATAGACATCCTCCATGATATTCACAAGCTGATGGGTGACTAAGGAGATGGCAGAGAGTACGGCTTTGTCATTCTTTGCAAATGCGGTCTTGATCTGTGAAAGCGCATTTTCCTGGGGAAGAGTCAAATCATCCGGCTCTGCTGGATAGAATCTCCCTGTGGAAAGTGTGCTATGGTAAAGAGCAAGCATATCAAAATCAGAATACAGAATATGCCCGCACTCATGGGATACCATACCGTACAGACTAAGATGCTTAAGCTTCCTTGTCGGAAAACGTCTTGTAAGGAAATTCCCAGCGTTAATAGTAATCACGCGATTATCCGTGAAAGCAGCTTCAGCGTCTTCGGAATCGTCGTAGAAGGTTTTAACACGGCTTGAGCGGTGATATCTTTTGGTAATTCCTTCCGCAATATCCGTAAGATATGCGGCATACTGGGGAGAGGAGAAGAACTCCTCATCCGTCAGTTTCCCTTTCTTTTCGGCAATCCGTTTATGGATTGCGATATGTGATGTTCTCATTTGTTTGTCGATCCTCCTTTGTTTGCTGGCAGATGCTCCCCTAACAATTCCTCCACGGTGTATCCGAAATACAAAGCCATGGCACATAGTACGTGCGCTGGGGGTAAATACCTTCCGGATTCATAGTAGGAGATACTGCGAGGGGAAATCCCAAGATGCTTCGCCAATGAAACTTGCGACAGTTTATGGCGAATACGCAGATATTGTAGGTTCATTGCCAGATTTGCTTTTAGCTTTTCTTCTTTTTCGGGCATAGGGATTCCTCCTTATGCTGCAAACTTCTGCTCAATGCAGGTATTTAAGATTTCTTCCCGGCACTCAGGATCCGCAGAAGCAGATGCAAGAATCGTGTATTTTGCAGATTCCAATGCGTTTCCGCTCACCATATAGGACTGTACCCAGGAGATCAGTTCCCTGACACCGCAGCTTCCGTCTGTAATCATAGATTCTTTACAGTGTTCATTTACATCCATGACGGTCGATGCCATCAAAGTTACCGTGGATCTGTCGGTGCAGCCGGTGATGTTCATGGCACGTTCTGTAAGGATGGATACACTGGGCGCATCCATGTCAAAGACCAGGTTCATTCTGGAAATTACCGACTGGTTCATGTCACGGCATCCGGCATAGTTGTTATTTGTGGTAATGATCACAACTGTATCGGGATGTCTGTGAATGACTTCGCCGGTCGTAAGAGTAATACTGGCACAGCGGTCAAGCAGTGCGTTTAGACCTACCAGGACTCCCGGATTAGAAATTACGGTAGGCTCCTGGATCTCGATGACATAGCCATTTTTCATGGCTTCCACGAGGGGAGTCTCCACGTAACGAAAGCGCTGTCCGGTGGATGCGCCTTTAGATTCTGCCCTGGCATCCGTCTCCATAACTTCTAAGAGCTTCTGATAGACTTCATCTTCGGAAACGTCATCCTTATAAATCCCCGTGAGCTTTTCATAAGCGGAAGAGGGATCCATCTGTAAATCAAAGAAGGTCGGATATTCTTTTACACCGGTGTGATCTTTTTCATTTTCCGGAAGCATCTGCCCAAGAAAATCATAGATTTCCGTATTTGCAGAACAGGTATAGGACAGATAAGGAAGTCCCAGTCCTGCAGCAATCGCTTTGGCAGCCTCTGTTTTACCGGTTCCGGCAGGACCTCGCATCATAAAATTACGCATGGGCAGCGCAGAAGACGTGGTTACTTTTGCGTGGGAGCAGATGGTAACTACTTCCGGGGGAATGACATACCAGTCCTCCAGTGTGGGAATTAACAGCTGTTCGGTAGCGGAAAAATCTCTTTCGGAAAACTTATATTTCCCGATCAGATCTTTCTTGTCTGTGACTACAGAAGCTTTCGCTCTGGGAGTTGCTGTTAAGATTTCAAACTCACCAAAAAGTACACTGGTAGGAGAGTAGTTGCCGTTCTTTAGATTCATTTCTGTAAGAAGTGGGATATTACCGGTACGTGAATCGGCAATCTTAATTCCGGTATCTCCGAGATTTTTGGCATTTTCAATACGACGGTAGAAATTATCGCAGAGTATAAATGCTGCTTTTTCTGCGGTAGCCATATCGGAAAATCCGGCTTCCTTACATTTTAGAAGAGTATCATAATTTTCCTTAAATTCTTCGTCCTTCATAGCTTCCGGAATCAGGGTAAAAAAGAGGGCACTGCCGGTACAGCCTTTTTCCGATAACATATATACCGTTGCGTTGCTGTTTGCATCCGTAAAGCAGCCTGCCCGAAAGGATCCGCTCTTTTTATTAAATACAACGACATGGATCTGCCCGGTTCTGCTGTGGTATTCTGCCATAATCTGCTCATTTTGTGTACCAATCGCACTGTTTGACATAGAAGAGGAGATGGTCGTGTCCATTTCCATGTATTCCATCAGTGCCTGTAAAACAGGACCGTGGTAGGTAGCCACTGTGGTAGTTGTATTGTACTTTGATTTGTCGGTACTGCTTTTTGTGTGCGCAGCCTTATCAAAGGGTTCCGGCAGACCAATATTCCAGGTCCATTTTTCGTATAAGCGTGTGTTAGCCATTGTTTTTCATCCTCCTTATATCCAGGATACCTGTATGGTATTCCCGGCAATCTTTGCCTCTAATTCATTGTCACCAAGTACACAAATCAGTTCCTGCCAGTAGTTCTTCCCCGGAAATGCATCCAAAGAGCACAGGAAACGTTCCTTTTTCTGGCAGTTGATTACAATGTCACCATTTTCCTTGATCGTAAGTTTGTTATGCCCCTGTGCATGAAGCTCTGTGATCTGTTTGTCGAGAATCTGTCGGCCTACCAGATCAAACCATGCCTTTACATCAACCACCGCAGGCTCTTTTGGAATGGATGCCTCGCAGTCTTCCGCATTCTCCGGAAGGAAGTTTCCGATAGTCATGGGTTCAATATGGATCCGCCCATAAAAATCAAAAGATACATCCGCATGGGTATAAGCAGCCATGTTTTCCACCTGGATCCTGGCTGTGTCACCGTCCATGAGATTACGCAAGGTAGGTTCTTTGTCCCATTTCCAGACAGCATCCGGATAGGCAGATTTTAATTTCTCAGAGATCCTAAGCCTGTACTGTGTCATAAGCACCTGCACATCCTCTAAAGAGAGTGTCATGCCGATCTCCCTGTTTGGGGATAGGATCTGAATACTTTCATTGCTTTGTTGCAGCTTCCGCTTTCGATGCAGTGATTTGCCGCATTTCCTATTTGTGCATCCTTCTGCCCAAAAATAATGGATCAGCAAAAAGAGTACCCAGAGACCAAACAGAATTAAAATAGCAATCTGTCCGGGTTTCTTTGGTGCCAGCAATGCAATCGCAAGGATTATGGGCAGCAAAATACGGTAGCTTGTGGTAAATACATTCTTTTTCATTGGATTCATCCTTTCTGATTTTGAAAATATGGAAATAAAAAAGAGGAATCACAGTCGTGAAATAATCTCACGATTGCAATTCCTCACTTTTGTCCAGTGCATTAGGCACCAAACGGTAATCCTTCCTCACCACAGTCATCGGCACCGGAAAAACCGGATGCATCCGATTCGGGTGTGTTCTGCGGCGTGTTTTTGGGTTTGCTGGTGTGGGCATACCGCCAGTCATACAGTGTGACTTTGGCACGCCACCCCTCACTTCCGTCATTTCTTTTAAAGGTCTCAAGTTCAAGATCCCCGGTAATGGTGATAAGACTTCCTTTTTTTACTCCGGCATCTGTCAGCCGTTGTGCTGCTTCCCCGTAGAGGACACAGCTAAAAAAGTTGGGCCTTTCATGTTCCCCATAGCCTTTGTTTACGGCAAGACCGAACTGCACGTATTTGGTATTTTTCCCATTCGTGCTGGTCTTAAGCTCCACATCTGCGGTTGCTCTGCCGGTAGTAGTGATAGTTACAAGATCTCCCATTCTTTCTTCTCCTTTCTGGGTGTCAAAAATTATTGTAATAAAAAAAGTGCCAAAAAAATGCCACTTTTAAAGATGGCAATTCTTTGACACTTATTACAAACTTAAACAACGTGTGCTTCTATCCCGAACGGAATGCACAAAAATCAATTACAAAATAAGAGTAGCATAGATTACAGAAACTGTCAAATATTATAAAAATGATGATTCAGAGGTTGTTATCCTATAATCGATGAAACTTATTCGCTTACGGAGTTGCTTTTTCGCTTCGGATACACTGACAGTAGAAGCACCGTTTAAGCGCTCCTGCTCGGCCCGTAATACATTTGCACGCAGATGCAGCATCTGCTCTTCTTCAAAGGCATCAATACTCATCAGAGAAAGAGCTCCTTTCAAATTTTGTAATATAAATAAATTCTTTGGTTTCTTCTGTTAAAGTGAAAATAGAATTATAGTCAATTCATAGTGTTGTAGTATTAGAAAAGAAATTCTCCATAATTTTGGCGATCATCAATTATGTAATCAATTTTAACGGATTTCTCATTTTCTTTTACCTGGAATACAAACCATAAATGAGGCCAAAAGTTTGTTACACGATATTTAGCTGGAATATAGCGTAACCGAGCACAACCAATAAAGGGTGTCATTTCAAGCAGGGATATAGCTTTATCGTAGGAATCCAGCAACCGCAGAGCACATTCTTCACCATTATCGCGGGCGCACCGGTAGGTATACTCTTCAAGAACAGTATTGGCTGCTGGAGAAATATCAACAGTGTACATAGTATTATCCTCTTAACGCAGCTCTGAGTTTGGCAGAAGCACTTCTGGCTGGAATATCAGCAATTCCGGATTTTCTAAGTTCTTCCACTTCGATCAGCTTTTCGCGTAATTCTAATTGTTTTTCTCTCTGGTCAAAAGCATGGATATCCATTACTACAAGATCACCCTCACCGTTTTTGGTAAGAAAAACCGGTTCGCCGGTAGTTTTGCATAAGTTGGCAATTTCGGTATAATTCTGCCTGATTGTAGCAGAAGGCTTAATGATAGTCTGCATATCTGTACTCCTTTCGGCATAGTAATATTGTAACGTAATTTTAATTGAATTATACTATATGTTATGGATATTCGCAATGCATATATAAAAATCGCTAATAAAACCTATATTAGTTGAAGCACAATCTGTTGTTTCAGATACAGGTTTGCAATGGCAGACAGCACAGGAATCCGGGAAGAGCTTGTTCTTGCACTTGTCACCAGGGTGTTATAGTCTGTCTCCTCATCGTTATAGAGTGCTTCCATGAGGGCAGTGGAATCCTTCAGATGAGAAATGTGATTTTCATTGCACAGGATAACTTCTGCAGCAGACAGATCCTGGTTTTTTAATAGCTGCATGACCTGTGATTCTAAAGGATCCAACCGGACAGAATGGAAAATACACAAAGCAGTTTTAAGCGGCACCTTGCGGTATAAGAGGAGTTTCACAAAAGTAAGCAGCTTGACAGGAATGCTGTTTGGCACCGCCTGAAGCTGCAGGTGGCCGATCAGAGCATAGAGTGCATCCACGCCCACATAATCTTCCCCGCAGACTACAAGCTTTCGCTGTAAAAGTCTGTTTAGATACTGGTCGAACTCTTCCTCACTAAGGACATGGAGTTCTCTTTCTTTTTCATAAAACTCCTTTCGCAGTTCATCATAGGTTAAGATCCGGAAAGAAAGACAGGACCATAATACAAGTTCCATGGAAGTCAGACCATATTCCCTGTCTGCACAGACAATGGTGGGAAGTCCATGTTTATTGAATTTGAAGGTTCCAACAGCAGTGTAAAGTCTAATCATAGTGTCACTCCTCTAAAGTTTTTTATGCTGATAAAAAATAGTAGATCCGCAGTTTCTGCTTTGCTCTAAAGATCCCGGTGGAAACGACACTGTGGCTTACCTTATAGTAAGCGGCAAGCTCAGAGATGTTGTACCCACAGAGGCGGTTTAACAGGAACATTTCCAGGTGCTTCCTGGCAGGTTCTGTCTGGTTATTTTCATAAGCCCTTAACATGAGCCGGGTTTCCAGAGCGAAAAATGCCTGATCGTTTGGATCCTTCAGCACATCTGAAAGTGTGAGCTCTTTGTCATCAGATAGCGGGGCGTCCAAAGAAACGGTGATTCCCTGCCATTTGGATGCCTTTCTACACTGGGAGAGCAGTGCGTGCCGGATCACAATGGATGCATATGTGGGAAAGGATGCACCTTTATCCTGTTTGTACTGGATAGCTGCATGGCAGAGTGCCTCACAGCCGGTCTGGTATAGGTCATTGTATTCTAGTTCCTCCGTATTTTTGTTCATGCCTATGGTGTTAAGAATAATGTTCCTGATAAGATATAGGTGCCCCTCCACTAACTGTTTTTCTTTTTCAGTCATCATGCCTATTCACCCCCTTATGCGACTTTCACATGGTGGTTTGTAAGTACTTTTCTGCATTCATTCATCAGGCAGTCACACCGGTATTCAGAGAACTGTCCGATATGTGCCTGTGAGTCATTTAAGCAGAAGATATCCTGGATCCAGCGGTAAGCATCGGCTCTGGTAAAGATACCGTTCTTCCAGATGGCATCAAAGATTTTATGGGTTTCGATCCGTTTATGCCTAAGATCACCATTGGCAAGGGATCCTTTTGGTTCAAAGGTTCCGGCGTGGACACCTACATAGGAATCACATTCCGGGTAGCCGGAGCAGACATAAAGGTATTCCTCTAAAGCACGGTCCTTGTAGACGTAAGAGGCTTTTCTTAATACCGCAGTTTTGCCACAGTAAGGGCATTTCATGTTCTTGGGTTTCATTTTGGTTTTCAAGGTGATCATCTCCTTTCTACGTAGGGAATACGTAATAAATCGTGTTTATAAGTATATTTTAGAAAAGGGTGCAGGCAGTGCCTACACCCATGGAGCAGTTTCTACTGCAAAGATCTGCAAGACTGGAAAAAAAGGAAATTATCAGAAGAGATTTGTGATTTCCGTAGTGATTCTGGGGATCACTGTGTTGTTAAAGATGTTGGTGAGTGCAGCAAGAAGCAGCGCACCCAGTACGACGGCAATGATGATCTTGACACCATCGGAAATGTAGAAATCGCCGCGCTCATTGCTAAGAGCGTTGTGGATACGGGTTTTCATGGATAAAATTTTTCTGTTCATTGGATTCTCCTTATGTTTGATAGGTGTACGGGTTACGAAAAAAATTTACATGGGGTCACCTCCCTTACGCCTTTTGCCATTAAAAAAAGGCCCCGAGGGACCCGATGACTTCTATGGACAGGACGACCACATAAATAAGCAGGATGCAGAATAGCATCATCATGGAATATTTCTGCATCTGCTTGGGGCGTTTGGCGGCTTCTTTTTTCAAATTATTCTGCTCAATCTGCCGCATATCGAAAGAGAGCATCTTAAAGTACATCTGTTGATCGTCTCCACGCAGTGTGCCGATCAGCCCCCGGATAATATCCGACAACATGGTAGACCCCACACGATTTTGCAGGTGAAGCAGGGCATTTTCATAATTGCCGGTACGCATATCAGCAATCGTGGTATCCAGTTCTGCACCCAGGTTTGGACCGGCAATCCGTCTGTAAGAGACAAGGAGCTTTAGAACATCCCTGTCGGTGGCAATACTCTGCCCGATACTGATGCAGAACCTGGGAAGCTCGGCTTCGATAAGTTTCTTTCGTTTTTTAACGAGGTCGAAAGCCTTGTAGTAGGTAGAAAACCACATTAGAACCGCTAGTCCCAGTATCAGGAATCCAAAAAGCGGTGAGGATAAAAAAAGCGGCAGCGATAAAGCTGCCACAATGAGGGAAGTAAATAGTGCCTTCAGCGTATAAGTTTCTGGTGACAAGTAAATCCCTGCTATGGACAGGGTAAGGGCTAGCTTCCCACGTTTTATGGGATCCAGCTTTAGTAGCGGGCTGAATCGCTCTGCTATTTTGGTAAGGTACACATCGAATAGATTTTCCTTACCGATACCGGTCTGCTTTTTGGCAAGTAACATCATCTTGGATGTCTTTGGCGTAGGCACATCCACAATGGCACAGGATAGATGATATAGTCCAAGTGCGAGCAGGCCACAGGCAGACATTATAAGTAGTGTTGTCATAGGTTACCTTCTTTCTTACTTGTATTCCACAGGTTTTGACAGTGCCATGATACGGGTGAACGAAAAAAGCACAATGGCAGCACAGACTGCCAGGGTGATTTTTCCGGGAATGGAATACATAAGTGTTTCAAACCAGGAGTGATTTAAGACATACAAAAGAGGGATGTTGCCAACAACTAAGAACATCATGGCAAAGGCCTCTTTCTTGGGCTCGTTGATGATCGCTTCAAGCTCCGACTGAAGGATCCGCTGATCCGAAAACTTCTGCACCGTATAGGTTAAGGTGTTTCGCATGGTACGGTCCGACTGGCACTGGATCAGGGTATTACACCACTCATGAAAGATCTGGTTTGGAATCTTCATCTTCAGGTTGTTTAGCGTCGAGATCATATTGGCGTTTATCATCTCCGATTCTATGATGAAACTTTCAAAATGCCCCTTTACCGGAGGATTTAAGTACGGCAGATTTTCCTTTACCGCGGTCAGCAGGTCACCGCTTCGTAAGTACGAGGTGGTAATCACAGAGATAGCAGTTTCCAGCTCCTCATTTAAGTGCTTCTTATAGACCGCCGCGGTACTTCGTAGGTACCAGATTGGAGTAAAAGCAAATCCGGCTCCTAAAATAGGAACCATAAACGGATTGTCAAAAAGGATCGCTAAGAGTGCCCCTAAAATAAACAAAAGAAGGCAGATACGTTTTACAGCAGAGAATCTTGTGGCTCTTCCGGTGGCTACAAGGAGCTGTTCTACCTCTAAGACCTCCCGGTTAAAGAATCCCTTAGCAGGTTTTCCAAGGAGAATGTCCATGTCATCTCTCAGAGTGCTCTTCCTGCTGGGGGAGAATACCTGAAGAAAATCTGAGAAACGGACACCGAACAGGGAAAACAGGGAACTTAATAGTAATAAAAAGATAATTATCTGGGTCCAGTACACGTTACTTTCCTCCTTCTTTGCATGGGGCATCCGGTAAAAATGGTTTCAGTTTCCCGGCGGGAACCCCGTTGTCTAACATCCGGCGCTTTAAGTTATCCGAGATGCCGCCAAGCTTTTTGTGGGAGCCAATGACGGTGATGTTGCCATATGCATCTGTGATATTGTCGGTGACATCAAACTGGTATAAGGGATGGAAGATGAGTTCCCCATCCTTATAATCTTCCCCTTCAATGATCTGCATGGTACGTCTGGAACCGTCCTCGAGCTGCTTTGTAAAAACCACGATAGGATAGGCTTCCACCATGATCTGCATCAGGATTTCGTCAGCCATATTGTACTTTCGCTTTGCCAATGTCATCATACGACGGTAGGTGGACTCCGCGGAATTACTATGGATGGTGGTAACTACCGTGTGACCGGTTCGGGAGCTTTCCGCGACGGACAAAGCTTCTTTGGCGGAACGCATTTCCCCAACCCCGATCACGTCCGGATGCTTACGAAGAACACGCTCTAACAAAAGATCCTGGTCGATATCCAGAGCAGGATTTTCACTGGGACGGGTAAGTAAGTGGACCACACTGTTGATGGCGTGCCCCTCGGCATCCCGCTTGATCAAATCAAATTCCCTACTGCCTTCCTCAATGGTAATAAGCCGTCTGTTGTTTGGCACCATGGATAAGAGCCAGCTCATAAGGGTAGTTTTCCCGGATCCGGTGCTGCCGGAGATGCAGACGGATACCCCATAACGGATACAGCAGGTTAAAAAATCAAGCATTTCTTCCGTAGCGGAACCTGAAGCGATAAGCTTATCCTTGGATACGGACTGTTGGTTTACAATACGGATGGAGGCATTGATGCCGACTTCCGGATCTACGATAGGAGTCTTGTCTACGGAGATACGGATATTTTTATCGAGAAATCCTATAACAGAAGGCATGGTATCATCAATTACCATGCCGCAGGTGTTAAGGAGTCTTCTGGTCACATCAATGGCAGCCTGAGGCGAGGGGAATCGGTCCGGGATCTTCTCGGAGTGTCCTCCACTGGTAATGACTTCGATGTCATCATAGGCATTGATGTTGACTTCCTCTACGCCGGGCTTATAGATCCATTTTTTTAAGAAGGAGATGCCGGCCATATCTTCGTAGAGACTGTCTACCAGTTCTTCTGTTGTCTGTCCATCTACGTGATAAGAGCGGTTCTGTACATATTGTAATATGTAATCCTTCAGTAACTTCCTGGCTTCCTCTGGATTCCCTTCGTTTGATAGGGTATCTGCGTGATTCTGTGTGACGAATCTCTGGACATCCGTAAGGATCTGTTCATAGGTAAGCCCTTCCGATGCCTTCGAGGAAAAGAAAAGGTCATTCAGACGCTCCATTTGTGCTTTCCTCCTTTCTGACCGGTGCATCCGTAAATTCTTCCTTGGCAGGATCTATCAGGAGACTGTCCGGGAGATCCTCTTTGGAATCGGAAAGCTTATTTTTTACAAGCTTCAGAGCATTTAAGTAGCGTTGATTGCAGTAGGGAAGTGCCCGGAACATCTGCCCACTGGTGCCGCACCGTTCGATTTCCTTTGTGTAAGGGAGGATCCCGTCAAAACCACCGATCAGATTATCCATTTCATCGATAGCATGAAAAGGTCTTGCAAGTCCGGCAAAGGTCAGCTGCTCATCAAATTTAAACTTACTATCCGTAAGCAGGGCTTTGTGAGCCCTGAAGTAGCTTAAGCCCCGCAGATCCGGTGTAATGATCCGGACAACCAGGTCGGCAGCTTCCATCGCTGTCGGCGCAAAAAAATTGAGCATATTTGCACTGCAGTCGATCAGGATGTAATCGACAAGCTTTGCACATTCGGAAATGAATATTTTGATTTTCTCGTATTTTAATTCCGGATAACTAAATGGATTTTCCCCAGCGGCATATCCTAAGACTCCGATAAAGGGGTATTCCTTTAATACCACAACACGCTCTGCAATCAGGGCGTTGTTGATCTCCAGAGCGGTTAAGACATTTCCGATGGATGCGGAGGTTTCTAAGATCCGGTCAGGCATCCAGACAGGAAGCATTGGTGTGGAAGAGTCAGCATTGATAATTAGAGCCTTTTTCTTCCCGGCGGTTAAAACTTTTGCAAGATTGCAGGCAAACATGGATTTTCCACTTCCGGGATTCCCCCAGATGGTAATGATTTTTCCCATAGTAACCTCCTATTCTGCAGCGACAGGCTGCTCTTCGGTAGCACCTGTGGTCTCTTCTGCGTCAGGAGCAACTGCTGGCGTTTCTGGGGTAAGAGATGAGGTAAGTTCCTCTTCGGTGGTTCCGTCTCCATAAAGAGTTACCAGGATGTCTCCCTGCCTTCCTAAGAGATCTTCTGCAAGAGCCTCATTACCACGACTGATGAGAGCAGCGTGAAGAACTCCTTCATTTTCAAACCTGGTTAAGAGCAGAGCCTGGACAGGTGTGGCAAGCACCGTGATGGTAGCGGTCTGTTGTCTTTCTTCGTCTTCCGCAGGTGGTGTTGTGTAATCAATGGGAAGACCCTCAGAGTCCGTAACCCCAAGAACTTTTACATAACGAAGCTCCGGGATATCTGCCACAGGTTCCAAGACATTCTCCTTGTCATAGTGGAAGAGCCTGATAATGTCATTGGTCTGCAGCTTATCGGACAGGCCGGAAGCCAGAGTCTGGGTGGTAATGGAAATGGCAACATAACCATCCGGGATATGATTGAGGGACAGATCCGAGGATAACGGATCTTTGCTTAACTTTGTGGGGAGCAGATAGTCTCCGGTATAGAGATTTGTGGTGGCATAGGTACCTGTTACATCGGAAATCTCCTTGGCGAGACCATCCGGCAAATTGTAGCCACCCACTTCAACGAGCTCTACGTCACCGGATGTGACAATACTTCCGCGCGAAACATCCGATTTCATGCGCACAATTTGCGTGGTGTGGCTGGTTTTACTGGTCACAGCGGGAATTGCAATAAAAGCAACGATGGCAGCCAGAATAAGACTTAAAATGCCATAGATAAAACGGTTATTCATTTTCATAGGTTTGTCTCCTGTATCAAAATAGTGAAAGAATCTCATAAAATAAGCACCCAAGAAACAAAAAGGGTGCAAAGGGGATGGCAGTAGGTTTACTTTTGTATTGAAGGCGCAAGGGCAGTGCTGCAAAGATGGCGGCTGTGCCAGACAGGATAAGAATCTGGAACAGCCCAAAGACTCCGTAGTAGAGCCCCAAAACGGTTACAAGCTTGATATCGCCGCCACCGATCCCACCATTGGTTGCGACTGCAATGATGAGAAGTAAGAAAAAACCAACACTGCCACCCAGGCAAGTCTTAAAAATAAGAAGTGGCAGGGAATGTGCGATACCCAGGATAAGCTTTAGCAGGATACCGAAAAGACACCACAGGGATAAAAACACCAGGGCAGTGTTCTTTATTAGATGGTGCCTGAAATCGTAGATCCCAAATAAAAGAAGGAACACCAGGGAAAGGATCCGGTAGATCAGGTAAAGGCTACTCACGCTTACTATACCAGTCATCATACATGGAGCCCTGAATATATACGGAGTCGGTAACACCGGTAGAGAGCATTCCGGAGGGCGTCCACATATCCATCACGTAGGTATACACCGGATAATAGCCATCCGGATACCAGACAGGAGTGAAATGTACGCGCCTTGAATAAGTCGAGTATTCATTTTCTTTGAAGGAAAAGGTATTTGCACCGGTTTTCTCAAGTAGCCGCCAGTAGGTATCATAGGAAAATTCTGGGAAATAAGATACTGCGGACTGAACCTGCGTATAGTGGCTGCCCGGCGCATTGACCGTGAAGCTTGCGTTTAAATCTTCCTTGATGCCATACCCGCTTTTCATGGTGTCGCCGCTTTTTGTGGGGACAATATCATCGGGGGATATATCGGATGAAGCAAATAGCGCCGCGTGGTATCCGGTGGAGGTAAAGTCATACCAGCCATTATCGACCCATTCCCCATCATCCACCCATTCGCCATGGGCAGTAGTGCAGCCTTTGGGACAGCTTTTGCTATGTCCCTCCGATTCCCAGTGCCAGTCGGGTTCCCATTCCCATTTTGCGTGCCAGGATGCACTCCAGACAGACCAGGAGGCGTTCGTCTTTACCGGCTCTGCAGGAAGCGTTGATGTGGAAAAACCGGGGTTAGTATCCGTAGCAAGAGGATCCGGTGGAACATTTTCTTCCAGGGAAACAATTCTTGCCAGGAACGAAGTCTTTGCAGTACCGGCTCCATTTACGGATACACTGATCTTTACTGTGCCGGGATCCTTTGGAGTATGCCATTTGACCCAGACAAGCTGCGATCCATTCTTTGGCATAACGATATTGGATACGGTATAAGTGCCGCCATTAATGTAAAAGGTTGCTTTCGCCGGATTTTTCGGGTTTACTTCGGTGGCACTGGTTAACATAATGCTGGAAATAACATCCGTATCCACACGGTACGTATAGTCCGGGGCTTCCAGCTCTTCGGAAGGCACATCTTTGTAACTTACAATGCCGATGCCCAGGGAAGAGATAATGGCATCATCCGACACTTTTCCGCTAGTGCTTCCGGTCCATGCAGCGTATCCGAGATCAGATTTTTCTAAAAACAGCGCGAGTGGCAGGTTCTGATGTGTCAAGGAGGGTAGCACCCTTCTTAATGCACCTCCGGATAACTTGTTGTAAAGGGCAGCCTCCGTTGCTGTCATGGCATAGTTTTTTCCATTGTGTGTGAAGTAGGCAATGGGTTCGATCACCAATTTGTAATCTCCACTAATCAGATTCTCAAAAGGAATGCCGGTTTTGGATGCGATAAATTTAGCTGCATACTCTGAACAGAAGTAGCGTTTTATCGCGGCAATGCTAGCTTTGTTCACAGATCCGCTGATGATTCTTGGTAGAGCGACGGCTGGTTTTGAGTAGGTGTAGGAGGCATTAATGGAAAGCGATGAGCCTGCAGTATATTGCAGTTTGGACACTTTCCCAAAGTTTAGCACCGTGGAGGAAATGTTGCAGTTTGATAAATCAATGGGAGTAGCAACAACGCTGCCTCCCGTGGTAACGACTGTAACCCGAACACCATCCTGGTTATTTCGCCAGACGTTTAGTTCGGATCCTGTACCAAAAGATCCACCGCCTCCATCAATATTTCCATCACCCATAGCATTAGTGGAAATGCCTGTGGATAAAAATATCGTTAGGGATAGAAGCAGTGGAAAAAAGTATTTCCTGATTGCTCTCATAAGATCTCCTTTGCAATAAAAAAGACATGGCGTGATTACCATGTCTTAGTTGTTTTGTTATTCTCCCATAGTGCCGATCTGCTTGTTGATGTCTCCATCACTGTCAACCACATCATAAGTAGTATTACCGGTATCAATCCAACCAAATACCGGATCATAGACTTGTCCGGGATGGGAACTCTCTGAATTGTCAGCAGGAGCCTGCACTTCTGGTGCCGTTACAGGAACCTCTTCCGGATAGGAAGGAACTTCGCCCTTATTTGTGGTATCCCCAATGGGCTCCGGTTTCTCGGTAGGTTTTGTCTCCTGGGCTTCCTCTTTTGTCACACTTCCGGATAGATCTACGTTAGATCCGTTTTCATCTTCAGAGATTACAGTCTGCGTGTTGTCGGATATTTCACCGGTATAAAGAGATTCCTTTTTGATGGATGCTTCCGGAATACCAGAATCTAATTTATCATCCCAGGTTTCTGCCAGGGTTTCCACCTCCTGAGCGGCAGGAGTGAAGGACTCCTCCGGTTCATGGCTTAAATACCAGGCTCCGAAAAGAAGTCCCAGACATAACACACTTAATCCCCCAATGGAAAGTGCGACTTTTTTATCAATATTCTTCTTTTTCATAGGCTGCTCCTTTCTTGGTCTTTAATTATATATACGTAAGCTAGGGTACAAATCTTACAGGTAATCAAAATTTTGTATTGTGGGACCCCGTAAGCTCTGCGTGCCTTCGGATCGGAGGAAAGGATGTTCCAAACATCCGAATCTGATATGTAATGTCAAAAGAGGCTACGTATTCGATTTTTTCGGGGTACTGGTGAAACGTCAGATCAATGTTTTCTACGTCATAATCATCATTCGTAAGTTTCACCCTTGACTTCATGCCTTCGATAAAACCGGCCCGTAAGGCATTTTTATAGGCGGTGCTTAAATTGATGTCAGCCATATAGGAAGTAAGGTTGGCTTCCCGCTGGGAGTGAAAGGTATCTGCATAGATTCTGGCACTCACGTTATTAAGCTCCATCTTGGCTGCATTACGAATGTTGATGCAGTTGATCTGCACGGATGCATAGAGCAGGACGAAGGACAGGAGCATATTGATGGCGAGTATAATAAAGATGGAGAAAAAAGACATATCCCCGCGTTCATTTTTGATTCTGCTTTTCATGATTCACCTACTTCCAGTAATGTTCGCTGACTCCGGCACCATTTGCTTTTATGTCAATCGGGACCAGATTCAGTTTCCAAAAGCCACCCAGATAACATCTTCCGGTTACTGTCACATAAAAGGGAGTTCCTATCTGGATCCTGTTGGTACTCCCGGAACTGGTTACCTGATAGGTAAGACCCTCGACTTCTGATAGGGGTGCAGCCAGATAGGAAAACAGGGCACCGGTATCAGCATTCGCGCCTCCGTTTAACTGGATCTGCTTTACCAGCTGGTCAGAAATATGATCCATTTCCTGCTTTACGGATATGATGTGGAACACATTTAAGATAAATGCCACCATAATCATTGCCACCAGGATATAGACAAAAGTACTGATGTAGGATACGTCACCCCTTTCGGATCTGATTATTTTTTTGATGTTCAAGTTTGTCACCTCCCGCATAAAAATAACGCAGGAAAGTTAAAAGGGGGAGTCTTTCCTGCGTCGTGTGAATGATACCAGTTATTCACGTTTCATATTGTAGCATAGTAAAGTGACAGTGAAAATCGCAAAG
>ERZ772889.1295-NODE-1295-length-23026-cov-31.010448_pt1 | contig 23026 bp, 19 predicted proteins | sample MGYA00512127_ERZ772889 | MGnify/ENA primary metagenome ERZ772889 (study PRJEB29015, sample SAMEA2737689) | human gut metagenome | biome: human gut; feature: human-associated habitat; material: faeces | place: China | collected 2012 ...
CGGAGTTTGCGATGATGAGCAGCAGCGGGATCATGATGATGCCCACGATGGTGCCAAACTTGGGCAGCTTGCTCTCGTCAATGTCTGCCTGCTGTGCAACGTGCTCGGGGACTTCAACCATGTACTTTTTGCCGCAGATGCTGCCCCAGATGGGACCGGCGGCGATCATGGCAAAGATGCCGCAGAAGATGCCGACGAGGATGACCCAGCCAAGGTCAACGCCCAGCATGGTAGCCACCAGAACGGGACCCGGCGTGGGCGGGATGAAGGCGTGGCCGACCGCCAGACCGGCCAGCAGGGGGATGACGTAGTACAGTACGGAGCGCTTGGTGCGCTTTGCCAGAGAGAAGGCCAGCGGAATGAGGATGATAAGTCCTGCATCAAAGAACACCGGCATGGCCACCACCAGACCCGTGATGCCCAGTGCCCACGCGGCCTTTTCGTCACCGAACTTCCGCACCATGGTCACAGCCAAGGTCTGTGCGCCGCCGGATTCTTCCAGAATGGCGCCGAACATGGAGCCCAGACCCACAAGAAGGGCGATGCCCTTTAAGGTGTTGCCGATGCCCTCGTTCACCGAGCCGATGATGTCGGACAGGGGCATACCGGCCATCAGGCCGATGCCCACCGCACCGATCAGGATGGAGATCATGGCGTGTACCTTGAACTTGATAATGAGAATGAGCAATAGGATCAGGCCTGCCACGGCAGCAAAAACCAGCCGTGCCGCATCGGGCGTTGCAACTGCTGTCATAGAAATTTCCTCCGTTTCGTGATTTTTGGTTGCACTTATCCAAGCCGTCCGGAAAAACGCACCGGACAGTTTACTTTTTGTTATTTATGCGGAGTGGTTTACTCCATGTATGCGCCCTTCATGGGGCTGACGGCGTGCTGAGAGTAGAGCTTCAGCAGACCCTTGGTGTACTTGGGAGCCTTGGGCTTCCAGTTGGCGCGGCGCTCGGCGAGGATGGCGTCCATCTCCTCGGGGGTCTTGGGCTCGCCCTTCACGCCCACAATGGCCAGCTTGCGGTTATGCACGTCGATCTGGATCAGGTCGTCCGGCTCCACCAGTGCGATGGGGCCGCCCACCGCAGCCTCCGGGCTGACATGGCCGATGACCGGGCCGCGGCTTGCGCCGGAGAAGCGTCCGTCGGTAATCAGCGCTACGCTGGAAGCCAGCTTCGGGTCGGCGCAGATGGCTTCGCCGGTGTAGAACATCTCGGGCATACCGCTGCCGCGGGGGCCCTCGTACCGGATGAAGATGGCGTCACCGGGCTTCACCTCACCGTGCAGCACAGCGGAGATGCACGCCTCCTCGCTGTCGTAGGGCTTGGCGCGCAGAGTGGCTTCAAACATATTCTTGGGGCAGGCGGTGTGCTTGATGACGCAGCCCTCCGGGGCAAGGTTGCCCTTCAGGATGGCGATGCTGCCGTCGGTGCCCTTGGCGTTATCGAAGCTGTGGATGATGTCCTCGCGGCTGACAGGACGGGCAAAACCGGCAGTCTTTTCCGCCAGAATGGCATCGCAGTGCTGGTAGAAGCCGTTCTTCTTCAGCTCCTCCAGATTCTCGCCCAGCGTCTTGCCGGTGACGGTCATCACGTCCAGATGCAGCATGGACTTGATCTCCTCCATCACCCGGGGCACGCCGCCTGCGTAGTAGAAGTACTGTGCGGGCCAGTCGCCGGAGGGACGGATGTTCAGCAGGTAGTGTGCGCCGCGGTGCATCCGGTCAAAGGTGTCGGCGTCGATCTCAATGCCGAACTCGTGGGCGATGGCGGGCAGGTGCATGGTGGCGTTGGTGGAGCCGGAGATGGCGGCGTGCACCATGATGGCGTTCTCAAAGCTCTTCTTGGTCACGATGTCCTTGGCGGTGATGCCCTTCTTGACCAGCTCCATCAGCTGCTTGCCGGCATCGTAGGCGGCCTGCTTCAGCTCCGGGGCGGTGGCGGGCATCAGGGCGGTGCCCGGCAGCATCAGACCCAGTGCCTCGGCCATGATCTGCATGGTGGAAGCAGTGCCCATAAAGGAGCAGGCACCGCAGCTGGGGCAGGCGTTGTGCTTGTAGTAATCCAGCTGGCTGTTGGGGATGACGCCGGTCTTTTCCCATGCGTCGAACTTGCCGATCTGCTCCAGCGTCAGCAGCTCGTTGATGGCGCAGGCAGGGTCGTTGACCACATACTCCTTGGGCAGGGTGTGGGCTTCCATGACGCCGCCGGTGACCACGATGGCGCTCATGTCCTTCAAACGGCCGATGCTCATGAGCATGGCGGGCACAGATTTGTCGCAGCTGGCAATGAACACGCCGCCGTCGTAGACGCTGGCGTTGGCCTGTGCCTCCACCAGATTGACGATGGCGTCACGGTGGGGCAGCGAGTAGTTGATGCCGTCATGACCCTGTGCAATGCCATCACACATATCGGTGGCAAAATAGCGGGCCGCCTTGCCGCCGTTATCGTTGACCGCCTGCACGGCCTCCTTGACGAACTGATCCAGATGGGCGCTGCCGGGATGGCTGTCGCCGAAGGTGCTCTCCACCATGATCTGGGGCTTTGCAAGGTCCTCGACCTTCCAGCCCATACCCATCTTCAGCGGGTCGTTCTCGGGTGCTAAAGTGCGGACTTCCTGTGAACGCAACTCCATATTCATTACCTCCAAATACTGCTTGCTTTCGTCCTTTTTCTGCTGGACCTTTTTGTGACTTTATTGTAAATCCGCAGACGTCTCTTTGCAAGTTGTCACGGGTATGTCCTACTTTTTGTGCAAAAACTCTGGGATACATCATGCACACTGCCCAAATCCGGGCGAATTTTGCCCAAAATCAGCCGTCAAAGCGGCTTTTGAGAAAAAAGAGGAGAAAAAGTCATCTGATGACTTTAGGAAGAACCCTCTCAGTCAAAGCCTTTCCGGCAGCGCCGCGCTTTCGTAGAAAGCGGCGCTGCAGCTGCCGCTTCCCTTCACGACCCCACCCGTGAAAATGCAATGCCGGAGCGTCCGCAGACGCTCCGGCATTGCTCTATAAAAAATATTTTTCCGCTGACTATGCGCAGAGCAAAGCGGAGCGCATTTTCAATCAGTTTTGTGTATCAATTGACATACGCCGCCATGCCGATGGTGCCGTCGTCGGGATCCTCGCCATCGTAGACCTTTTTGATATAGCTGCGGTTGAAGTTCAGGTGCATCACCATGGCAGCCTTTGCGCCGAGGGGGTCGTGGTTGGCAATGGCTTCGGTGATCATGCGGTGGGTCATGATGGTCTCGTCGATAAGTTTTTTGTGGGTGACATTCACGAACATCATCACCGCTGTGTCGATGACCGGGATCAGCTGCCCCACTACCAGATTCTTGCTGCTCTCGGCGATGCAGGTGTGAAAGGCGATGTCGTCCTCGATGTAGCGGTCGCCCTCGTGAATCTTGGTCTCCACCCGCTCGCAGAGCCGCCGCAGTCGCTCGATATCCTCCGGGGTGGCGTTCTGCGCCGCCATCTCCGCAATGCCCGGCTCCAGCAGCAGACGGACGTTTACCAGATCAAAGGCCAGTGCGTTCTTGTCCTGCACGCTGCGCAGGTTCAGCGGGTCGGAAAGCCCCTTGACCGTGGTCACCACATAGGTGCCGGAGCCCTGCCGCACCTCCACGATGCCCTTACTGGACAGCAGCTTGACCGCTTCGCGGATGGTGCTACGCCCCACCCGGAACTTTTCGCCCAGTGCGAACTCGTTGGGCAGCTTTGCGCCCGGCTCCAGCGCCTCGTCCAGAATGTAGTGGTAGATCTGGTCCTCCACCTGCTCGGCTAGCAGCTTGTTTTTCAGATGTGAAAATTCACTCATGGAAGCTTCCTCCGCGCCCTGCGCATCTGATGGTTTGGTTACCCGCACACGCTGCCGTCCGGGGCAAAGAACTGAACGTGCTTTTGCCACTGGGTGGGGCTGATGGTACGGCGGTAGCAGTCGGCCAGTGCCTCTACCACAGCCTCCGGGGCAAGGGAGGCGCAGCCCGGGCAGTCCAGCACCAGAATGCGGAACCATGCGTCAAAAAGATGCTCGGTGTAGTGGGTGTCCCATGCGCCGCAGCGGGCGTAGAAGCCCAGACGCCGCACCGCCATAGCGGCGTCCTCGGCCTTTTCCGGCATCTCGGCCTCGATCAAAATCGCTTCGGCGTCGTCCTCGTGGGCGGGCAGCTGTGCCAGCAGCTGCGCCCCGATGCCGTGGGCGCGGTAGGCGGGCACTACGGCAAAATAATCCAGCTGGCTCACCCGGCAGCCCTCCGGCCGCACCATTAAAAGATAAGCTGCCAGCGTGTCGCCGTCAAACACGCCCCATGTGTGGGCGGTGCCCTCCGCTTCGCTGGTCAGGATCATGCTCAGGGGCTTCAGCTCCCCGGCGGGGAAATCCCGGCGCATCTCGTTCAGATACACCTCAGTCAGCTCGGGGCCGGTGAGCAGCCGCCATGTGAAGGTTTTGGTACACATACGATAAAGAACCCTTTCCGATGCCGCTTTGCGCAGCATCACGTTTTTTGCCTTGTCCAGTATAGCATACCGGATGTTTTACCGAAAGTCAATCTGTGCACCCTTTCGGGCGGTAGCGCCGCCGGTTTTGCCAAGGGGCTTGCATCCAGGCGCAGAATCGGGTACTATACAGGTGACAGAATTTTTCCCTCCGGCGCTGCCGGAAGGGCAAGCAGATAAAAGGAGACTTGTACTATGGAATGGACCGATATCCGCCTGACCGTGGCCAAGGCTGATGCCGAAAACGCCGAAGCCGTTGCCACCCTGATCGCCGAGGGCGGCATCTACATCGAGGATTACAGCGACATCGAGCAGCAGGTGGCCGAGATCGCCCATGTGGACCTGATCGAGCAGGAGCTGCTGGATAAGCCCCGGGATACCGTGATCATCCATCTGTATCTGGAGCCGGGTGCTTCTCAGGTGGAGACGCTGGCGCTCATCGCCGCCCGCATGGAAGCCGCCGGCATCCCCTACACCGTGGAGACCGAGGGTGTGGAGCAGGAGGACTGGCAGAACGGCTGGCGCAAATATTATCACCCCATGGAGATCGGCAGCCGTCTGGCTGTGGTGCCCTCGTGGCAGCAGTACGATACCGACCGGGTAAAGCTGATCCTTGACCCCGGCCTTGCCTTTGGCACCGGCGGTCACGAGACCACCAGCCTCTGCCTTGAGGCGCTGGACGAGCAGGTGCGCGGCGGCGAGCGGGTGCTGGATATCGGCACCGGCAGCGGCATCCTTGCCATTGCCGCCCTCAAGCTGGGCGCTGCCAGCGCCGAGGGTGTGGACATCGACCCCGTGGCGGTGCGTACCGCCGGGGAGAATGCTGCGCTGAACGGCGTGCAGGATAAGCTGACCGTGCTGGTGGGCGACCTGTCCGATAAGGCCAGCGGCACCTATGATATCATCACTGCCAACATCGTGGCCAACGCCATCCTCAGCCTTGCACCCGCCGTGCCCGGCCTGATGGCCGAGGGCGCTACCTTTATTGCCAGCGGCATCATCGACAGCCGCAAGGACGAGGTGATCACCGGACTGGAAAAGGCCGGTCTGTCCGTCGTGGAAGTCAAGGAAAAGCGCGGCTGGGAGTGCATCGTCTGCAAAAAGGCCTGAGATTCAAATATTGTAAGAAGGAGCGCACAGTATGCCGCACCGCTACTTTACCACCGAGATCTCCGACGGCACCGCCACCCTGCGGGGTGCGGACGCCCATCACCTTGCCCGGGTGATGCGGGCAAAGCCGGGGGATACCGTCATCCTCTGCGATGGCAACGCCATAGAGTACACCGCCACCATCACCGGCTTTGGGGAGGACAGGGTGGATTTTGCCGTAGAGCCGGGCTACCCCAGCGCCGCCGAGCCCACCGTGGAGGTGACGTTGCTGGCGGGCTACCCCAAGCAGGACAAGCTGGAACAGATCATCAAGCACGGGGTGGAGCTGGGCGCTGCCCACATCGTACCCTTCTTCAGCCGCTACTGCGTCGCCGCCCCCAAAAAAGAGGAGCAGAAGAACGAGCGCTACAACCGCATTGCGCTGGAAGCCGCCAAGCAGTGCGGCCGGGGCGTTCTGCCAAACGTAGCCCTGCCGCTGCCGAACTTTGGGGCGGTGTGCCGCAGCTTTGACCAGTACGATCTGGTTCTGTTCTGCTACGAGTGCGGCGGCGCGCCCCTGCGTCAGCTGCTGGCGGAGGCAAAGCCCGCCGATGGGCAGAAGCTGCGCCTTGCCATCGTGACCGGCGCCGAGGGCGGCTTTGCCGCCGAGGAGGCCGAAATGGCCGCCAAGGCCGGGGCAAAAACGGTAGGCCTTGGCCCCCGTATCCTCCGCTGCGAGACCGCCCCGCTGGCGGTGCTCTCCGCCGTCATGACCCTGACGGGGAATCTGGAGTAATAAGCAATAAGAGGCTGCTGCACAAAGGTTTGTGCAGCAGCCTCTTATTATTTTGCGTTATATTACGTTTTGTAAAGTATTTTCAGGCATTTTCCCCTGCATCCGGGTAGGCATCGGTGTCCAGCAGAGCCCGTTTTACCTTGAGCAGGTTCTGGGGGCTTACCGAGAAGCTGCGCAGACCGAGGTGCAGGTACTGCGCTGTGTTGGCGGGGTTGCCCACGGCAAGGCCGCAGATGGTCACCGGGACGTGGTGCGCACCCGCGGCATCCATCACCATGGTGATCAGCTTTTTCATAGCCGGACTGGCGGGGCGGTAGTAGTGCTCCGCGCTGGCAAGTTCCCGGTCGGCGGCGTGGGTGTACTGGGTCAGGTCGTTGGTGCCGATGACCAGAAAATCGCAGCCGTGGGCTACAAAGTCCTCCACGGTCAGGCAGGCGGCGGGGATGCTCAGCATCACGCCGAACTGGGTGTTCTCGTTAAAGGGCACGCCCCGCTCCCGCAGGCTCTGGCGGCAGTGCTCCACGATGCTCATGGCAGCGTCCCAGTCCTCTACATCGGTCACCATGGGGAACATCACCCGCAGCGGCCCCCGGGCGGCGGCGCGCAGCAAGGCGCAAATCTGGGTCTGGAACTGCTGGGGCTGGCGCAGGCTGTTGCGGATGCCGCGCAGGCCAAGCTTGGAGGACTGCGGCCCCTGATTGGCATCGGCCACGGTGCGGTCGGAGCCAAAGTCGAAGGTGCGCACGGTCACCGGGCAGCCGTTTGCCGCCGCCAGACAGGAGCAATAGAAAAAGTACTGTTCCTGTTCGTCCAGAATGCGCCCGGGCAGCATCATGTAGCCGCTGCGCAGCAGCCCAACGCCCTTGGCACCGGACTGCATGGCGGTGTCGATATCCTCCGGGCCGAAGCAGTTGGCCAGCAGCTCAAAGGGTTCGCCGTCCCGCGTTTCGTCCGGCAGGCTGTGCAGCTGCTTCATCTCCGCGTCCTCGCGCTGGAGCTGGCAGATGCTGGCCTCCGCCTGCTGGCGGGCGACGGCATCCGGGTCAAGGATGCAGTTGCCGTTGGTTGCATCCAGAATGACGGTGCGTCCGTCGCAGTCGTCCAGAAAATCCTTGCCCACCTGCACGATGCCCGGGATGTTCATTGCCCGGGCAATGATGGCGGCATGGCTCTGGCCGCTGCCCTCGGCGGTGATGACGCCTAAGATCATGCCGGAGGGCACGCTGAACAGATCAGTGGGCATCAGCCGGTCGGCGGCAAGGATCACCGGATGATCCAGCGCCAGCCACACCCGGGGGCGGTTGGTCAGGATGTTGATCACCCGGCGGGTGGCGTCCAGAATATCCACGCTGCGCAGCTGCATATAGGGGTTATCCTTCATGTTGGCAAGCTGGTCGGCGTAGCGCTGCCCCACCTGATGCATCGCTGCCGAGGCGCTGATGCCCGCATTGATGCAAAAGCGCACCTCGTTCATCATGCCCTCGTCGTCCAGCATCATGCTCTGGAACAAAAAGATGGCCTGCTCGGTGGGCGCGGCGCGCTCCGCCATGGAGTCCAGTTCATTCTGCGCCGTGTGCACGGCGTTTGCCAGCAGCCGCAGTTCCCGCTCCGGGTTGAAAGGGCCGTGGCTGAAGGTCTCCACATGGTGCTCCAGCCGGCTCACCTGACCCAGCACCAGCCCCGGGGATGCGGATACGCCTTTATAAACCTTCATCTTCTGTCACCTCCGGCAAAGCCGGTGCGGTCAAAGTGCGCCACACCAGCGCCTGTAAGAATGTATTGGGCAGCAAAGCGGCCAGCGCTGCCTGCCCGGCGGTGCTGCTGCCCGTGAACAGCGGGGCAAAGCTTTCCATACGCTCTTTGTCGCACGCCGCCAGAAACGCCTCGGCCAGCGTCCGGGTGGTGTAGAAATGGGTGGGGTCTACCCCGGCGTCCTCAGCGGCGGCTTCCAGCGGGGCAAGCTGGGCGTCCTTCATCCGTGCCAGCAGCAAAGCAGCGTCGGCGGTCAGGGTGACAGGGTACTTCTCCCGCACCTCCTTCTGCACTGCGTCAAAGGCTGCGCGGAAGGCCTCGGCATCGGCGCTGCTGTCCGCGCCGCTGTCCACCGCGTAGGCACAGCCCCGGATGCGCCCAAAGGCGCGCAGGGTGTCGTAGTAGCCCAGCTCCATGTTGCGCTTGGCGGTGTCGGGGTCGAAGTGCAGGATATCCCCCAGCTCCCAGTAGCTGCGGATCATGGTGGTGGGCAGGCCGGTCAGGTTCGGGCGGGTGATGCCCACGCCTTCCAGATCCACACAGACAAGCTCCTCTGCGCCCATGGTCTTGGCAAGGCCGGTGGGCATGTTATCGCTGTACCCGCCGTCCAGAAACTTGACCCCATCGATCTGCCGCGCCCGCAGGGCGGGGAAGCAGGCCGCCGAAGCCATCAGGTAGTCCCGCACCTGCCCGGCGGGGATATCCTCCAGCGTCAGCTCCCGGGGGCGCAGCCCGCGCTGCTCCACCGTCACGATGCCGAACCGGATGGGCGCTGCCCGCAGCGCGTCCTCGTCCAGCACCCGCTCCACGATCTCCTCCAGCGGGGTCACATCCATGCCGCCTTCCTTTACCACCCGGCGCAGAAACTGGTGCAGGGCGGAAAGGTCGGCGTTTTCCTCCGGCAGCTCCATCACATCCCGGCTGCGGATGGTCAGCCACATATCCCGGGCAGTCTCGTACAGATCCAGCACGAACATGGCACCGTTCAGCCCGCCCACGCTGGTGCCGGTGATGATCTGCGGGTGCCAGTCCAGCTCCATCAAAGCCCGCCAGACGCCTACCTGATAGCTGCCGCGCGCACCGCCGCCTGCCAGCACCAGCGCCTTTTGCGTGGGTTTTTGCGTGGGTTCTCTGCGTTCCATATCCAGCCCTCCCGTGCACGTTCCCGGTATTTTCTAAAATTGTTATAATTATACCATACTTTCAGGTAAAATTCTCCCGAATTTTCAGAGATCATGCCTTTTTCCTGTGAAAGTTTCGTGCTATACTAACCGGAGATGAGTATAAAGGCGGCCCGGAGGGCGCACAACAGGAGGAACGTATGCACTGCAAACAATGGATCTTTGATATGGACGGCACCCTGACCGACAGCATGGTGGTGGTATGGGAGGGCGCCCCGGAGGCGCTGCTGGCGCGCTTTGGCCGCACCCCGAAGGCAGACCTGCACGAGACCCTGCTGACCATGGGCATGGAGGACGGCGCACAGTACCTCATCCGGGAGTATGCGCTGCCGCTGGACAGGAACGGCTATCTGGACGTGATGCGCGAGGTGATCGCCCAATTGTACGAGAAGGTGGAACTGAAGCCCGGCGTGCGGGACACCCTTGCCCGGCTGCGGGCCGAGGGCGCACGGATGTGCATTTGCTCCAACACATGGAGCAGCCAGTGCCGCACCGTGCTGACCCGCCTTGGCATCGACGAATATTTTGATTTCTACATCGAGGCGCGGGGCGCCATGAGCAAGAGCAGCTCCGCCCCCTTTATGGAGGCGCTGCACCGCCTTGGCGGCACAGACCCCGCCGGGTGCGCCGTGTGCGAGGACGCGCTCTACGCTGCCCAGACCGCCCATGACGCCGGCTTCTATCTGGTGGGCATTCAGGACACCACCAGCGCCGCCGACGCCCCCGCTTTGCACCGCATCTGCGACCAGTTCCTGCCGGACTGGACTGCACTGGACTGGGCGCAGGCGTAAGGTTTCACAAAACTGCCACAGTGCGGCGCTCTTGTAATCCGGGCGCCGCTGGAGTATGATAATAATAATACTCAAATTTTGTCGTCAAAAAAGGAGGCCCTGCCATGACGAACCCTCTCGTCAGCATCATTGTGCCCGTGTACAACGCCCAGAAGGGGCTTTCCCGCTGTCTGGAAAGCATTTGCAGTCAGACCTATCAGGAGTTGGAGATCATCGTGCTGAATGATGGCTCTACGGATGACAGCCTTGCCATCTGTGAGCAGTTCCGGGCCAAGGACCCCCGCATCGTGGTGGTGGATAAGGAGAACGAGGGTGTTTCCCGCACGCGGAATGCCGGGCTTACCCTTGCGCAGGGCGACTATATCCAGTTTGCGGACAGTGATGACGCACTGGACCCTGATTACACCCAGAACCTTGTGCAGGCCGCCTTGGAGCACAACGCCGACCTTGTGATCGCCCCGTACTGGATGGTGATCCCTTCCAACTCCAGCAAGACCGGGCACGCGCTGGAAACGCTGCAGACCTCCCTTGGCATCGAGCCGGAAGCCCCCAAGACCGAGGTGCACAAGTACGGCTTTCTGCCGCAGGGCGTTTACAGCCGGGAGGACTACGCCCGCCGCCTGATGCAGCAGCCCGCCTCCTTTTACTACGGCGTGCTGTGGAACAAACTCTACCGCCGGGAGATCATTGCACAAAATCAGCTTGCCTTTGCGCCCGATGTGCACTGGGCCGAGGATCTGATCTTCAACATGGGGTATCTTGAACACGCACAGGTGTTCGTTTCCATCCCCGAGGCCGGATATCATTATATCCAGAACCCCAAAAGCCTCTGTCATACCCAGATCGATTTGCGCGGCATCGTAGAGAACAAGACACAGATTTTTCAGCTGTTCAAGGAGGTGTACACCCGCCTTGGGCTGTACGAGGAGCTGCAGCCCCAGATCTATAAATTCCTGTTCGCCTTTTCGGAGAGCGGGGTACCCTCGGACAGCCTGCAGGGCGCTTTGCTGGATGCGATGTCCCGCCTGAACGATGCCTCTGTCCAGCCCGAGCCCTCCCGCAAAAAGCCCCGCCGCAAGCCCCAAAAGCACGCCCGCCGCAAAAAGCCCCGGCATAAGGAAGAATAAATCGTTAAACAAAAAAGTCGCTGCACGAATGTGCAGCGACTTTTTACTTTTTACCCTACCCGGGCGCAGAAGGCCTCCCGGACGGCGGCTTCCCGTCCGCGGGGGATGGGGATGCGTGCCCCGCTGCGCATCCGTACCTCGCCGGGTGCCAGCAGCTGCACCGCCTCCAGATTGACCACATAGGAGCGGTGCGGCTGCACGAAGCGGCCGTCCGCAAGCAGCGGCTGCGCCACCGCAGAAAAGGGCACCCGCAGCGAGAGGGAGGCCACATCCTCCCCGGTGGTCAGGTGGAAGTGCACGATATGATGGGTGCATTCCAGATATTCGATCTCGGCATAGGCCAGCGCCCGCATACCGTCGGCGGTGGTCACGGTAAGGGTTGGGCCGTATTCCGGCTCCACCGCCCGCTTGAGCAGGGCAGAAACTTCCGGCTGGTGCACCGGCTGCAGCAGATACTGCATGGCGTCCACCCGGTAGGCGCTGTATGCGTGCGCCGGGGTGCGGGCCACAAAAGCCAGCGGAGCGCGGCGGCCCCGGCGGCGCAGCTCTGCCGCCGCCGTAAGCCCTTCGGGCCGGGCTACCGCCGCAAGCTCAATGAGGTACAGCTCGTACCGCAGCCCGGCGGCATCCTGCTGCAAAAGCGCTTCCGGGCTTTGCAGCTGCTCCACGATGCAGGCATCCTCCCGCCGGGCGAAGAACTCCATGCACTGGTGCTCCAGCCTGCTGCGCAGCGCACCGTCCGGGCTGCAGATCGCAATGTGAAAGATCATGGTTTGGTTTCCTTTGCAGGGTAGACGATTTGGAATGGCCTCCGCGTTGCTCTGGCCATCATCAGCGGAAAAATCATCTTAAATCAAGCAATTCCGGGCAGACTGCGGTCTGCCCGGAATTGCATTTTTACGGCAAGAGTCAGGACGGCAAGCGGCAGCTGCTTTCAGCAGCCGATGGCGGCGCACTTCTCAGCCAGCCATGCGCGCTCGTCCTCGGTCAGGCGGGGTGCCAGCTGCTCGAACACCTTGCGGTGGTAGTCGTTCAGCCAAGCGATCTGCTCCTTGTCCAGCACGCCGGGCACGATGGGGGAGGTGGCAATGGGCACAAAGGTGATGGGACGGAAGGCAAGGAAGGTGCCGTACTGGTTGTCGGCCTTGTGGTAGCACTCGATCTCGTTCTCGATGCGAATGCCCACCTCGCCGGCTTCATACACGCCGGGCTCGTCGGTAACGATCATACCCGGGCGCATCAGGGTGGTGTTGCGGCCGTTCAAAGCGTGGGGGCCCTCATGGACGTTGCCCACAAAGCTGACGCTGTGGCCGGTGCCGCAGCGGTAGTTGATGAGGTGACGCCACAGCGGCTCGCGGGCGATGGTGTCCAGCATGTGGCAGTCGCAGTAATCCAGCCAGACGGCCTTGGCAATGTCGATGTGGCACTGCAGCGTCCAAGTATAGAACAGCCGCTCGTCCTCGGTCAGTTCGCCCAGCGGGTAGGTGCGGGTGATGTCAGTGGTGCCGTCCAGATAGGTAGCGCCGCTGTCCACCAGCAAAAAGCCCTTGCGCTGCAGAACGGCGTGATCCTCCGGAGTGGCGTGGTAGTGCATCATGGCTGCATTGCCGCCGTAGGCTGCAATGGTGCCAAAGCTCTCCACAAGGAACTTATCGTCTGCGCTGCGGTACTTGTGCAGGATCTCGTCCACGGTCAGCTCGGTCAGCTGTTCGCCGGAAGCCAGACGGTTCTCCAGTTCGATCTGGAACCGCACCATGGCCACGGCGTCCCGCAGATGGGACTCGCGCAGGTGTGCCAGCTCCACCTCGTTCTTCACGCCCTTCATGGCAAGCAACGGGTCGGCGGCGTCCTTCACGGTCAGGGCGGGGTTGTTTTCCAGCACCTGATACACGGCGTAGTTCACAGTAGCGCTCTCGGCCAGCACAGTCTGCGGCTCGGTCTCGGCGGCCATCCCGTCCAGAATGCTGTCGTAGTCGGCCAGCGTCACGCCGTTGGCCTCCAGCTCTGCCTTAGCCTCCGGGGTGACCCGCGCCTGATCGATGAACAGCACGGCGCGGCTGGGGGTAACGTAGCAGTAGGCCATGGCGTAGGGGGTGCACTCGATATCCATGGCGCGCAGGTTCAAAAGCCATGCCAGATTATCCAGCTTGCCCACCAGCTGGGCGGTGCAGCCCTGCTCCTTCAGCTTGCCGCGCAGCTGCTCCAGCTTTTCTGCCGGGGAGAAGCCAGCGTATTCCTTGGGCAGGATCCATGCCGGGGTAGCCGGGCGGGCAGGGCGTCCCTCCACCCACAGCTCGTCCTCCAGGAACAGGGTCTTGATGCTGCCGTGCTTGGACTCCAGCTCCTTTTTCAGGTTGTTGACCAGCGCGCAGTTGGCGGTCAGGCCGCACAGACCCAGCGTGCCGCCCTCGGGCAGCACCTTGCCGCAGTATTCCTCGGCGGTGGGCACGCCCGGCTCGCCCATGCGCATCAGCTGGATCTCGGTGCCGGCGATCTCCTTTTCTGCCTGCACAAAGTACCGGCCGTCTGCCCAGACGGCGCTCTCGGTCATGGTGACCACAAAGTTGGAGTTCTCACCGTGGAAGCCGGAGAAGTAGGTCAGGGAGGTGTAGTGGTCGGGCAGATACTCGCTGGAATGCGGGTCGCCCACCGGGATCAGATAGACGTCCACGCCGTTTGCCTTCATAGCGGCACGCAGCGCGGCCAGACGCTCGGGAACTGTGTTCATACTCATAACAAAAGCCCTCTTTCTGTCATTTGCCGGAAAAACGTCCGGCGGCGATGGTTTGCTGCTGCTATTGTATCATTCTGCGGGGAAGAATGCAATGCGGGGGCAAAACTCCCCCCAAAACGCCGTCAATTTGCAAAAAAAGTTACAATTTTTTCTTGAAAAAGGCCGGTTTTCCATTGACAGCCTTGTTATAATAGAGGTGTAGTATTTTTGGGTCAGCACTCTGCGGCCCTTTGCGCTAACAATTGCGAATATTGCGATAAAAAGAAAGAGGCATTTGGAACATGACTAAAATTGATATCTTCTCCGGCTTCCTTGGCGCCGGCAAAACCACTCTGATCAAAAAGCTGATCACCGAGGCCTTTGCAGGCCAGCAGGTGGTGCTGATCGAGAACGAGTTCGGCGAGATCGGCATTGACGGCGGTTTCCTGAAGGAAAGCGGCATTCAGATCAACGAGCTGAACGCAGGCTGCATCTGCTGCTCTCTGGTGGGCGATTTCCGCACCGCTCTGCAGCAGGTGGTGGAGCAGTACCACCCCGACCGCATCGTCATCGAGCCCTCGGGCGTGGGCAAGCTGAGCGATGTGACCCGCGCCGTGGAGGGCGTGGCGGAGCATCTGGACGTGCAGCTGAACAGCTTTGTCACCGTGGCCGATGTGAACAAGGTCAAGATGTATATGAAGAACTTCGGCGAGTTCTACGATGACCAGATCAGCCACGCAAGCTGCATCCTGCTCAGCCGCACCCAGACCGCCAGCGAGGAAAAGATCGCCGCTGCCGTGGCAATGCTGCGGGAAAAGAACCCCACCGCCACTATCGTGACCACCGCATGGGATCACCTGACCGGTGAGCAGATCCTGAAGGCCATGTCCACCAAGGACGACTTCAAGGCCGAGCTGATCGCCATGGCTGCCAAGGCCAACGAAGAGCACGCCCACGAGGACGAGGAAGAAGAGCACGAGCATCACCATCATCACGACCATGAGAACGGTGTGTGCAGCTGCGGCCATCATCATGACCATGATGACGATGATGACGACGAGGATGAGCACGAGCATCATCACCACGACCACGACGAGCACGATCATGATGACCATTGCTGCTGCGGCCACCACCACGATCATGACGATGATGACGACGAGCACGAGCACGAGCATGAGCATCATCACCATGACCATGACGAGCATGACCACGACCACGAGGAGCACGAGCATCACCACGACCATGACGGTCATTGCTGCTGCGGTCATCATCATCACGACCACCACGCCGATGAAGTGTTCACCAGCTGGGGCGTGGAGACGGCCCGCAAGTTCACCAAGGCCGAGGTGGAGCACGCCCTCACCGAGCTGGATACCGGCAATTACGGCATGATCCTGCGCAGCAAGGGCATCGTGGACGGCGGCGCAGACGGCTGGCTGGAGTTCGACTATGTGCCCGGCGAGTGGGAAGTGCGCAGCCGCAGCGCAGACGTGGGCGGCAAGCTGGTGGTCATCGGCTCCAAGCTGAACGAGACCGCCATCGCTCAGCTGTTCGGCTGCTGAGAACCCCATTATTGAGAGAAGGAGCAACCATTTATTATGGCAAAAGAGATCCCGGTCTACCTGTTTGTGGGCTTTCTGGAAAGCGGCAAGACCAAGTTTATTCAGGAGACCTTTGAAGACCCCAATTTCGACTCCGGCGACAAGACCCTGCTGCTGGTCTGCGAGGAGGGCGAAGAGGAATACAACGAGAAGAAGTTCGCCTTCCCCGGCGTGACCGTGAAGGTGCTGGAGGACAAGTCCGAGCTGAACCCCCAGAACCTTGCAAAGCTGGGCAAGGAAGCGGACGCAGGCCGCGTGGTCATCGAGTACAACGGCATGTGGCTGCTGCAGGATTTAGCGGATGCCCTGCCCGAGAACTGGCTGGTGTACCAGTGCATCGCCACTGCCGACGGCACCACCGCCCTGACCTACGCCCGCGATAACTCCATGCGCAGCCTGATGCTGGACAAGATCGCCCGCAGCGAGCTGATCGTATTCAACCGCGCCGAAGCCGTGAACAACGATGACGCCCGGCAGGAGCTGCACAAGCTGGTGCGGCAGGCCTCCCGCAAGTGCGATATCGCCTACGAGTTCAAGGACGGCAGCGTAGCCTACGATGATATCCCCGACCCGCTGCCCTTTGATATCAACGCCGACCCCATCGACATCCCGGATGACGATTTCGGCATCTGGTACATGGACTGTCAGGACGAGCCCCAGAAGTACACCGGCAAGACGGTGCGCTTTCTGGCACAGGTCTGCCAGACCAACCGCGCCGGCAAAAACAGCTTTGTGCCCGGCCGCTTTGCCATGACCTGCTGCGTGCAGGACATCCAGTTTGTGGGCTTCCCCTGCAGCTACGATGGCTACAAGGCACTGGAACAGCGCGCTTGGGTGCGGGTGACCGCCAAGGTGGGCTACAAGTTCCACAACATCTACCGGGGCAAGGGCCCGGTGCTGACCGCCGTGTCGGTAGAGCCTGCCGAAAAGCCCCTGGAAGAGGTCGTAACGTTCTCTTAACGTTTCTGTATTATAAGGAGGTTCTGGTATGAAAACTCTGTTCCGTATTCTTGGCACGGCTGCTGCCGTGGCCGTCACCGGCGCTGCTATCGTGGTGCTGGACAAGATCCTGAACCAGAAAGACCCGCTCCATGTGGAGGAGGTCGAGTTCCCGGAGGACGCCGAAAAGGACGCCGAGGAGGCCGAAAAGACCGCCGAAGCCTACGCGGAAGCCGAGGCCAAGGAAGAGGCAAAGGCTGCCGATGCCGCCGCAGAAGCTGCCGAGGAAGCCGCACCGGAAGCTCCCGCCCCTGCTGAGAACGCACCCCAGACCCAGCCGGAGACCGCCGAAGAGCGCCCTGTGTACGACCCCGAAGCCCCGAACGCCAATCCCGTAGAGGCCGGCCCCGCTGTTGCCCCCAAGGATGAGAACGGCAAGATCGACGTCACGAAGATCGCCGATGCCAACGATTTCGGCGACTGGGAAGAGCAGGGCTGCAAGGGCTGAGAAAACAGCATGATCCCCGCATAGACGCGGATATCAGCTCCCCCGAAAGGGGGAGCTTTTTTGTGCTTGCAAAATGCCGCGCAGTTCACTATACTGGAAGAAAAAACACCGATGGAGGGCAGCACCATGGCATACACCGATGATTGGGAAAGCTTGATGAACGGCGTGTTCGGCGCGGGCGGCAAACTGAAGTTCGGCGGTGCACAGCCGCAGCCGGAAAAGCCGCAGCCCGAAAAACCGGCGGGCAGCGGCCTGCCGGATCTGAACGCGGCGCTGCTGGAACAGCAAAAGCAGCTGGACGAATTGCTGAAGCGGCAGAACGCCCGGCTGAAGGCGCAGGATGCCGGGGTGCAGACGGCGCTGGAGGACAGCCGCCGGATGCTGCGAGATATGGAAGCGGACGGCCTGCTGGCTAAGGGCACGGCAGACACAAAGCCGGAGCAGCTGGGCAGTTTTGAGGGCCTTACTGCCGAGGTGAAAAAGACTGTCCTCGGGCAGGATGCCTTTGTAGACAGCGTGGTGCGGGCCATGCGCCGCCCCTTTGTGCTGGGCACCGAGGGCGCAGCCGCCCGCAACGTGATCCTGCTGTGGGGCGCTCCGGGTACGGGACGGCACTTTGCACTGGCCGAGACCGCCCGCATCATGGCGGCGCGGGGGCTTTTGCAGAGCGACCGGATGGCAGTGATAGACCTTGCACTCTACCCCGACCCCGGCACGGAAAAGCTGTTTTTGCAGGACCTATACGCCGCCCTGCACGCTCCGGGCGAGATCGTGGTGTTCGAGCATTACGAGAGCTGCCACCCCGGCTTTTTGCGCATCCTCTCCGACCTCGCGGTCAAGGGCAGTGCGCCCCTGTCCAGCCGGTATCTGGTGAACAAAGAGGGCATTTTGGTGGAAGCCGGTACAGCCCTTGCCCCCGGCGCAGTGAGCCGCATCGACCCCTGCGGCAAGTACCTGATCTTCTTCTCCCGCAAGGGACGGGAGGCGCTGGCGGATAAATTCGGCGCGTCCTTTGTGGCGGCGGTAGGGGATGTGTGCCAGACCGCCCCCTTTACCCCGGAAGCATTGGCTGCGCTGGCGGCGCAGCAGCTGAACGCGCTGGCGCAGCGGGTGCACAGCCGCCTTGGCCTGACCCTCGCCGCCGGGGCAGAGGTGCGGGACTATGTGGCGGCACAGTGCTCCAAGGAAAAGGGCGCAGAGGGGCTGGCAGACTGCTGCGAGCGGATCTTCCGGGCTCTGAGCGAGTACTGCTTACAGACCGATGCAAAACTGTCCGGCACGGTGGCGTTGACCGCCGCGCCCGAGGGGCTGCAATTTGCGCTGAACGGTGCCGCCCCGGCAGACCTGTTCAGCCTGCTTCCGGCGGCCTACACCGGCGCGGTGGAGCAGATCCGCGCCGAGCTGGATGCGCTGGTGGGGCTTGCCCCGGTCAAGGAGTATGTGTTCGGTCTGGCAGACAATTTACAGGTGCAGCAGCGCCGCGCAGCGGCGGGCTTCAAGACCGCAAGCCTGTCCATGCACATGATCTTTACCGGCAACCCCGGCACCGGCAAGACCACCATTGCCCGGCTGGTGGCAAAGTACCTCAAGGCCATCGGTGCACTCAAGGGCGGGCAGCTGGTGGAGGTGACCCGCGCCGACCTTGTGGGGCGCTACACCGGTCACACCGCCCCGCTGACCAACAGCGTCATCGAGAGCGCACTGGGGGGCGTTTTGTTCATTGACGAGGCGTACAGCCTGTACCGCGGCCAGCAGGACAGCTTTGGGCAGGAAGCCATCGACACCCTTGTAAAGGGCATGGAGGATCACCGGGACGAGCTGGTGGTCATCCTTGCGGGCTACACCAAGGAGATGGAGATGTTCCTCACCGCCAACAGCGGCCTTGCCAGCCGCTTTCCCAATAAAATCGAGTTCCCGGACTACACCGCAGACGAGCTGCTGGACATCACCGCCGTGCTGGCAAAGGGCAAGGGCTACCGTCTTGCCGAGAGCTGCACCTTCCCGCTGCTGGGCTACTATAAGCGCCGTCAGGCGCTGGACAGCCGCACCGCCGGCAATGGCCGTCTGGCGCGCAACACGCTGGAAAAGGCCATCTTCAACCAGAGCCGCCGCCTTATCGCCGAGCCCGCCGCTCCCCTTGACCTCATCCAGCCCAGCGATCTGGAATTTGAGGAATAAGCGCCCTTGCGCCGGGACGATTTAGAATGCGCTCCGCTTTGCTCTGCGCATAATTCAAGGAATTATATTTTATATTTGCTGCTCGGGAAAATCTGCGGATTTTCCCGAGCAGCTTTTTTACGGGAGAGGCTATAACTGGCAGATGCCGTTTTTCTTCACGACCCCTGTGAAAAAAGGGGTTCAGGAAAGTCCGCAGACTTTCCTGAACCCCGAAATCAAAAATATTTTTCCGCTGAAAATGGCTAGAGCGCAGCGGAAGCCATTTCAAATCGTTTTATGCGTGCTGCTCCGCAAGGCTCTGCACCATCTCGTGCAGCTGAGCGCGGACGGCGGCGGGGGCGGTGACCTCTACCTTGCCGCCAAAGCCGCACACCCAGCCGAAAAACTGCTGGCTGACACAGATGGGCACGTCAAAGTGGAAGTGCTCCGCGTCCTCCGGGCAGAACACCGGTTCCCGGCCAAAGCGCTCCCGCATGACCGGCTCAAGGTCGGCAGCACACCGCAGGGTGACCCGGTACTCGGTGCCGCCGAACATATTGAAGTGCTTGCGCAGGTAGGCGGGCAGGTCGAAGGTGCGGAAGAACTCTTTGCCCCGGCGCGGCTCGTCCAGCACCAGCACCCCGGCCATCCGGTCCACCCGGTAGTGGCGCACCGGGGGTGCTTTTTCGTCCTGGTAGGCGATCAGGTAATAGCAGCCGTTTTCCCATGCCAGCTGCCACGGGCTTACGGTGCGCACGGCGCTGCTGCCCTTGTAGCGGAACTGCACCAGACACCCCCGGTTGATGGCGGTGTGCAGCGCGTCGATGCTGTACAAAAGGGTCTGGCTGTCGGTCTTGGGGCGGCCGTCCACATACACCTGACGCTGCAACTGGGTGCCCTCATAGTCGGAGCAGAGGGCCTCCAGCTTGTGGATGATGCGCTTGCTGGTGCGCGCCGAGATGACACTGCTGGACTGTACCGCATCCACCAGCAGCTTCAGCTCCGAAAGCTCGAACGCACGGCTGGCCATCCAGTACCCGCCGCCGCGCCCCCGTTGCAGCTGGATGTCGTAGCCCAGACTGCGCAGGGTGTCAATGTCGCTGTAAATGCTCTTGCGCTCGGCCAGAATGCCCTGATTTTCCAGCAGCTGCACCAGCTGGGGCACGTTCAGGCGGTGGTTCTCGTCGGTGCGCTGCTCAAGGATGCGCAGCAGTGTTACCAGCTTGGATTTCTGTCCTTCCTGCTTGGGCATGGGGCAATACCTCCGTTACGGTTTATTCCGGCAGCTTTTTGTCAAAGGCGGCGCGGCGCTGGGTGGAAAGGCGGAACATCTGTTCCAGCTTGTCCCGGTCGTCCGCTACAAGGGCGGCGCGCATCTCCTGCAAGGCAGAATCGAACTGGTCGATCTCGCTGATCAGGTTCTGCTTGTTCCACAAAAACAGCTCTGCCCACATTTTGTCGTTGATGCGTGCAATGCGGGTCAGGTCGCGGAAGGAGTCGCCGGTGTACTCGCACAGCGAGGAGTTGTCGTTGGCGCACATCAGGCTTACGGCAATGGCGTGGCACAGCTGGCTGACATAGCCGATCATCCGGTCGTGCTCCTGCACGGTCAGGGTGCAGATATGCTTGAAGCCCAGCACCTCGGCAAGCTCCTTTGCCCACTGGATGCCCGCCGGGGTGTTCTTTTCGGTGGGGGTGATAATGAAGTTTGCCGGGGCAAAATTCACCTCGGCGGCGTGCTCCACGCTGGAAGTTTCGCGGCCTGCCATGGGGTGGCTGGCAATGAACTCCACCCCCGCCGGGCACAGCGCCTGCACCGGCTCCACAAGGCCGGTCTTGACGCCGGAAACATCCGTAAAGATGCACCCGGGCTTGAGCAGAGAACCGTAGGTACGGAACCAGTCCAGCAGCGCGGTGGGATACAGGCCAAAGATGATATGGTCGGCCTGCCGGACAAGATCCTCAAAATCGTGGGTCTTGCCGCTGGCGATATAGCCGTGCTCCAGCGCGTACTGCAAGTGTCCCTCGCTGCGGTTGATGCCGTCCACATGGAAGCCTGCGCGGGTCAGCTCCAGCGCGTACTTGCCGCCCAGCAGGCCCAGACCCACTACGAGATAACGTTTTGTTTTATCAAGCATCTTCTACCTCCACGCCAAGCGGCGCTGCATCTGCAAAAAAGCCGGGCCAGCTCTTCTGGATGGCTTCGGCATCGTCCACGGTCAGGGGCAGCCCGGCGGCGGCAGCCAGCACCGCAAGGCTCATGACCACCCGGTGGTCGTTGTGGCCGTGCAGGGGGGCGGCGGGGGCGTGCAGACGTTCAGCACAGCCGTGCACCGTGATGGTGCCGCCGTCGCTTTCCAGCACACCGCCGCAGTCGCGCAGCTCGGCTTCCATGGCCGCGATGCGGTCGCTCTCCTTCAGGCGCAGCCGCTCGGCGTTGCGGATGACGGTGGTGCCCTCGCACAGCAGTCCCAGCACCATCAGCACGGGGCCAAGGTCGGGGCAGTCCGCAAGGTCGATATCCACCCCGTGCAGGGGTGCTTTTGCAAAGGTGACGCTGTCGCCCGTGCGGGTGAACACCGCGCCGCACCGGCGCAGGATGTCCAGAATAGCGGCATCGCCCTGCAAGGTGTCCGGCGCAAGGCCGGTGATGGTCACCCCGCCGCACACCGCGCCCAGCACCGCCGGAAACGCGGCCTGACTGTAATCGCCCTCCACGGTGTAATCGCAGGGGTGGTACTGCTGCCCGCCCGGCAGCAGCAGGGTGGTTTCGTCCAGCCAGCGGCTGTGCACCCCAAAGGTGGCTTGCACGGCGCGGGTCATGTCGATGTAGCTGCGGCTCTCCACCGGGGGAATAAGGTGCAGCTGGCTGTCCCCGGGCAGCAGCGGCAGCGCGAACAGCAGCCCGCTGATAAACTGGCTGGACACGTTGCCCGCCAGCCGGTAGTCTCCGGGGGTCAGCGCACCTTCCACGGTCAGCCCGGCGGGGGACTGCTCAAACCGTAGATTCTGCTCGCGATATAACGCTTCGTATACGGATTGCGGGCGCTCCATCAGCCGCCCGCGTCCGGTAAAGGTGACCGGCTGGCCGGTCAGGCTGGCGATGGGGATCAAAAACCGCAGGGTGCTGCCGCTTTCGCAGCAGTCCACCGGGGCGGTCAGGGACAGAAAATGCCCAAGTCCCTGCACAATGGCATTGTCCGCGCCGGTGTCCACGGCGGCGCACAGCTGTGCGGCAGCGGACAGGGTGGCAGAGATGTCCCTGCTGAATTCCAGATGGGTGATGTGGGAGCGCCCCACAGCCAGCGCGGCGCACAGCACGGCGCGGTGCGCCATGCTTTTGCTGGGCGGCGCGGCGATCACGCCCCCGATGCCGCAGGGGGAAGGTCTGATGGTTACAAGCATAGCGGTGTTATCCTTTTGCAGATTTTCCCCGGGCAGCGCTTCAGGCGCCCCCTTGGGGGAGCTGGCGCGCCAGCGCCTGAGGGGGTAAACGGTTTACATCTCCCGGCCGATGGCCCAAGCCACCTGACGGCACTTTGCCATAGCCTGTGCAAAGGCGTCCGGGGTCAGGCACTGTGCGCCGTCGCTCCATGCGTGCTGGGGGTCGTAGTGCACCTCCACTTCCAGACCGTCCGCACCGGCGGCTACGGCGGCGATCATCATCGGCTCTACCAGATTGGCCTTGCCGGTGGCGTGGCTGGGGTCTACCACGATGGGCAGATGGGTCTTTTCGTGGATGATGGGCACAGCGGAAAGATCCAGCGTATTGCGGGTGTATTTTTCAAAGGTGCGGATGCCGCGCTCGCAGAAGATGACCTGCTCGTTGCCGCCTGCCATGATGTACTCGGCGCTCATGATCCACTCC
>ERZ772889.1301-NODE-1301-length-22970-cov-4.476456_pt1 | contig 22970 bp, 17 predicted proteins | sample MGYA00512127_ERZ772889 | MGnify/ENA primary metagenome ERZ772889 (study PRJEB29015, sample SAMEA2737689) | human gut metagenome | biome: human gut; feature: human-associated habitat; material: faeces | place: China | collected 2012 ...
GCCACCATGGAACCGAGGTCCAGCGAGTAGACCTGCTTGCACTTCAGGGTTTCCGGCACGTCGCCGGCCTGAATCTTCTGGGCCAAGCCTTCGACCACAGCGGTCTTACCAACACCGGGTTCGCCGATAAGAACCGGATTGTTCTTGCTTCTGCGCTGCAGAATCTGCATCGCACGGCGAATCTCGTCGTCTCGCCCGATCACAGGGTCGAGCTTTCCTTCTTTGGCCTTTTCGGTCAGGTCAACCGTGTACTTCTTCAGCGCTTCACGATTGTTCTCAGCTTCGGGATTGTCCACTTTTTCACCTCCGCGCACGGATAAAATTGCATTTTCTAGGCTCGGTTTATTGAGGCCTTCCTCTTGCGCAAGACGTGCGGCGTCACACTTGCTGTCGCATAAGGCTAAAAGGAAGAGATCGGTGGAAATGAATTTATCGCCGAGTCTTTCGGCCTCTCTTTCCATCGAATTAAGGATTGCCATCAACTCACGGCTGATTTGGACATTGTCGGCAGCTCCGGAAACTTCCGGCAGTTTGCCGATCGCTTCCTTCACCTTACGTTCGAGTTCTCTGACTCTCACGCCGGAGCGCTCTAAGAGCGTCCTTCCGGTGCCCTCGGTGTCCTTTAATACCGCAAGCAGCAAGTGAAGCGGATCGATGTACTGCTGAGAACGCTCAACAGCCATCGATTGTGCTTCTCCGAGCAACTCTTGGAACCGAGTTGTAAATTGATCTTGACGCATAAGAGTTTGAATCTCCTTTTGTTAAGGAAACATTCGGAATCAACTCCTGTTCCCCTATGCGTCTATTCTGAAGAGTCCGCGGAGACGGACGTGCGTTTTTCTCTTATTTTGAGCTTATTTGCTCCACTTGGATTTTGCGGCTTCGTCGGTCTCTTTGGCCTGTACCCAGCGGGTGCCCTCGCCCACCTTTTCCTTCTTCCAGAACGGGGCTTCGGTCTTCAAGTAATCAATAATGAACTCACAGGCTTTAAAGGCTTCCCCGCGATGCGCGCCGGAAACTCCGACAAAAACGATCTGGTCGGTCGCGAACAGTTCACCGACACGGTGAATCACCGTCGCATCCATAATATCCCAGCGTTTCTTTGCCTCTTTCACAATGGCCGTAAGGGCTTTTTCGGTCATTCCGGGATAGTGCTCTAGGGTCATGGAAGCGACTTCGTCACCTTCGTTGAGGTCTCGCACCGTGCCTAAAAACATCACGACGGCGCCGACTTTGGGAGACGCATGCAGTGCCGCTACTTCAGCCTGAACATCAAAGTCTTCTGTTTGAACTGCAATCTTCATTGAGACCTCTTATAAATTGAATTCCGTAAACGGGATGTAGGTCACCAAATCGCCCTTCTTCAAGTCAGCTTCAGCCGGGATGTCGGCTAAACCGTCAGCCCAGGTACAGGAGCTCAGAACCGCGGAGTTTTGGGTGCGATAGTTTTCCAGCTCTCCGGCGCCGTTGCGGCGGACACGAATGAACTCGCGGCGGGATCCGCACTTGTAATCAAAGGCCAGCGGAAGGATATAACCCTTCACATCGATCTGGCTGCGGCCGGAAAGTTTAAGGATCAGCGGCTGAGCAAACAGCAGGAAGGTCACAAAACCGGAGACAGGGTTGCCGGGAAGGCCGATAAACGGAACACCGCGGACTTCGCCTTTAGCAACCGGTTTGCCGGGCTTCATGGCGATGCGCCACATCTGCATCTTTCCGAGCTCTTCAACAGCTCTGCGAATGAAGTCGGCTTCGCCTACGCTCATGCCGCCGCTGGTCAAAATGAAATCGGACTTGCGGGAGGCTTTGCGGAAAGCTTCTAAAGTTGCTTCAAACGTATCGGGAATATTGCCGTAATCCACCACATCGCAGCCCAGCTGATGGAGCAGACCGCGCAGGACAAAACGGTTGGAGTTATAGATGCCGCCCTCGACGAGCTTTTCTCCCGGCATCGCGAGTTCGTCGCCGGTGAAGAAAAGCGAAACACGAATCGGACGATAAACCTTAACTGTGGAAACGCCGACGCTCGCAGCAACGCCGAGCGCCGGAGGCGTTAAACGGTCGCCCCTCTTCAATACAGTCTGACCGATATCGATATCGCAGCCTGCTCTTCGAATCCAGGCACCTGCCTTGGGCTCGCAGTGGAATTCCACGCTGCCGTCTTCCATCTCGGAAGCTTCTTCCTGAGGAATCACTGCATCGGCACCCGGAGGAATCGGGGCGCCGGTAAAGATGCGAGCGACAGTGCCGGGTTCAAGTTCGGTGCCGACGTGGCCGGCAAAAATTCGCTGAGAAACCGGAAAATTGCGGCGACCGCCTGCAAAATCGGCGCAGCGAACGGCGTAGCCGTCCATCTGAGAATTATCCAGAGGAGGGACTTTAATTTCGGAGACGATGTCTTCGGCGAGGATTTTGCCTGCCGAATAAAGGGTCACCATATCTTCTACTTCGGCAACCGCCTCCGCACCTTCCAAAATCTTTGCTTTTGCTTGTTCAACTGTCAGCATTTCCGTGTTTCTCCGTCTTCGAGACCTAGCTCTCGAACTATGAAGCGAGTAATGGTTTCGGCATCATTTATATCAAAAATCGGCAGATTTCCAAATGCCGGGTGTGTCGTATCGGTCACCACCGCAGAGATTCGCTTGTCGTGCGCGCAAATCGGTGTTTCATGCCGCTCGAGCTTGCGCCAAACCTCCAGACGAAGCGCTTCCTGCTCTTCGGTCTTAAAGCCTTCGACAATCACGATATCCGCAGGATCTAAATGACGAATTAGGTCCGACAGCGTAGGTTTATCTTTCGGCGTCTCGGTGAGCATAGCCCAGCGCTCGTCGGTATGCACAATGACTTGCGTCGCACCGGCTTCACGAAAACGGTAAGAGTCCTTCCCCGGCTTGTCGATATCCACGTTGTGATGGGCGTTTTTAACGGCCGAGACTTTGAGACCGCGTGATGCTAACAGCGCGATGATTTTCTCGATCAAGGTCGTTTTGCCGCTGCCGGAGTATCCAACAAAATTAACTATCTTCATAAAAACAAAAAGGCCTGCGGTTAAGCAAGCCTCTTCAAATTAAAACTTATTTCCCGACGTCATGCTCGGCGAGAAAGTTTTTAACCAACTGCGCATCCGCAGGCATTTCCAGCACTTTCTGCGGTTTGTCGAGCAGACCTTCGTAGCCGGCCGGAACCGGAGGTTCAAAGCCGACGGCTTCTTTAATCGTAGATGCAAATTTAGCAGGTAATGCGGTTTCCAAACAAATGGTTTTTACGCCCGGGATTCGTTCTTTCATTGCCGCATTGATACCGTCCGCTGTGTGCGGATCAACGAGGAAGCCATACTGATCCCAAACTCGCTTGATGCACGCGAGACGATCAGCATGCGTACTCCTAGCGGCGGTAAAACCGCTTGCTTTTACTGCTGCCCATTCTTCGGCGTTGAGAAGGAACTCCTTCTTCCGGGAGAGCTCGGTCCAGAGCTCCACCACGCGCTCGGGGTTTCTGCCGGTGATGTCGTAGATATAGCGTTCGAAGTTGGAAGCCTTGGAAATATCCATCGACGGAGAACTCGTCACAAACGTATGGGCGGAATCGCGAATGCGATATCGGCCGCTGCGGAAGAATTCATAGAGGACATCGTTTTCGTTGGTGGCGACGATCAGACGAGCCACAGGCAGTCCCATCTGCTTGGCAATCCAGCCGGCTAAGACGTCACCGAAGTTGCCCGAGGGGACGGAGAACGTGACTTCTTCATCCTCAGATTCGGTTGCCTGCAGCCAAGCACTGAAGTAGTAGATGACCTGAGCCGCAATGCGCGCCCAGTTAATGGAATTCACGGCACCGATGTGGTGTTCGGTCTTGAACGTCAGATCGCCGGAAACCGCTTTGACGATATCCTGTGCATCATCAAAACTGCCTTGAACGGCAATGTTGAAAATGTTCTTATCCTGCAGTGAATACATCTGAGCTTTCTGGAATTTGCTCATGCGTCCTGCCGGAGAAAGCATAAAGACCTGAATACCTTCACGGCCTTTCATAGCGTATTCGGCTGCGCTGCCGGTATCTCCGCTCGTGGCGCCGAGAATGTTCAGACGGGTTTCTTTGCGGGCAAGCACAAATTCAAAGAGCGAACCCAAATACTGCATCGCCATGTCTTTAAAGGCGAGCGTCGGACCGTTGGAGAGCTCAAGAATGCCGAAATCCTTTTCCAGCCAGACAACCGGTGCGATTTTCTTGAAATCGGTGCCTTCACGTCCGTGACAATAAACTTCGGGCGTGTAGGTGGTTTCGCAAAGGCGAGCGATATCCGAGCGCTGCATGTCTTTGGCAAAAAGACTTGTCACGGCAGTCGCGAGCTGAGCGTAAGAGAGGCCGCGCCAGTTCTTTAAGGTCTCTTTCGAAACCTGCGGGTAGACCCTCGGCACAAACAGGCCGCCGTCGCGCGCCAAACCCTGAAGGACAATTTCGCTGTAAGAGGCGGCGGGCACGCCGCCGCGTGTAGAAACGTATTGCATTACTGTAATTCTTCCTTTCTCAGAAGCACGATTGCGCCGCGAACATTGGCAAGCTGCTGCATCGTACGGATGGCTCTTTGGATATCCGCTTCGCGAGTGCTGTGCGTCAGCAGAATGATTTCGGTGGAAGCATCTTCCAGAGGCGCTTCTTTCTGAATCAGAGACTCGATAGAAATCTTGTTGTCGGCCAGAATACGGGCGATCTCAGCCAAAACACCGGGCTTGTCTTCAACCGGAATGCGAAGGTAATAAGAGCAAACCGTGTCGCCGAAATCGGCAAAAGATTTGGCCTTCGGGTTGTGCGTTGTCGTCGGCATGCGAGGGCGCTCGGAGACTGCTACTTCCGCAGTTCTGGCGATATCGATCAAGTCGGCCACCACGGCAGAACCGGTCGGCTCGGAGCCGGCGCCCTTGCCGTAGTAAAGAGAACTTTCGGCTGCGTCGCCTTTCACAACGACGGCGTTCATTGCGCCTTCCACATTAGCCAGCAGACGGCGTGTGGGGACAAGTGCCGGATGGACGCGAAGTTCGATGCCGTAATCGGTGTACTTCGTGATGCCGAGCAGCTTAATGCGGTAGCCGAGTTCTTCGGCAAACTTAATGTCCTTGGCTTCCAGATGTGTAATGCCTTCGATATGAACTTTAGACATATCGACCGGAACGCCGAAGGCAATGGCCGACAGAAGCATCAGTTTATGAGCGGAGTCCGTACCCTCGATGTCGAAGGTCGGATCGGCTTCAGCGTATCCCAAACGCTGAGCTTCTTTGAGGACATCGTCAAAGCTGCGTCCGGTATCACGCATGGTGGAGAGGATAAAGTTGCAGGTTCCGTTGATGATGCCGGCGATCGAAGAGACTCGGTTGGCGGCTAAGCCTTCACGCAGCGCTTTAACGATCGGAATGGATCCGGCAACGGCGGCTTCAAATGCAACATTGACGCCTTTAGCCAGAGCAGCAGAGAAAATCTCATTGCCGTGCTCGGCAAGCAGCGCCTTATTGGCGGTCACAACATGCTTGCCGGCGTTAATGGCGGCCAAAATCAAAGATTTTGCGGGCTCAATACCGCCCATGGCTTCCACCACGACGTTGACTTCCGGATCGTTGACCAGGTCATGCCAATCGTTGGTGACGATCACGTCTTCGTCGACCAAAGGTTTAACACGGTCGACGTTGCGGACGGTGACGCGTTTGACCGAGATCGGAGCGCCTGCTCTTTGGCCGATTAAAGAGTGGTTTCTTTTTAAGATGTCGTAGGTGCCTTTCCCGACATTACCGAACCCGGCCAAACCGACTTTGATTTCCGTTGCCATTTCCTCTCCTTACGTTAATTATTTTTTCTTAGCTGCTGCCTTTGCCTTCGGTTTCTTCGTACTCTTGGTAGGAATGTTCTTTACCTTGGCAAACTTGGGTGCCGCAGGTTTCTTCTCCGGGACAGCCCGGACCGGCTCACCCTTCCAGCGGCGATGGAATTTCTTCGTCTTAGGCTGAATCAAACCGTCTTCCTTGAACATCTGACGGATGCCGCGCAGCGCCTGACGGATACGATCAGCGTTTTCGATCAGGGCGATACGCACAAAACCTTCACCGTATTCACCGAAGCCGATGCCGGGAGAAACCGCCACTTTGGCTTTTTCCAGCAGACGCTTGGAGAATTCCACGCTGCCCATGGACTTATAAAACTCGGGCAGTTCGGCCCAGATGTACATGGAGGCCTTAGGTTTTTCCACCATCCAGCCTAAGTCATGCAGGCCTTTGACCATTACGTCACGGCGGTGTTCGTATTCTTTTCTGACTTCTTCAACGCACTCCTGCGGACCGTTCAAAGCTTCGATCGCGCCGACCTGAATCGGCGTGAACGTGCCATAGTCGTGGTAGCTCTTAATGCGGGTCAGTGCGCCGACGAGGTCACGGTTTCCGACCATGAAGCCGATACGCCAACCGGCCATGTTGTAGCTCTTGCTCATGGTGAAGAACTCAACGGCGACGTCCTTAGCACCTGGCACCTGCATGATGGAAGGAGCCTTGAAGCCGTCATAGACGATGTCGGCGTAAGCCAAGTCATGAACAATGTAGACGCCGTGCTTCTTGGCAAGCGCAACGAGTTTTTCAAAGAAGTCGAGATCTACGCACTGGGCGGTCGGGTTGCTCGGGAAGCCCAAAATCATAAGTTTGGGTTTCGGAGTCGTTTCCGTAACAGCTCTTTCGAATTCGCTGAAGAAATCGATGCCCGGACCCATGCGGACGCTGCGGACATCGGCACCGGCAATGATGGAGCCGTAGATATGGATCGGGTAGCTCGGATTCGGGACGAGGACCGTGTCGCCGCGGTCGCAGGTTGCGAGCATTAAGTGAGCGATACCTTCCTTGGAGCCGATCGTAACGATGGCTTCTTTGTCCGGATCAATATCGACATCCCAGCGTCTCTTGTACCAATCGCTAATGGCCTTGCGAAGACGAGGGATACCGCGGGAAGCGGAATAGCCGTGGGTGCCGGGACGCTGCGCCACTTCGATCATCTTGTCGACGATGTGCTTCGGTGTGTCGCCGTCGGGATTGCCCATGCTCAAATCAATGATGTCCTCTCCGCGATGACGGGCCGCCATCTTCAGTTCGTTCGTAATGTTAAAGACGTACGGCGGGAGTCGTTTAATGCGGGGAAAATCGTTATTCATCTGAACCTTCACTTGTTTGTTATCAGTAATCTTTTGAGTTTAATTGAAAGATTTGCATTTAAAGATGAATACGACAGTATTTGCTTAATGCTCTGAATTCAGCGGGCACAAAAAAGCCCCTGACTTGCAGAGGCTTCTTGGAAAAGCTTTGGGTTAGAGCGCGTCGCTCGCAAAATCCGCCAAGCGGGATCTTTCACCGCGCTGCATAGTGATGTGACCCGAGTGCGGCCAGCCTTTGAAGCGGTCAACCACATAAGTCAGACCGGAGGAGCCTTCCGTCAGGTAAGGCGTATCGATCTGAGCGATGTTGCCCAGGCAGACGATCTTGGTGCCGGGACCGGCACGCGTAATCAGCGTCTTCATCTGTTTCGGCGTTAAGTTCTGAGCTTCGTCGATGATGACGAATTTATTCAGGAACGTGCGGCCGCGCATAAAGCTCATGGACTTAATGCGGATTCTCGAGCGGATCAAATCCTCAGAAGCTCTGCGGCCCCAATCGGACCCGTTGCCGCTGCCGCGGTTGAGAACTTCGAGGTTATCGTCAATAGCGCCGAGCCACGGGGCCATCTTCTCTTCCTCGGTACCGGGCAGGAATCCGATGTCTTCGCCGACGGAAATCGTGGCACGCGTAATGATGATTTCATTGAACCGTCTCTGCTCCATTGTCTGGGTCAGACCCGCAGCCAGTGTGAGCAGTGTCTTACCGGTACCGGCTTGGCCGAGCAGCGTCACAAAGTCAATGTTCGGATCCATCAGGAGATTGAGCGCAAAGGCCTGCTCTCTGTTTCTGGCATTGATGCCCCAGACGGTGTGCTTCGGATTGAGATAGTCGTCAATCAAACGCACAGTGGCACGGTTGCCTTCAACCGACATGACCTGTGCATAGAACGGTGTGGCACCCTCCTGTTCGTACCAAATAAATTGGTTAACGAGGAAGCTCGGAACCAGCGATCCTTCGATCTGATACCAAGTACGGCCGTCCTTCTGCCAAGACTTGAGATTTCTGCCGTGTTCGTCCCAGAAGTTGGCAGGGAGCTTCAGCGTTCCGGAGTAAAGGATGTCGCTGTCCTCAATCATCTTGTCGTTGTAATAGTCTTCAGCGACAAGGTTGAGTGCGGCAGCCTTCAGACGCATATTGATGTCTTTGGACACCAGGACGACGTCGCGGTCTTTGACGCTTTCCTTCAGACCTTCCACCACGGACAGAATCTGGTTGTCGGCTTTGCCCTGAGGCAGCATCGGAAGCTTCACATCAAAGGGCTTGGTCTGAATAAACAGACGACCGGTTGCTTCACCGTGATTCAGCGTATCCAGAGGGATGCCCTTATCAATCGGGCCTTCTAAATTCTGCAGGATGCCGTCTAGCGTACGGCTGACCTGACGCGCATTGCGCGCCACATCGGTCATGCCGCTCTTATGGTTATCGAGCTCTTCGAGCGTCATCATCGGGAGATAGATGTCGTGCTCCTGGAAGCGGAAGATACTCGTCGGATCGTGCAGCAGTACGTTGGTATCCAGCACATAGAGCTTGTTCTTGCCGTCGTGCTTGAGATTTTTGTTTCTTTTGTGCGCAAGCGTCGTTTCTTTAAGAACTTCTTTGGTTTCAGCAGGCGCCGCAGCTTTGACCTCCTGCTTGGCTTCTTTAGCGGAAATCGGTTCAACTTTGGTGTTTGTACTCGGAGTCTTTGCTGCAGCAGGTTTAACCGCTGCTGCTTTGGTTTTGCGAGGTGCTCGGGCTGCTTTCGGTGCAGGTGCCTGAGTCGGCAGTTCGGCCGGGATATCTATGAGGACGGATCCCTTAGCGGTCGGGGCTTTTGGTAATGGCATATTTGTTCCTTCGGGCTCTTCTAAAAGGAGAGCGGCTTAAAAATCTTTTCTTACTTTGATGCTCGCCGTCTCGATCAAATGATGAGAGCCGCTATTACAATGCCGATCATTGTAAAGGCCAGTCCGAGCTTAATAACGATCCCGATCATCATTCCGAGCCATGTGGCAAAACCGACCTTCCCGCTTTTGAGAAGGTCGCGGTGATCAATAAATTCGCCGATGGCGGCGCCGAGCAGCGGCATAAAAATCAGCCCCCACAAACCGGTAAAGATACCGATGAGTGTGCCGATGAAGGAGCCCAAAATACCGAGTTTGGTTGCTCCGGCCTTTTGTGCGCCGAGGGTCTGAGCGACCCAGTCGACAATCAGTCCGATAACCGTTAGGACTGCAAGAATCACCAGCGTCATTACGCTGATCTCGTCGTAGTGATCGATGAACGCGGCCAGCCAGGCCCCGGCAAAGATGAGGGGGAGTCCCGGAATCATCGGGACAATGGTGCCTGCAAAGCCGATGACCATGAGGGCAGCGGCGATGACCCAAAGAATAATATCCAGCATTGATTAGTAACCTGCGTGCATTTGTGCCTGTGTGGCTCTGCTGACAAAACGCGTATACATACCTTGGAAGATCAGATTCACGGTACCGGTAGGACCGCTTCTCTGCTTGGCGATAATCGCTTCGGCGTCACTTGGCGCATTGGTATCGACGGCCGGCATCGGCTGTCCGTCTTCTCCCATGTCGTCGGTCTTCTGCTGATAAGCAACCTCACGGTACAGGAAGATGATGACGTCAGCATCCTGTTCGATAGAGCCGGACTCTCGCAAGTCACTCATCAGAGGACGTTTGTTGGGACGGGTATCCACTTCACGCTTTAACTGAGAAAGCGCAATCACAGGAACCTTCAGTTCGCGGGCAAGACCTTTGAGGCCGCGGGAAATTTCAGCAATTTCCTGAGCACGGTTCGCGTCATTGCGGCCGCCGGACTCGCCTGACATCAGCTGAAGGTAGTCCACCACGATCAAGCCGAGCTTGCCGCCCACACGGCTCATCAGCTGACGGGCGCGGCTGCGCAGATTCAGAATGGAAATACCGGCAGTGTCGTCGATAAAGATCGGGGCTTTCTCGAGGGATTCAGCCGCGTCGTAAAAACCGCGCCAGTTTTCCAGGTGACCGGTTTTGAGTTCTCCCTGAGGAATTTCTCCCTTGGCGCTCAGCAGACGGCCGGTCACTTCTTCGGCCGACATTTCCAAAGAAAACACACCGACGGGCAAACCTTGATTGCTGCCGACGTGCAGCGCGATATTCAAAGCAAAAGCGGTTTTACCCATGGCCGGACGACCGGCGATGATGATGAGCTGACCCTCATGCATACCGCTTGTCATGCGGTCCAGATCCGGGAAGCCGGTACTGATACCCGAGACATTGCTCGGATTGTCAATTTCTGAAAGTTCACGCAGATGATCCGTGTAATCAGCCAAGACGGCATCGATTTTTTGGAAACCGCTGGACGAACGGGACAAATCCTCGCTGATGCGAAGGACTTTGGCCTGAGCTTCGTCAAGCAAGTCTTTGGCTTCGCGTGCTCCCGGGTTCATGGAGTCATTAATAATGTCGTTGCCCGTCGTAATTAAGCGGCGGCGAATCGAGCGATCACGAATAATTTCCGCGTAGCGCAGAACGTTAGCCGCACCCGGACTGTAATCCGCGAGGCGGTTAAGATATTCGAGGCCGCCGGTCTCTTTTTCGAGACCGCCCTCACGCAGGATGTCGTGGACCGTCAGAATATCGGCCGGCTTGCCCTGCGAGAGCAAGCGCTTAATGTTTTCGAAAATTAAGCGGTTTCCGTAGTCATAGAAGTCCTCCGAATCGATTTTTCCGCCGATCAGGTCGAACGTATTGTTATCAATCAGGAGTGCGCCCAAAACACCGTCTTCGGCTTCCTTAGAGTAAGGCGGAGTGCGGTATTGCTGGACTTCACGATCTTCGCTGCGAATATCGGGCATCGTATTTATGAACTTCCTTTTTTTTCAAAAGCAGATGAGAAAACTATAGCTGAAAGAGCAGAGACATGAAAAAAAGAAGCCTCCCAAAAATGTGACATTTCTGAGAGGCATTTTGAAGACCGAAGTCTTCAGGAATTTCTTCCTTAATTAGGCTTCAGCAACAACCTGAACGTTGACGTTAGCAACGATGTCGTGGTGCAGGTCGATCTGCAGCGGGTACTCGCCGATGGCTTTGATAGCGCCCAGCGGTGTACGAACCTGGCTCTTGTGGATATCGTAACCAAGTTTTTCGAGGGCTTCGGCAACGTCCATGTTGGTCACAGAACCAAACAGACGACCGTCGACGCCGGCCTTGGAAGTGATAGTGATGGTCAGACCATCGATCTTGCCCTTGAGCTCTTCAGCCTTAGCAAGACGTTCAGCCTGAGCGCGTTCAAGCTCAGCCTTGTGAGCTTTGAATTCTTCGATCGCAGCTGCTGTAGCACGCTTAGCCTTCTTTGTCGGGATCAGGTAGTTACGAGCGAAACCGTCTTTAACTTTGACGACGTCGCCGAGCTGACCGACGTGAGGAATAGATTCAAGCAGAATGATTTGCATGTTGATTTCCCCCGATTACTGATTGTCGGTGTAAGCAAGAAGAGCAAGGAAGCGAGCACGCTTAATTGCTGTGTCGAGCTGACGCTGATAGTGAGCCTTCGTACCTGTCAGGCGAGCCGGCATGATCTTGCCGTTTTCCTGGATGAAGTCGCGAAGTGTGTCGATATCTTTGTAATCGATCTGATCAACATGATCAACTGTGAAGCGGCAGAATTTTTTACGCTTGAAAAGCGCGTTCTGCTGATTAGGGTTACGAGGTCTACCCTTTCCTTTGGCACCAAAAGCCATGATTTACTCCTTTTCGAATTCCGTTATATGCAGGACAAGTTTGCGTGAACGCGCCGAAGATGTTGTTAGAAACCCTCTGAATTTCAGACGGCTTCCGAGTTCCACCTCATTGAGAGCCTTAGCAGCCGGACCGACTGCCGCCGCTTCCGCGGAAAAGCTCAGTTTTCTGTCTGATCCGGCTTCCTGGACCACCGACATATGGCGGATGGTCAGATCAAGAATGGGAACAGAAGCTAAGGTGTAGCGGATGACGTCTTTCTTTTCCAGAATTCCGTCTAGTTCGAACGAGTTCACCTCGCAGTCCTAAATTAAGCCTGGGCTTCAGCCGGGGCTTCTTCAGCAGCCTGAGGTGCGGGAGCAGCAGCTTCAGCAGCGGCGCTAGCAGCCTTGCGGGCTTCTTCTTTCTCGACAGCCTTCATCATCGGAGAAGGTTCTGTCTCAGCCTTCTTCATTTTCACGGTGAGGTGACGAAGAACGGCGTCGTTGTAACGGAAATTGTTTTCGAGTTCTTCAAGAACTTCGGGGCCGCATTCGATGTTCATCAGAACATAGTGGGCTTTCACGAGTTTCTCGATCGGGTATGCCAGCTGACGGCGGCCCCAATCTTCGAGACGGTGAATCTTACCGCCGTGGCTTTCCACAGCAGCCTTGTAACGCTCAATCATCGCCGGGACCTGTTCGCTCTGATCAGGATGGACGATGAAGCAAATCTCATAGTGACGCATTGAACCTCCTTATGGGAAATAGTCGCCCGGAGCGTCTTCCGGTGTGACAAGGACTAGAAAGTGCGTGATTCTACACCACTTTCATAAGAAAAAATCCTGATTACTAAATTAGTTACGAAAAAGAAGCCAAAACGGGACTTAACGAAAATAAGCTGCCTGCTTAGGCCGCCACACGGACCCTCGGCTTGAATGCCGCAGGTTGTGTTTTTAATGTTCGAAGCGACTTATTAGAAACCCGAGTTTGGCAGATTCCGGCAAACAAAAAGCTCTCAACTCTTTGATTATCAGCGAGTTCAGAGCTTTTTTAAATTATTGTCTTGTGTACATGCTAGAGCATGTCTTTAATCAATTCCGGAATTGCCTCCTCTGTTGTAAGTCTTACTCCTAAGCAGCGCCCCATCTCTTTGAGATTAACTAAGCGTGCCGGAGGCACAAGTCCCACTGTCTTAAAGAGTATTTCGAGCTGATTTGGCTGCTTTCTGCGTTTTGCAAGTTCAGCCTTAAGTTCTTCTTGGCTCAGTCTCTCTAAGCCCTTCCTGATATTTTGCGGTCTCGAGCACTGCAGGAACATTAGTTCATCGCCGCTTTTTATGGGCACGGTCGTCGCAGAATTCAATGCACGTATGATTTCCGGGATTGTCAGCGGCGTACCTGATTTATTCAATTTCCACTGCAGCAGTTTCAGAATTCCCAGCGCAATCACACAAATGAGTATGTGGCCTTTGATGTGATTTGAGTTCCTCACGTACATGGGCCGTAAGCCCAGATGAGATTTCATAATTCGGAAGCAGCTCTCGATCTGGTTAAGCTCGTGATAGGCAGCGGCCAGGCGTCCATCCGGCACAGCGTCATTGTCCTGACAGTTGGGGGCGTTTTTATAAACGAGGGCAGCGTACCCGGCAAGACGGCGTTTAGCTTCAAACGTCTCTTCATCAATTCCTTCTATTCTTGCCTCTGTTTTTTCCGAAGTTTTTGCAATGGAAGCCCAGCCGGAGCTCTTGGGTTTAACTTTTATTCCCTGAGCTTGTTTCTTCAGCACGAGCTGCTTCCAGACTTCGAGCACTGCCAGATCCCGTTTTTGTCTCTTCTTATCAAAGGTCAGAACTAAAGTGCATTTCGTATCTTCAGCCTTGCGCTTTCCTTTCTTAATCCAGTCTTTTACGACCTTGAAGCGGGCGACTTCCTCTCCTTGCCTGAAGATCGGAACATAACCCTCAGGATCGAACATTGCCTTTGTTGTCTTCTGATCCAGATTGCTTACTTTCTGTGCCATCAGGAATCCGAGGTCGTTGCTCTGCAGCATCTTTAAGTTCGCTGCAGAATTAAGACCCCGGTCGGCTACCACGATGCTCTCTTTAACGTTGTATTTCTGTTTCAGAGATTCAATCGAAGCAGCCATAGTTTTGAATTCGGATGCGTTTCCGGCGTAGACATAAAAGTCAATCGGAATTCCTTCTTCGTTAATTACCAACGCGATGGACGTTAACGGAAGGTCAAAGCGATGCTCTTTTGAAGGACCTCTCATTCGAAGGTATTCGATTTTCTGAGCCTGAATTTTCTTAATGAAATCATCCGTTTTTTGGCCGGGCACCAGTCTTCCTTCCTTGTCAAAGCATGCAGCATCCAGCTCGCCGCTTTCATAGGCCAGCTGCACCTCTTCCTGAAGTCGGTCTTGGAAGTCCATCTGCTGTCTGCCGCATTCCAAGTCAGTAAGCGCCGTTTCAAAGTAGACATTGGTCACGTCATAAAAAATCAACGTAGCCTTTGTTTTCCCAAGCTGATTATTGATTGAGCGATTGAAGAATTTCATGATCGAGTCCTTGTGCTCAAACAAATAATCGTAAGAGTTGTAGTAACTGTCTAAACCGATGCCTTGGACAGGGGCTCCTAAGAAACCATCCTGATCTCCGAATGAGTAAAAAACGGAGTGCGGATCAAGAATTTTCAAGAAGCAGAGGTAGGAGACGACAGCGTTTAAGTCGAATTTTGCTTTTGTTTGTCTGTGCTGTATGTCTTTGAACTTTCTATCCAAATGAAGATGATCGTCCCAGATCTTTTTTAAGAGGTAATGCCCGTACTGCAGCAGAGGGAGCGGAGCGCCGGCAGAAGAATTGTTGTCAAAACTAAGCAGATTTTGAACTTGAGCGAGTCGATTGAGTGACTGAAGGCGATTCTTTTCCGCATAGTCTTCCTGATACTTCTTCTTTAAATTTTCCAAGTAATTCGGATCTGACTGAGAAAGGATGTCGAGCCGTCCCAGGTTCTGCACGACCTTGTGCTTAACCTTTCCGTTTTCATCCCGATAAGACTCCATGAGCCGGACATAAGTGTATTGCCCGTTGGCTCCGCCTTTGCAAGTAGAGACATACATAGACCACCTCAAATATTGAGTTCAATTATAACATATCTACTACATATCTACAAGTAAATAAATGAGTAAAGGGCCAAAATATAGACCTCATGGGCGTTGCCGCCCAAAAGGTCAATCAGAATCTGCCAAACTCAGGGAAGAATAAAAGGCAGATAAAAAGATACCAATACATCGAAGTAAACATTGTTCTGGTGCGCTCTTAGGCGCCCTCCTGTATTTGAGATTTGTAGGTTTGTTTTAATTTCCTCACAAGCAAAAGATTATAAAGGAGGAAAAACTTCTTGGGTGAGCCGACTACGATCCAATGCAAAGGCTCGTCCCCATCAGGCTCAGGGCAACAACGTTTTTCTTCGATTTTGATTTTATCTTTTGAGAATCGAAGAATTTCTTTTTCGTAACAACAAGTGAATGAGTATTTTCGATTAGTTTTAGTCGAAAAATCGGTCTGCTTTCGAGCCTTCTGCTCCTTTACCGAGCCTCTTCTGAAAAAACTTTCTTGGGACAAACTTCGCAAAAAAACTGCACCGCCCCAGTATTTAGGACGAAATATTCATGATGCAGTACTTAGTCCTTAATCCTAATGCTCTTCGGCTCTTGACTATCGGCCCCTACCTTCCGAGAATGTCGATTTATTTGATTGGCTAAATTAGCTGGAAATGAAAAACACGATAGATCTTGAAAGCATTCGTCAGGAGCTTCAACAGTACGAATCTCGTTTGATCTCCTTCCGCAAAACCGTCCACGAAAATCCGGAAGTCGGTTTCAACACACAAGACACTCTTGCCCGCATCAAATCCACTCTTGAAGAGTTCGGCATTCCTGGTTTAGATACCGAAACTTCCCCGGGAAGCGGATTTCTCTTAATCGAGGGAAACAGACCCGGTGCAACCGTTGCGCTGAGAGCCGATATCGACGCCCTACCGATTGAAGAAAAATCCGGGTGTGCTTGGGCTTCCCAAAACGGCAGCGCCCACTCTTGCGGGCACGATGGCCATCAAACTTGGCTGATTGCTGCAATCATCTATTTAGCCAAGCATCGTGACTTCCCCGGCCGCATTCTCTGCGTCTTCCAGGCCGACGAAGAAAATGTCGCCGGTGCACAAAGCGTCATCGACTCTGGTATCTTCCAAAAATACGACGTTAAAGAGATTTACGGCGCACACAACGAACCCTCCCTTGATGTAGGAACGATTGCTTTTAAAGCTGGTCCGACCATGGCGGCCTGCGATCTGTTTTCCATTCGCGTCGTCGGTGTAGGGACACACGGTGCACGTCCGAATTTCGGCAAAGACCCGCTGCCGGTTGCCACAGAAATTTATAACGCTCTGCAGAGCTTAGTTTCGCGCACATTGGATCCGCTTAAATCCGCTGTTGTTTCTGTTTGCAGTTTTAATACCGAAGGATCACGCGCTTACAACATCATTTCCGACTCTGTAAAAATGATCGGCACGGTTCGAACCTTTGACGAATCCATTCGAGACACAATTGAGGAAGAGCTGACACGGCGCTCTCAAGGCATCGCCGCGGCCTACGGCATCAAAGCAGAAACTGTCTATGAACGCCGCGTTTCTGCCGTCAATAATGATCCCGAACTCACAAAAGATGCAAAGGAAGCGGCAGATCGTTGTTTCGGAGCTCAAAACGTTATTGAACTTGCCGAGCCTTACATGATCAGTGAGGACTTCAGTTCTTACCAGAAAGTTCTGCCCGGCTGCTTCTTCTTTATCGGAGTAAAAGATAGGAAACATAAAGAAGCTCTGCACAGCCCGTATTTTGACTTCAATGACAAGGTGTTGATTCCGGCAGGAGCTTTCTTCAGTTACTTGGCGCTTGAGAGATTAACGACTCTGAGTTGTCAGCCGTAGTCTCTTAGCAGAAAAACTTAGAGTGAGGTTAGATAAATGTTCCTAGCCTCACTATTTTTCATTTATACGCCCCAAGAGCCTCCTTTTCTTCTCTGATCTTATCCAAAGTCTTACCGTTGTACGTCCAATATTTTGGCCCTTGCAGCGGGTGAGAAGTTCCAAGTAACTTCCTAGCAAGACCTGATAAAGAACCAATTTCACCTTGGCATTCAATTTGACGATCATCCTTTACGATTGCTATGACGTCTTCATGACCATCCAATACTATTTTTGAGCCTGCTTCGATTCCACACTTTTGAAAAGAGAAAGGCGTCCTCCGTTCTTCAACTTCGGCCCTAACCTCTGCGGCCACCTGTTCATCTGTAATTTCATGGCCTTCCGGAGTAAACCGCTTCAGTTTGTCTTTCGTACCGCTTATCGTGGCGATACTCTCTAATAGGGCGTAGGCATCCTCAGGAGCCATAGCGTAAAACTCTTTTGTTCTGGTTTTCCCATCAAAAGTTTCAATTGCCCTCAAGCCTGGATTTAACCGGTCTATTAAAGAATGCAGAACCTTGTCCCCTAAACGCACTGGGACTTCATAAGTAGCATAAACTCTAAAAGCAAAAGGAATACATTCACTTCGATTAAGGCTTCTTAATCGCTCCTGAACATTCGCGGTGTACCCAATTTTTACGTATTCCGGAAAAGATGGGTTCGTCAATATATAAACCACTCCGTCCTTTTCTTTTTTCATCATCGACTTTGTCCGCCCAATTTTCTCGGTTTTATCCAATCAAACTTGCAACAACTGCCTGAACTAAATCTGCCAGCTCAGAATTGTTGTAGAGGTGCAAGAGTGTTAACGAATAACTTTTTCGCAGCCTTGCGCAGATTATGCTTGTACCTCAGTTTCGACTCATCATGACGGCCCGAGTATTCATCGTAGTTACCATTGAGTTCCGGTACCTCACCGCCGTTCCAGCTATCCCTAACGGCGTTTAATTCCTCAATAGGAACAGCCCACTCTTCTGAAAACATCTGAAGTGCAACGTCTTGAATTTCTCGAACTCGGCTGTACATAATCACGAGGACATCTTTGCCGGCAAAATTATTTGGCTCTTGTTTTAAATCATCCCAAAAATTTTCTATGATCTCGCCAATCGCGGGATTGCTGCGCTTATACAATTCGATGAACTTCTTCACCCTGGCGTCAGCCTTAGGATCAATCTCTGTCTTCTCTGTTGATTTTTCGTTTGGCACAAACGTCTGGATGAGATTCATTAAGTAGTTATAGTTAACTTCGAACGACTTAACAGCCTCTAACTCGTAATCAAGATCCAACATGAGCGGATTGGGATCGTCTCCTCCTTCTTTCTTGATTTTCTCGCGGGCGTTTTGATAAAGCCCCGCCATCGACTGTAGCTTTTGAACCGTAATCCCCAAAGAATTACGTTCTTCTTCGTCCTCAAATTCGTCATAGACCTGAGCGCTGCTAAGTAGTCTGTCAACTTTCTGGAAGGCTCTGACGAAAAGTTTAATTTTTTCAAAACTCTCCGGAGATGCCTCATCAATGTCTTCACTGGATATTGTTAAGGCTTTAAGCTCTTGTGCCGCCTTCTTCAAGTCATGCTTAACGGTTTTCCACGCAGGGGCTGAAACTTCGGAAGCTCCTCCGTTAGAGTACAGCAACAAAGCCTCATCAATCTTCTTTGAGTATTCCAAAGGATATTGAAGCGTTACAACCTGACCGTATCTTTTCGTCGCATTGAAAATTCGATTTGTCCTCGAAAAAGCTTGAATAAGATGCTGAGGTTTCATGGGCGGCCGATCTAAAAAGATCGTCGAAAGACAGGGAGCATCGAAGCCTGTTAACAGCCGATCCACAACGATGACTAGATCCAGCTGTTCTTCCCTTCTTCTATATCTCGATTCTTTTCGAGCCAGCCTTTTATTTAGATCAGCGTTGTAAGCGTTCAACTCGGAAATATCTGCAGGAGCCTTAGGGAACATTTCCTTATAGTCTTTTAGGGCCTCCGCCATTTCCTTTTGATTTACCTGCGCCCCATCCTCATTTTCACCAACCGTATACGTGATTGCTACTTTAGGAAAATCCGGAAGTTTGGAAAGAATGACTTCCTTGATTTTTCCCCTGTTTTTAAATTCCTTAAAAAGTTTGTAATAGGCTTGTGCTTCTTTAATTGAACTGCAAGTAAGCATGGCTTCGAACGTATTACCTGCTCCTGCATTGATATTGAACTTTCCAGAGCTTCTGTTCAATATGTAATCGACGACCTTCTCACGATGAGTCGGATTGTTATAGAGATCCTGATTGCTAGCCTCGCAACGCCTGAGTACTAATTTTTCAAGGTCAGTCTCAGACATGTCTGCAAGTTTGTCCTGAGTCTCGAGGTTATTTTGGAGTGCTATTTCTTGAAGCGACTCCTTACCTTTACCCATCGATTGAATTTGAAAGCCTAAAACAGCGCCATCATGAATAGCTTCTTTAATCGTGTACTTATGAAGAACTGGACCATATAATTCTTCAGTTGTACGCGCAAGATTACCAAGAGCCTCCCTTTTATTCTCAGCGAAGATTGGAGTGCCTGTAAAACCAAACCATAGACTAGGTCGTCCCGGCTCGCCAAAAAAATCATCTAACTCTTTTTTTGTCTGCGGCGAAACTGTTCTATGACACTCATCAACTACAAAGGCTATTCTCTTATTCCTGAGGTTATTTTTCTTCTTCAGAGCTGATGCATCCAGGGAATCGATCGAATACTTTCGAATGATATTTTGTAATTTTTGAATCGTCGTAACGATAGCAACCCTGGTGTTGCTTAACAGTTTTCTTTCGAGATCTCTTGTGTTTTCCGTCTTGTCGATGTCTATATCGTCGTTATAAGCATAGGAGCGAAAATCATCGGAAGTCTGCTTGTCGAGGTCTTTTCTGTCGATTAAAAAGATCGTTTTATCAATTGACGGAATGTCGAGAAGATTCTTCGTTACCGTGTAAGAAGTCAGCGTCTTCCCCGAACCGGTCGTATGCCAAACGTGACCCGAATTATTTTTTCTCGAAGCTTCTCTCACTTTAGTGATGGCATGGATCTGATAAGGACGCAGTAAGATTTGCCGTCTGTTTGCCTCATCGATAACGGAATATTTACCGACCATTAGGTGCGCCATCGGAACATTGAGGGCTGCTTTGGCAAAATCCAAGTAGCCATTTACTCTTTTGTTTTCCTCATCGACCCAACTTGTCAGAAATTTCTCACCCATTTCTCCATTGATGTTAGAGGCGATATATTTAGTGTCCGTCCCATTTGAAACTACAAACATCTGTACGAAACTAAATAGCCCGCGAAACTGACCTTCCCGGCAATATTTTTGTATCTGTCTAAAGGCATCCATGTAGGGATGATCTTGATTCTTTAGCTCGATGTGGACAAGAGGGATGCCATTGACGAGTAGTGATACATCGAATCTTCTATCTCTGTCGGCGTCAGAAGGGGAAAATTGGTTGATTACTTCATAAGAAGAGTGTCCGCCTGCAACCTCTCGATTATTAAGCGCCATCAGCGAAACCGTACCCAGGGATGCATCTTCACGAACTAACGGAATTTGAGCTATTCCGTGTTCTCCTGCAAGCCACAGGGCGGCCTTGTATGTACTGGCACCTTGCTCAGCCATATAAGCCTTGATCTGCTCCATCTCAAGGTCAGTAATTTCCTGACCTTTCAAAACTCCTATGTTGTTTTGATTTAATTTGGTCCGAAAATTTGCCCATAGCTGTTCTGTATTTTTTATGTCAGGCCTGTATGTCCATTGAGATACCCCCAATGTAAGTTGATCTATTAAGCTTTTCTCAATGTTTGACTCAAGTTCGGACATTTTTCCCTCCTAAATAAACATTTTTTGGAGCAAACTTTTCTTTAATTTTTTGTAAGTTTCCAACTTACGTTGATGAAGAGTAATGGCAGTATCTAGCCGAGAGAAAAAACTCCCAATCCTTTCTCGTTCTTCGGAATTAGGTACTGCAATTTGATAACCAGAAAACTGCTGATCATTTATTCCAGGCTGTCCAGATCGCTGAGATGAAGTCTTTATAAAGTTCTGAAACTTAGCAGTTAGGGAATTTTGAAAAACGAATTCCGCTGCTTCTTTATCTTTAAATCGAAATCTGATAAGGAACCCGGCGAAGTAAACATCCCCGTCTGTTCTAACGTATCTGTAGGATTTTCCAACACTTGCTCCCGTCCTAGCAAACAGTACGTCCCCCTCTGCTAGTCTGTACGGAGCGGCCTCTTCAAAGTCAATATCTGGGGATGTTAGAGAGCTACACAAGAACCTTCTAGTGCTTTCGTCAATGTCCGTGATTCTTATGTATTTGTGTCTCCCATCAAAACTCTTGGCAGCTGCATTCAATCCATAACCAAAAGTGGCTGCTAACTCTCCCAACTTACGCTGTTCCCAATCATTCGTAAATCCAGGAAATCGGAGCTCCGGTTTTAACTGACCTTTTTTCGGAAACATTTTTTGAAGCAATGTTCTTTTTAATTTTTTTAGTGTCTCTAACTTACGCTGATGAAGAGTAATAATGCCGTCGAGTTGGTTAAAAAAATCGCCAATTTTCGTTTGCTCTAATTGACTCGGGACGGGGACAATTAAATTCTTAACAATTTCTCCGGACAGATTCCCCTGTCCTCCTTGGAGAAAGGTGGCCGTAATCCTATCTTTCTCTTTTCTTAACCAGAAAGATAAAAAAGCATTTGAGTAGCCCTCCTTCGTAGATATTGCCAGTATGGCTTGATTTATAGCGCCATCAATCTTAGAAAGGGATACTTCTCCACTTGTTGCCCCGTATAGAGCGTAAAGTATCTGCCCTTTGTGAACGCTTTTTGCTGAAGATTTGTTTAGCCCTTCTTCTGTTATGAAAAGTTCTGTTCTCTCTCCGCTGATCTCACCAGATCGTATAAAAGGGATGGTTCCATTGTAATAATTTTTATTTGAAACTGTTGGGGTCCCCCCTGAATACGATAAGGTGAAATCTTTTAACTTACGCTGTTCCCAAGCGGGATAGTCTTTTCCGTTCGTGTCTTTAAAACGAAGGCAGGGGGCTTTTTCTTTTTTTCCCATTTTTCACCTTTAAATTTCATAATTAAGCCCAAGTTGCTGGAAATATTCGTTAAGTTCTGACTTCAATTGCTTTTCTTCTGTTTCTAGGCTCAAAAGTTCTGTAAAAACGCCCTCCAAGTTGATTTCCTCTTCCTCTTCTGAGGTGTCAACATAGCGGGGAATATTTAAATTAAATCCCTGTGCTTGAATTTCTTCTAAGCTTGCAAGATAAGAGAATTTTTCTATTGATTTGCGTTCTTTGTAGGCATCAAAAATCTTATTCAAATGCTCATCAAGAAGAAAATTTCTTGGACCTTCTTTTTTAAATTCCTTAGAAGCATCTATGAAAAGAACATCTCGCGATGTGTGATTCTTTTTCAAGACCAAAATGCAGGTTGGGATTGGGGTTGAATAAAAAATACCAGCCGGAAGACCTATCACCGCGTAGATTTTCCCTTCCTCAAGTAGTTTTTTCCGAATCGCTTCTTCGGAGGAGCCTCGGAAAAGAACCCCATGAGGCAAAACAATTGCCATCGTTCCAGAGTCTTTTAAGTGATAGAAACCGTGAAGTAAGAAAGCATAATCGGCTTTACTTTTGGGAGGGAGCTTGCCAAATGATGCAAATCGAGGATCCATGAGAAGACCTTCGCTCGCATCATATTTTTGCGAGTAAGGCGGATTCATAACAACAGCATCAAAAGTAGTTGGCTCATCAGAAGGCCAATCCACACCCAACGTATCGCCGAATCGAAGGTGTTGTTGAGCTGATGAAACCCCATGAAGGATCATATTCATCCTTGCGAGGTTATAAGTTTGATTTTTTATTTCCTGTCCAAAATATTGGATCTTATTTGTTAGGTTAAGAGTCGGCGAGTCGACAATAAAATTTTTAACTTGTAACAATAAAGACCCTGAACCCATGGTTGGGTCATAGACCGAGAAAGCATTTTTATGTTCTTGGCCATCTGTGACGATTCTAGCCAACAAACGTGAAACCGCCCTAGGGGTGTAAAACTCTCC
>ERZ772889.1305-NODE-1305-length-22879-cov-17.231993_pt1 | contig 22879 bp, 15 predicted proteins | sample MGYA00512127_ERZ772889 | MGnify/ENA primary metagenome ERZ772889 (study PRJEB29015, sample SAMEA2737689) | human gut metagenome | biome: human gut; feature: human-associated habitat; material: faeces | place: China | collected 2012 ...
AAGACAGCGGCCTCTCACGCCGTTAACGTGGGTTCGATTCCCGCACGGGTCACCAGGAAGAGCACTTTAGCGTAAGCTAAGGTGCTTTTTTATATATCTAAAACCACTCGCTAGGCGAGTGGTTCGATAAAGATTATATCGATGAGTAATGAAACTCAAACGAAGAATTTTGGAATAGTACCAGTGGGGCAATTCCAGACTGGGTTATTGGCGTATCGCCGGTAGTCCTGTATTAAAAGGTTCCATTGCAAACGAAAGACTCGCAGAAGCAGGATATTTTAGTATCCTCAGGCGCTACTACGAGTCCTTGCACTTATGCGGTTGAACCGCCGTGTACCGGTCGGTACGCACGGTGGTGTGAGAGGTCGGCTCTTTAGTTAAGAGAGCCTCCTACGCGATTCTTTTAGGTAAAAAAGCAAACAAACAGAACACTTCATTCAAATGCATATAGCGGCTATTTATTTCATACAGAGACAAATAGCGGCACAGAACAGATATAATAAAAGAAGCTATAAAAAGCAGGTATTCACGTGGAGGACGATATCGTTTCTACATGAACACCTGCTTTTTTATTTATTTTTTACTGCTGGAATAAATAGTGGTAGCCAAGTATTCATCACTGACCCAACCATAAATCCCACTGTAATATACAACAACCCAGTCAGGCACATTGCTGCTATAGCCGCATTCCCATACGATGAGACCGTAGGGGATATTATCCATTTTTTCATAATTTGTACCGGGACCTTTACGCATAACCAGCCCATGATCAGCAGTGGTGTAGGTACAAAGGCTATCAATTCGACTAAGCGTTACATCTGGTGCAACGCATCCATCCGGCAGAATAATGTCGGCATTGTTTTCGGTATAATCCTGTACTTGCAGCAAGCCCCAAAGGCCATTCTGTTTTGCCCATACGCAGCCATCGCGCGCGGGGGCTAAATCTTCATATTGCCCAGCGGAAATTATCTCATTGCCGTAAACATCCAGAACTAGCTTTTGTCCGGATTGATTTTTCACAACTACCATGCCAGATAAGTCTGCGTAAGGATATTCAACCGTTCCGTTCATGATGGTATAGCTGTAGCAACAGCTTCACTGGTCGGGGAAAGAGCAGCGGAGGAAGCAGGTTTATTTTCTGGCGCTGCAGCACAAGCGGTAAGCATTATTGCGGTGATAACACTGGCGGAAAATGAGAATAACTTCCTTTTCATGGCTTTTCACTCCTTACGTAAATGATTCTTCGGTAAGATGAAGAAGTAATATAAGAAAGTGAATTCATAAACCCTATGAGATCTTATTTTATCAAAAATATCTGCTAATGGGAATAGCTAACAATTCTACATGGATAGATTTGGATAGTATGACAAAGATTGCAGAACTGGAGTTAAAGTCCGAATTATGGGATGAGTGATCTGCTATAATAGAGAAAAGCAAAACAGAAGGGAGTTTGATTATGCACCAGGAGAAAAAGATGCTGGCTCATATCAGTGAAGACGGAACCCGCGTCCAAACGGTAGCGGACCATTTGCAGGGAACGGCAGTCCTATGTGGGCAATTTGCAGCAGCCTTTGATGCCCAGCAACAGGGAACTTGGCTTGGATTACTGCATGATATTGGTAAATATAGTACAAAGTTTCAAAAGCGCCTGCAAGGTGGAGAGAAAGTGGATCACTCAACGGCTGGTGCACAGGTGGCTGCCCGATATGGTCAAATCCCACTGGCTTTTGCTATTGCGGGACACCATAGCGGCCTGCCGGATGGAGGAGGCCGAAGCGATACCGCGCAGGATGCGACAATGTTTGGACGATTGAAAAAGGGCGTTGAACCCTATACCCAATGGACGAATGAGATTAAACTGCCGTCCATACCGCCCCAGCCGGAAATGATGAAGGAAAATCGTTTTACACAGGCATTTTATACCCGGATGTTGTATTCCTGCCTGGTCGATGCGGACTATCTGGATACGGAAAACTTTATGAGCAGCCCTAAACCGCGCGGACAAGGCCAGACAATGGATGAACTGCTGAAAAGGTTGAACCAATATACCGCAAAATGGAGCCATCCCCAGGGAACCTTGAATCAGCGCCGCAGTTCAATTTTGAGTGCCTGTACAACGGCAGGGCAAACAGGGCGGCGCGGCCTTTATTCCCTGACCGTTCCTACAGGCGGGGGAAAAACGGTAGCGTCATTGGCATTTGCGCTTTCGCTAGCTGTAAAGAACCATATGGACCGGGTTATTTATGTGATCCCTTATACATCCATTATTGACCAGACCGCGGATGTGTTTTCGGAAATATTAGGAGCAGAAAATGTTTTGGAACACCATTCAGGGGTGGACTACTCTGCCAAGGAAGATGATGAGCCGGCAGCCTACCGCAAAGCATTGGCGGCGGAAAACTGGGATGCTCCGGTGGTGGTTACCACATCCGTGCAATTCTTTGAATCACTTTACGGCAACCATGCGTCACAATGCCGTAAATTACATAACATTGCAAATAGCGTGGTCATTTTTGACGAAGCACAAAACCTGCCGGTTCCTTATTTGCGCCCCTGCGTTGCGGCAATCGCGCAGCTGGTACAGCATTACCGCGCAGCAGCGGTGCTTTGCACGGCCACACAACCAGCTTTGCAGCCCTTGTTTGATGAACTGGCGCCTGGGCTGCAGATGACGGAACTTTGCCCACATCCCAAAGAGCAATATCAGGCATTCCGGCGTACAACGCTAAAAATGCGCGGAGAGTTGGAACAAAGCCAGCTTGGCGCAGAACTGGCAGCGCAGGAACAAGTGCTGTGTATTGTAAACCGGAGAAAAACAGCACAGGAATTATACAATAACCTGCCCAAAGAGGGCAGCTACTGCCTGACAACATTGCTATACCCAGCCCATCGCAAACAGTTATTGCAGGAAATCCGGGAACGCTTAAAAGATGGGCTGCCCTGCCGTGTGATATCAACTTCTTTGATCGAAGCGGGTGTTGATGTGGATTTCCCGGCTGTATACCGCGAGGAAGCAGGTTTGGATTCCATTTTGCAGGCGGCGGGGCGCTGCAATCGAGAGGGAAGACGCCCGGCGGAGCAGAGCTTGGTACAGATTTTCACATTGGAAGGGCAGCATGTACCGCGCATGCTGGAACAGAATGTATCCGCAACGCAAAGCGTCCTGAAAAAATATGCAGATCTGGCATCTCTGGAAGCAATCGAAACATACTTTCTGTTTTACCGTACCTTAAAAGGAGATAAAAGACTGGATGAACAGCAAATTCTGCAAGGGTTCGAGCAGGATATGGAAGGGCGCATTTTCCCCTTTGCAACAGCGGCAGAGAGGTTCCGCTTAATTGAAACACCTGCCGTGACCGTATACATTCCCCAAGGGAAAGGGGAACATTTGCTTGCACGATTGCGTGCAGGAGAGGTAAGCAAAACTTTGTTCCGTCAACTGGGGCAATATGGTGTTCCGGTTTACCCGGATCATCTGAAAACGCTGGAGAATGCCGGGGCGGTTTGCCAAATCAGTGAAGGCATATGGGAATTAACGGACGGAAGCTTTTACGATAACAACACGGGCCTTGCTATGGAAGCTGAAACGGGAGCAGCCTGGTTTGCATAAAGCAAAAACGGCAGGGAGCCTGCCCTGCCGTTCTTGTGCGCTAAAGTAAAATCAACTATTTCTATCCACGGCATAAGCTGCCGACGCAACTTATTATAAAAGAAAACCGGATGAAAAGCAAACAAAAAGTATACATGATAAAAGGATTGACATTTGGTGCCAAGTAGCGTATATTGAAACTATAGCAAAATATAAATTAAAAACAACTGAAAATAGAAATGCAAAGGAGTTGATGCAGATGATCCAGCTGGAAGTATGGGGGAATTATGCTTTGCTCTCGAGGCCTGAGCTAAAAGTCGAAAGGGTTTCATATGAAGTCCTCACCCCTTCCGCGGCACGCGGTATAGTGGAAGCAATCTATTACCACCCTGGCTTACGGTGGAAAATCCGGAAAATCTATGTTATGAACCCAATCCGCTTTACCAACATCCGTCGGAACGAAGTAAAAAGCAAAATTCTTTGTTCCGATGTACGCAGCGCGATGCAGGGAACAGGGAAAGAGCTTTACCTTGCCACGCCCCAGCAGATCGTTCAGCGTGCAGCCATGGTGTTGCAGGACGTTCATTATGTGATTGAGGCAGAATTTGAGATGACTGACCGTGCGGCACCGAGCGACAATCCGGGAAAGTTCCAGGATATTGTTACCCGGCGCATGTCCAGGGGCCAGTGTTTTCATACTCCTTATTTTGGGTGCCGTGAATTTCCTGCCGCATTCCGCGCATGGCCCGGCGGGCCAATCCCGACCATTGAGGAAACACGGGATTTGGGATTCATGCTATATGACTTTGACTACACTGACCCGCAGAACATAACCCCGATGTATTTCCATGCAAAATTGGAACATGGTGTGTTGAATGTGGCAGACTGCGAGGTGTACCGATGATTTTACAGGCTTTGGTACAATACTATGAAGATTTGCTGGCCAATGGCAAAATCACGCGCCCCGGTTGGACAAGCGCAAAAGTCAGTTGGGCTTTGGAACTGGATGAAAACGGCCAACTGATGGCATTGCACCCCTTGCAGCAAGAGGAAAAGCGCGGTAAAAAAACAGTGCTTGCTCCATGTCAGCTGCAAGTTCCGGAACAGGTTAAACGTTCTAGTGGTGTGGCAGCCAATTTTTTGTGTGATAACAGTGCTTACATGCTCGGCATTGACGGAAAAGGCAAACCGGAGCGTGCAATGCAGTGCTTTGCCGCTGCAAAGGAGCTGCATCTTGCCATTTTACAAAATGTTCCCGGTCAGGCGGCACAGGCAGTGCGGAACTTTTTTATAAACTGGGACCCCAAGGCGGCGGAGCAGAATCCAGCGCTGGAACAAAGTCTCAAGGAACTTTACAAGGGTGGCAATCTGGTATTTCTGATTCGGGAAAACTATGTTCAGGACGATCCGGAAATACAGGAAGCCTGGCAGCGGCAGTGTGATAAGAACACGGATGCACCGGAAATCCGATGCCTGGTTACAGGGCAAAAGGCACCGCTTGCCCGCCTGCACCCGGCGATTAAAGGCGTGACCGGGGCACAGTCTTCCGGCGCATCGATTGTTTCTTTTAATGCGGACGCTTTTTGCTCATACGGACATGAACAGGGGGGCAATGCGCCGGTTGGCAGTTATGCGGCCTTTGCCTATGCACAGGCATTAAACTATCTGCTGGCAGACAGGGAACATGTTCAGCGCGTGGGCGATACCACCATTGTCTGCTGGGCAGCAGGTGGTGAGACCGCCTACCAGCAGGTAGCAATGGATGCATTGTTTGCCATGGATGCGCCTGTCAGCGAAAGCGATGTGCGAAATGCAATGGACAAGCTGGTCCATGGACAGAGTGTAGAGTGGCAGAACGTGACACTTGACCCACAAAGGCACTTTTATGTGCTTGGCTTGGCCCCTAATGCGGCGCGCCTCTCGGTTCGCTTTTTCTGGCAGGATACATTTCAAACGCTGCTTGATAATGTGCAGAAGCATTATGACCGCTTAGAGATTGTGCGCCCCGCTTATGATAAATTCCCGCGGCTGGGGGTGTATTGGCTGCTGCAGGAAACCGTCAACACCAATTCCCGCAACCCATCGGCAGCACCGCAGCTGGCAGGCGATGTCTTGCGTGCAATCCTGAATAATACAAGGTACCCGGCAACCCTGCTGGATGGCGTTATGATGCGTATCCGCGCAGAGCAAAAAGTAACACGCGGCCGTGCCGCTATTATAAAAGCATACTACCTGCGTAATGAAGATCCCCGTTGCCCAAAGGAGGTATTAACTGTGGAAAATAACAAGGAAACAAATTATCAACCGTATGTTATGGGTCAGCTTTTTGCTGTGCTGGAAGCAATCCAGATGGCGGTAAACCCGGATATCAATACAACCATCAAGGACAGGTATTTTAATGCAGCGGCTTCCACGCCGGCCACTGTGTTCCCAACAATTCTGATGCTGGCGCAAAAGCATATGCAAAAAATGAGCAAGCCACAAAAGATTTATTACGATAAGCAGATCGCTGCGCTGGCGGGCGGAAAACTGGAAGGAAGCTTTCCCGCACGGCTGACCTTGCCGGAACAAGGCGCTTTTATCCTTGGCTATTACCATCAGACACAGGAACGCTATACAAAGAAAGTGGAGGAATAACAATGGCACAGGCAATCAAAAACCGGTATGATTTTGTAATTCTGTTTGACGTTGAAAATGGAAATCCGAACGGCGATCCGGATGCAGGCAACATGCCGCGCGTTGACCCGGAAACGGGATATGGCATTGTTACAGATGTCTGCTTGAAGCGTAAGATTCGCAACTATGTCGAAGTGGCCAAAGAAGATGAAGCAGGATACCAGATTTACATTAAAGATCAGGTTCCCCTGAACCGCAGCGACAAAAAAGCATTGGAATATCTGGGCGTTGAAGGAGATTCCAAGGAGGCACTGAAAGCTGCCAAGAAAGATGACCCGGAACTGGACCGCAAAATCCGGGATTTTATGTGCCAAAATTTCTATGATATCCGTACCTTTGGCGCTGTTATGACAACTTTCGTAAAAGGCGCACTGAATTGCGGGCAGGTACGCGGCCCTGTTCAGTTGAGCTTTGCACGCTCGGTAGACCCTGTTCTCCCGCAGGAAGTGACCATTACCCGTATTGCCATTACGACCGAAGCGGATGCAGAGCGAAAAGACACTGAGATGGGCCGCAAGTATGTGATACCGTATGGTTTGTACCGTGCAGAGGGTTACATTTCTGCCAACCTTGCCCGCAAAACTACAGGATTCTCAGAGGATGACCTGCAGCTGCTGTGGCAGGCAATCCTGAATATGTTTGAAAATGACCACAGTGCAGCCCGCGGCAAAATGGCAGTTCGGGAACTGATCGTGTTCAAGCATGATTCGGAGCTGGGCAATGCGCCGTCCTATAAACTGTTTGATGCAGTGCATGTCACGCGTGCCGAAGGGGTAGCCTTCCCGCGCAGTTACCATGACTATGTGGTAACGGTGGATGAAAATCTTCCCGCAGGGGTAACGTGCGAGAGGCTGTCGTAATGGCTTCCCCAGATGATTACCTGCTGATGTCCGGTATCCAGCATTTTAGCTTTTGCCGCCGTCAGTGGGCGCTCATACACCTGGAACAACAATGGTCCGAAAACCAACGCACCGCCGAAGGCCGCCTGCAGCATACCCGCTGCCATGATGTTACCCTGACGGAAAAACGCGGCGATTTGCTGATCGCCCGCGGTATGAGGGTCGTCAGCCACCGCTTAAAACTGACCGGCGACTGCGATGTGGTAGAGTTTCACAAGGATCCAAACGGCGTGTCATTGCAGGGCCGCCGCGGCCTGTGGCAGCCCATGCCCGTGGAATATAAGCATGGCCGCAGCAAGGTAAACGATGCCGACCGTTTGCAGCTCTGCGCACAGGCCATGGCGCTGGAAGAAATGCTGGTGTGCGAGGTGCCGGAAGGGGAAATCTTTTATGAAGAAACCCGGCAGCGGGAACATGTTTCCCTGACACCGGAACTGCGCAGCACCGCGCAGACCATGGCGGATGAGATGAACCGCCTGTTTGCGCGCGGCTATACCCCAAAAAGCAAACCCGGCAAGCATTGCAATGCCTGCTCACTGAAAGAGCTTTGCCTGCCGGCGCTGTATCAGCAGGCAGACCCGGCGGCGTATCTGCGGGAGCATATTGAGGAGGGCGCGCCATGAGAAAGCTGCTCAACACCCTGTTTGTCATCAATGAGGACGCTTACCTGACATTGGATGGCGAAAACCTTGTTGTTACCCGCAATAAGCAGGAAACCCACCGCTATGCCCTGCATACGCTGGAAGGCATCGTCTGCTTTACTTACGCGGGTGCCAGCCCCGCTTTGATGGGAGCTTGTGCCCGGCGGGACATTGACCTTTGCTTTTTTGACCCGTATGGCAGATTTCAGGCCCGCACCGTGGGGGAAGAACGCGGCAATGTGCTGCTGCGTCAGACGCAGTACCGCGTGTCGGATGACCCGGCCCAGAGCTGTCGCTATGCCCGGAGCTTTATCCTTGGTAAAGTGTATAACGCACGCTGGGTGCTGGAACGCGCAACCCGCGATCATCCCCAGCGTGTCCCGGTCGAAAAACTGAAACGCACCTCCACCCAGCTGGCCGCCGCGCTGCCGCTGATACAGACCAGCGATGATCCGGAACAGCTGCGCGGCCTGGAAGGCGAGGCAGCCCAGCGCTACTTTGACTGCCTGAATGACCTGATTCTGCAGCAAAAGCAGGATTTTGTGTTTGAGGGCCGCAGCCGCCGTCCACCGCTGGACAATGTGAATGCGCTGCTTTCGTTTGCCTACAGCATGCTGGCGCGGGAGTGCGCATCCGCCTTGACCGCTGTGGGCCTGGACCCTTATGTTGGCTTTATGCACCGCCCGCGCCCCGGCCGCAAAAGTCTGGCACTTGACCTGATGGAAGAACTGCGGGCGGTTTATGCAGACCGGCTGGTCATCAGCTGCATCAATCAAAAGATCATCACGGCAAAACACCTGCAAAAACAGGAAAATGGTGCCGTACTGCTGACGGATGATGGCCGTAAAGCTTTCCTGACCGCATGGCAGAACAAAAAGAAGGAAGAGATCACCCATCCGTTTTTGAAAGAAAAACTGCCTTGGGGGCTGGTGCCCTATGTTCAGGCGCTTTTGCTGGCCCGTGCTCTGCGCGGTGACCTGGAAGTGTACCCACCGTTTTTCTGGAAGTGAGGTGCCGTTATGTTGGTGCTTGTAACCTATGATGTCAACACCGAAACAGCCGCCGGTCGTCGCAGGCTGCGCAAAGTAGCAAAAGTCTGTGTAGACTACGGCCAGCGGGTGCAAAACTCCGTATTTGAGTGCCTGCTGGATGCCGCGCAATACACGATGTTCAAAGCAAAATTGACCGAACTGATCGATTCGGAATCGGACAGCCTGCGCTTTTATCAACTGGGAAACCATTACAAAAGCAAAGTCGAGCATGTGGGTCTGCACCCGGATTTTGATCAGGATGGAATCTTGTTTGCTTAGTGCGAGGGGAAGGCAATCATAAAATTCCCGGTTCCTTCGCACCAGAAAATATGGAAAAAACAGGGGCAGAAAGGGTAAAATACAGCCTTGCCTGTCAGCATGAAGATGCAATCCCCATAAAATTTGTTTCATATGCGCAAAAGTGCCCCACTGTTTTGTGCACTTTTGCTGTCGCTCTCCGCAAGGAGAGCGTGGATAGAAATTTACATACCAGCCTTGTTAAAAAGCTTGAAATTGTCGCTCTCCGCAAGGAGAGCGTGGATAGAAATATGAAATCGACGGCATCATCGAGTATGAAAAAGGTCGCTCTCCGCAAGGAGAGCGTGGATAGAAATAATGTGGCGGCGGGAGCATCACGAGAGGTGAGGAGTCGCTCTCCGCAAGGAGAGCGTGGATAGAAATCCCGCCAAGCGGAACCAGCTGCGCGGATACAAGGTCGCTCTCCGCAAGGAGAGCGTGGATAGAAATGGCTGCCAGCCCGTCATCCTGTGCAATATGCTGGTCGCTCTCCGCAAGGAGAGCGTGGATAGAAATCAGATCAGCGGCATGCAGGACAGCCAGCAGCTGCGGTCGCTCTCCGCAAGGAGAGCGTGGATAGAAATTGGAGTCCTTGACGTATGGGCGTTGCGTCTTGCGTGTCGCTCTCCGCAAGGAGAGCGTGGATAGAAATTACACGATCCGGATCACCCGCTGGTGACTATGATCGTCGCTCTCCGCAAGGAGAGCGTGGATAGAAATTTAAGGGATCGGCGCCATTGGCAGACGGGGCACAGGTCGCTCTCCGCAAGGAGAGCGTGGATAGAAATTCCTTAACTTGATACCTTAGTAACAACTCACGCCGAGTCGCTCTCCGCAAGGAGAGCGTGGATAGAAATCAAGACGGGTAAGCTGCACCGCATCTATCTCCCGTCGCTCTCCGCAAGGAGAGCGTGGATAGAAATGCGGCACCGACGCAGGAAGAAGCGGACCGGTACGTCGCTCTCCGCAAGGAGAGCGTGGATAGAAATGGAAGCCCCGCCGGGTTCGTATTTGGACACGTTAGGTCGCTCTCCGCAAGGAGAGCGTGGATAGAAATAGCACGGATAACACAACGCAATGCGGCACAGCTGTCGCTCTCCGCAAGGAGAGCGTGGATAGAAATCAGAGCCATTGCAATGCTTTCCGACAGGCTCTCGGTCGCTCTCCGCAAGGAGAGCGTGGATAGAAATCCTTGCCCGCTGGCCTGCGTGAAAAGGTGGCTAAAGTCGCTCTCCGCAAGGAGAGCGTGGATAGAAATATGCCCACGGTGTCGCCGCCGCCGGTCTTGTCAGGGTCGCTCTCCGCAAGGAGAGCGTGGATAGAAATCGTTTTCAGAGTGTCAGGCCCGCGCACCACCTCAAGTCGCTCTCCGCAAGGAGAGCGTGGATAGAAATACATGGTTGGCCGTCACGCTGCTGGCTTCTTTCTGTCGCTCTCCGCAAGGAGAGCGTGGATAGAAATCACCGAAAAAGGAGCACAACAGCATGAGCACTGAGTCGCTCTCCGCAAGGAGAGCGTGGATAGAAATGAAGACGACCCGATCCCCGAAAAGTGGGCAAGCGGTCGCTCTCCGCAAGGAGAGCGTGGATAGAAATGTGGTTTCCGTTATAATTCCCTGTGCAATGGCGGTCGCTCTCCGCAAGGAGAGCGTGGATAGAAATGTCGATAACCTGGACGGCGCGGCAGCTGGCGACAGTCGCTCTCCGCAAGGAGAGCGTGGATAGAAATGGGGAGCGTCCACCGTACCATAGCCACGGCTTCCAAGTCGCTCTCCGCAAGGAGAGCGTGGATAGAAATCCTATCACGTTGTGCGCGTGGACGAAGTGGAAGACGTCGCTCTCCGCAAGGAGAGCGTGGATAGAAATTGTCCACGATCATGAACGCCTACGGGCTGGAAGCGTCGCTCTCCGCAAGGAGAGCGTGGATAGAAATAATGGTTGGTTTGTCCATGATAAGCAGTTCATAGGGTTGTCGCTCTCCGCAAGGAGAGCGTGGATAGAAATGGGGGCATAAAAACCGGCGTGAGTTGTTACTAAGGTCGCTCTCCGCAAGGAGAGCGTGGATAGAAATCATTATCGCGCAGCCGGTGCCCTATCGCGGCCCGTCGCTCTCCGCAAGGAGAGCGTGGATAGAAATGTTACTAGGCTACACTCAATAGCCAGCCGATTGGCTGGCGTCGCTCTCCGCAAGGAGAGCGTGGATAGAAATATGGGCTTTGGCGGTCTGGGTGGAAGCATCCACAGACGTCGCTCTCCGCAAGGAGAGCGTGGATAGAAATATTCCTTCCCATTGAATTATCTCGCGAACGGGGGGTCGCTCTCCGCAAGGAGAGCGTGGATAGAAATAGCGCTGTGTTTGCCGTGGTTGCTGCCTCCTTGGGTCGCTCTCCGCAAGGAGAGCGTGGATAGAAATACTGATTTTCAACTTTGATCGCCTCCATTACAACGGTCGCTCTCCGCAAGGAGAGCGTGGATAGAAATATCCAAAATTATAATATCTGTGTTGGGGCTCGAAAGTCGCTCTCCGCAAGGAGAGCGTGGATAGAAATGCTGATGTGGTACCAGTGCAATACCGTGGTCAAGGTCGCTCTCCGCAAGGAGAGCGTGGATAGAAATACGCAATCTGTCAAGGGCTTTGGCAGCTTGCCAGTCGCTCTCCGCAAGGAGAGCGTGGATAGAAATGCTCCATAGGTTGTCGGGGTCATCCTCATCAAAAAGGTCGCTCTCCGCAAGGAGAGCGTGGATAGAAATCACAGTGTCTGTGATGTCCCATTGCATATAGTAGGGTCGCTCTCCGCAAGGAGAGCGTGGATAGAAATACGCTGCTGGGCACCCCCGACACCTGGACCGAACCGTCGCTCTCCGCAAGGAGAGCGTGGATAGAAATATTGCCGATACTCACATTATAAATGTAGTTATCGTCGCTCTCCGCAAGGAGAGCGTGGATAGAAATCCACGTTGGCAATAGGCGCTTGACCCGGTTAATGCCGTCGCTCTCCGCAAGGAGAGCGTGGATAGAAATACGGTACACACGGGGCATTGACTGCAATTCACCGGTCGCTCTCCGCAAGGAGAGCGTGGATAGAAATAAACACAGATGGGCGAGTTTCTGGATCAATGTAAGGTCGCTCTCCGCAAGGAGAGCGTGGATAGAAATACAGCGCCGTTAATAAATAACGTCCAGCCGCGAAGTCGCTCTCCGCAAGGAGAGCGTGGATAGAAATTGATACATCTAGTCTTATGAAATGTCAAGTCAAGTCGCTCTCCGCAAGGAGAGCGTGGATAGAAATATCAAAGCCGTTGTATCATATAACATAAAAGAGACGTCGCTCTCCGCAAGGAGAGCGTGGATAGAAATAAAATGCCGGTACCTGCCCGGATATAATCAAAAAGTCGCTCTCCGCAAGGAGAGCGTGGATAGAAATAAGCTATGATTGATGAAGAATTGATGTTGGAAGGTCGCTCTCCGCAAGGAGAGCGTGGATAGAAATCATTATCGTAAGCGATAATTTCATTTTGGGGTTCGGTCGCTCTCCGCAAGGAGAGCGTGGATAGAAATTCAGCTTGTGTTGTGGGTGCTTCGTAAGGTGCCATTGTCGCTCTCCGCAAGGAGAGCGTGGATAGAAATCAATATTGTTGCCCGTATCTATCCTCGTTGACACGCGTCGCTCTCCGCAAGGAGAGCGTGGATAGAAATTATATCGGCGCTGCGCACATAGTCGCTTATGTGCGTCGCTCTCCGCAAGGAGAGCGTGGATAGAAATCGGTATGCTGGACAACTGGAAGGACGCACAGAATGGTCGCTCTCCGCAAGGAGAGCGTGGATAGAAATAACCGGCTCTTTGCCCGGTGGACATTGGCCTTGAAGTCGCTCTCCGCAAGGAGAGCGTGGATAGAAATTACTGACAATAAGATCAGTGTAAAGGTGAAAGTGAGGTCGCTCTCCGCAAGGAGAGCGTGGATAGAAATCATACAACCGCAGCACGGGGGAGTATCACCCACAGTCGCTCTCCGCAAGGAGAGCGTGGATAGAAATTGCCGCGTGCGGCTCTGCCCCGTCTGCCAATGGCGTCGCTCTCCGCAAGGAGAGCGTGGATAGAAATACGTCAATATTTGCGGCTTAAAAATCGCAAAAAAAGTCGCTCTCCGCAAGGAGAGCGTGGATAGAAATGGCCTGCGCGCGGGGTTGCCGCTGGCACAGCCTGGTCGCTCTCCGCAAGGAGAGCGTGGATAGAAATGTGGCGCCGAAACCATAGCGTATCGGCACAATGCCGGTCGCTCTCCGCAAGGAGAGCGTGGATAGAAATCACGGTTGCCTGGCTTTTCAGCCTGTCCAGCGCTGTCGCTCTCCGCAAGGAGAGCGTGGATAGAAATCGGGAAGTTGTGGTGGATATCCAGTTCCGCGCCATGTCGCTCTCCGCAAGGAGAGCGTGGATAGAAATAGGTCATTGCCGCCTGCATCCAGGGTCGCATGGTTGTCGCTCTCCGCAAGGAGAGCGTGGATAGAAATACATGATCCCACACGTTTTTTACATTGGCAAAAAACGTCGCTCTCCGCAAGGAGAGCGTGGATAGAAATTCCGCTGACCAAATCCAAATAGAACGCATCACCTGTCGCTCTCCGCAAGGAGAGCGTGGATAGAAATATCCACTCAATGGTTTCCTCATATGTCATGGGTCGTCGCTCTCCGCAAGGAGAGCGTGGATAGAAATGTTGATCAGGTAGCTTTCCAGGGCATCCATGCTCAGTCGCTCTCCGCAAGGAGAGCGTGGATAGAAATCACGATCTGCGCAGCATAACTGCCAACGTTGGCAAGTCGCTCTCCGCAAGGAGAGCGTGGATAGAAATTCAACTATCTGTGAGGGAGTAACATGGAGATAAGCGTCGCTCTCCGCAAGGAGAGCGTGGATAGAAATGCTTGCATTGCTGGCCGCCGTGTCGGCCCCGGTCTGTCGCTCTCCGCAAGGAGAGCGTGGATAGAAATTCAGGGGGGGGATTGGGTTGCCGTCCGTGTCGAAGTCGCTCTCCGCAAGGAGAGCGTGGATAGAAATGGGCTAATCTGGCAGCGTCATGGGCGCTTCCAGCCGGTCGCTCTCCGCAAGGAGAGCGTGGATAGAAATGATCAGCAGATAACCCAGTTCCTCCAGGTTGTGGGTCGCTCTCCGCAAGGAGAGCGTGGATAGAAATTTGAGGCCCGGGCACCGGGCGCACAATGCATCGAGGTCGCTCTCCGCAAGGAGAGCGTGGATAGAAATATCCGTGGGTTGCTCTGTATAATCCTGGCTGAGGGTCGCTCTCCGCAAGGAGAGCGTGGATAGAAATCGGCCGTGCCGGTGGCGCGGCGGACATCGACCACCGTCGCTCTCCGCAAGGAGAGCGTGGATAGAAATAATCCTTAACGACATATTTGGAAACCTCCTCAATAGTCGCTCTCCGCAAGGAGAGCGTGGATAGAAATACCTGTGATTTCCCCGTGTTGTCACTGCCTTTCGGGGGTCGCTCTCCGCAAGGAGAGCGTGGATAGAAATCCGCCGTGCCAGTGGCGCGGCGGACATCGACAACCGGTCGCTCTCCGCAAGGAGAGCGTGGATAGAAATTCCAGCTGGGTCATATCATCATCACGGCCCAGGAGGTCGCTCTCCGCAAGGAGAGCGTGGATAGAAATGTCGCGTCCGGCTCTGTCCCGTCTGCCAATGGCGGGTCGCTCTCCGCAAGGAGAGCGTGGATAGAAATGTCGCGCGCGCCTGTGCCCCATCTGCCAATGGCGGTCGCTCTCCGCAAGGAGAGCGTGGATAGAAATTGACCAGCCTTAAAATCACCGTTAAAAGTGGTAGGTCGCTCTCCGCAAGGAGAGCGTGGATAGAAATGGCGCCATGAGGATGGCTCACTGCGATTAGATACCGTCGCTCTCCGCAAGGAGAGCGTGGATAGAAATAATTACCGCAATATTGCAGAGTATTACGCACATGCGTCGCTCTCCGCAAGGAGAGCGTGGATAGAAATAGTGCCACACCGCGGCGCACGCTCACTTCCTGGGGTCGCTCTCCGCAAGGAGAGCGTGGATAGAAATAGAGCAGCCGCACAGCATAACCAATGCGGTCAGCGTCGCTCTCCGCAAGGAGAGCGTGGATAGAAATCCCGGTGCAGCAGCCGGAGAATACCGCGGACGAACCGTCGCTCTCCGCAAGGAGGGCGTGGATAGAAATATAAATCAGGGCAAGGAGACCCGCGACTTTAGTCGTGTCGCTCTCCGCAAGGAGGGCGTGGATAGAAATTCTATGTATCATAACACAACCCCGGCCGATATGCAGTCGCTCTCCGCAAGGAGAGCGTGGATAGAAATCACTTTTGCGCCGGCGCGGTAAACTCAAAGTGTAGGGTCGCTCTCCGCAAGGAGAGCGTGGATAGAAATTGGCTATGGAATGTTTCTCTTTCTGACTGTTCAGGGTGGTTTTGTTCATGCGGATATCCGCTTTAATTTTAAAAATTGCTATAGTAAAAAACTCTCGCATAAAATAATATAAACATATTATATTATCTACTTGACAAGGTACCCCGGCGGGGTATATAGTGAATATACCCCGCCGGGGTACCTTGCATGTGATGGGAGGGTAACATAATGCAGGAAAACAAAAAGAAGGAACCGTGTTGCTGCTGTGCACACAAAACAAAGCATCGCAGTGAAGAAGAGTATAAAAGCCTGGTCCACAGACTGAACCGGATCGAAGGGCAGATTCGGGGCATCCGTGGGATGGTGGAAAACGAAGTGTATTGTCCGGATATTCTGGTGCAGTCGGCGGCGGTAACGGCGGCGATGAACGCGTTCAACCGTGAGCTGCTGGCAAACCATATCCGCACCTGTGTGGCGGATGATATCCGTGCCGGGAATGACGAAGTTGTGGATGAGCTGCTGAAAACGCTGCAGAAACTGATGAAATAAGCATCGCCTGCACAAAATAGCAGAAGCAGAACATGAAATAAATGCACGAGTGTTTGAGCCAGAAAAAATGCCATGCCAGTGCCCAGTACGATTGTTTTTCTGTTCACAAACATCGGTAAAAGTTTGTGTAACATTACCAGAGCCATGAATAAATGCCAGTCATTCCCTGTGAGAGGGTGTGGATAGAAATGCCGCATCGGCCTTGGTTGCCCCCAACGTATCGCTTTCCGCAAGGAGAGTGTGGATAGAAATGGTAACCTCAATAATACGTCGAATTGCAGGCTAGCCGCTTACCAAAAGGGGAGTGAGGATAGAAACAACTCAAACATCAACAACCCGTGTTCAAACACCAAAGCGAAACCACTCACCAATCATCACACAGGAATTATAGAATCACTACCGCAAAAGAGAGGAAACAGGAGGAAAGAAGTGGAACAATATAACGTAACCGGGATGAGCTGCGCCGCGTGCAGTGCCCGGGTGGAAAAAGCCGTCAGCAAAGTGCCGGGCGTAACATCCTGCTCGGTCAGCCTGCTGACCAACTCAATGGGTGTGGAGGGCTCCGCCGCTCCGGCAGATATTGTGGCCGCAGTGGAAGCCGCAGGCTATGGCGCAAGCCCTAAAAACGCTGCCGCCCAGTCCGCCGCGCCGTCAGCAGATGCCTTAAAAGATACCGAGACCCCGCGCCTCAAACGCCGCCTGATTGCCTCGCTGATCTTCTGGGTGGTGCTGATGTACTTCTCCATGGGGCACATGCTATGGAACTGGCCGCTGCCGGGCTTTATGCAGGGCAACCATGTGGCAATGGGTATTTTACAGATGCTGCTCACCATTATCATCATGGTCATCAACCAAAAGTTCTTTATCAGCGGCTTTAAGGCGCTGTGGAACCGTGCCCCCAATATGGATACCCTGGTATCCCTTGGCGCTGCCGCGGCCTTTGGCTACAGCACTTACGCTCTGTTTGCCATGACGGTGGCCCAGGTGCAGGGGGATGCCATGGCCGTGATGGGCTATATGGAGGAGTTTTATTTTGAATCCGCCGCAACCATCCTGACCCTGATCACGGTGGGCAAAACGTTGGAAGCCCGCTCCAAGGGCAAGACCACCGATGCCCTGAAAGGCCTGATGAACCTGGCCCCCAAAACCGCAACGCTGCTGCGCAATGGGGCGGAAGTTACCGTTCCCATCGAACAGGTGCAGCAGGGCGATGTGTTTGTGGTGCGTCCCGGCGAGAATATCCCCGTTGACGGCGTGGTGCTGGAAGGCAGCAGCGCGGTGAACGAATCGGCCCTGACCGGTGAGAGCATCCCGGTGGATAAGGCCGAAGGCGACAGCGTGAGCGCCGCAACCCTGAACCAATCCGGCTTTTTGCGCTGTCGTGCCACCCGCGTGGGTCAGGATACCACGCTGGCTCAGATCATCCAGATGGTCAGCGATGCCGCAGCCACCAAGGCACCCATTGCCAAAATTGCAGACCGCGTCTCCGGTGTGTTTGTGCCGACCGTCATCACCCTGGCGGTCATCACCACCATTGTCTGGCTGCTGGCAGGGCAGACCGTTGGCTATGCGCTGGCCCGCGGCATTTCGGTGCTGGTCATCAGCTGCCCCTGCGCGCTGGGCCTGGCAACGCCGGTTGCCATTATGGTTGGCAATGGCGTGGGCGCTAAAAACGGCATTCTCTTCAAAACCGCGGTTTCGCTGGAGCAGACCGGTAAAACCGAGATCGTTGCCCTGGATAAAACTGGCACCATCACCAGCGGCGAGCCGCGCGTGACGGATGTCCTGCCCGTAGACGGTGTGACGGAGCAGGTACTGATGAGCCTTGCCGCTGCCTTGGAGCAGAAGAGTGAACACCCGCTGGCCCGCGCTGTGCTGCAAAAAGCACAGGAGGATAACCTGCCCCCCGCCGAGGTGGCAGATTTCCAGGCTCTGCCCGGCAACGGCCTGACGGCTGTGCTGAACGGCAGTACCCTGTACGGCGGCAATGCCAAGCTGATGCAGACCCTTGGCGTGGCGGTGCCGCAAAAGATGGCATCCAGCGCCGAAGCACTGGCCGCCCAGGGCAAGACCCCGCTGTTCTTTGCCAAGGATGGCACCATGCAGGGCGTTATCGCGGTGGCGGACGTCATCAAGGAGGACAGCCCGCAGGCTGTGCGTGAACTGCAGGGCATGGGCATCCGTGTTGTGATGCTGACCGGCGATAACGAGCGCACCGCCAAAGCCATTGGTGCACAGGCCGGTGTGGACGAAGTGATTGCCGGTGTGCTGCCCGATGGCAAGGAAGCTGTGATCCGCAGCCTGAAAAACAAGGGCCGCGTGGCCATGGTGGGCGATGGCATCAACGATGCACCGGCCCTGACCCGCGCGGATGTCGGTATTGCCATTGGCGCCGGTACGGATGTTGCGATTGACGCCGCTGACGTTGTGCTGATGAAGAGCCGCCTGAGCGATGTGCCTGCCGCCATCCGCCTGAGCCGCGCTACTCTGCACAATATCCACGAAAACCTGTTCTGGGCCTTTGCCTACAATGTGTTGGGCATCCCCCTGGCGGCAGGTGTCTTTATCCCGCTGCTGCACTGGCAGATGAACCCGATGTACGGCGCTGCGGCCATGAGCCTGTCCAGCTTCTGCGTGGTTTCCAACGCGCTGCGGCTGAACCTGTTCGATATTCGCAGCACCAAACATGACCATAAACGCAAAACACACAAAACAAGCAAAAAGGAGAACACGACCATGAATAAGACCATTAAAATTGAAGGCATGATGTGCGGCCATTGCGAAGCAACCGTGAAAAAGGCACTGGAAGCGCTGGACGGTGTTTCCGCCGCCGAAGTAAGCCACACCGCCGGTACCGCTGTTGTAACGCTGGATAAGCCGGTGGATGACACTGTGCTGAAAAAAGCCGTTGAGGACAAAGATTATACCGTGACCGGCATTGAATAATCCCGGCTCAAAAGCAAAGGAATAAGCATGAAAGCGCCCGCACGCTGCCTTGCAGCAGGCGGGCACTTTTTTGTTGTGGCCCCGCGGTAAAGCAGAAAAGCTGAAAAAAACATTTTGATAAGCATTCTAACATTATTTGCAAAAATCATAACAGAAGTATAACAAGACAATATGATTTGACCAGTTGCACTTGCACTATAGTGGATAATATTATACAATCTACATAAAAGATGGGGGCGCCCGTCTTACCCAGCCAACACGAGGGGGCAACACAGATGTATATCAATTTTGGTTCCATCAACAGCCGCCAGGCTGCGGACGGCAGCTGTACTGCACCGCTTAGAGTGGATTCCTGCGGAACATGCCGATTGAAAAAGCACGCCAGCCTGCCAACTATTACGCGGTATGATGAAAATGCGTATCAGCTGTTTTATATCGCTGCGGGCAAGGCGCACTTCTGGTTTGATGATGCCGAGCATGTGGTAACAGCGGGTCATATGGTGCTGTACCGCCCGCAGGAAGAGCGCCGCTATATCTACTATCTTGAGGACCACCCGGAGGTGTTCTGGGTCTATTTTTCCGGCAGCGAGGCCGCTGCAGTGCTGCAGGCGCATGAGATTCCGCTGGATGGCCATGTGTTTTACAGCGGCATTATGCCGGAGTACAAAAATACTTTCCGCCGCATGATCCAGGAATTGCAGCTCTGCCAGTACGCCTATCGGGATTATACGGCCGGGCTGTTCCAGATGATGCTGGTGCTGGTCAGCCGCCAACGGCAGGAACGGCGGTCGATCAACGGCACCACGCGGGAGCAGATCGAAGCCGCAGCCGCCTATTTTAACGAGAATTATACTGCCCGCATCAATGTGGATGAATACGCCGAGTCCCTGCACATGAGCACAGCATGGTTCATCCGTAGCTTCAAACAGTATGTGGGCTTGTCGCCCGCACGGTATATCCAGTCGCTGCGTATCGTCAATGCGCAGCGCTTGCTGGAACGCACCAAATACAGCATCGGTGAAGTTTCCGAGATCGTCGGGTATGATAACCCGCTGTATTTCAGCCGTGTGTTCAAAAAGGAAACCGGGCTTTCCCCCGCGCAGTACCGCAAAGCGGAGCGGGCAGGCGAACAGCCGTCCGACCCGCAGGAAGAGGACGCCTGCACCCCCAATATCGACAAAAACCGCAATTCATAGTATAATACCCCCATACACTTTGGTATGGGGGCTTTTTATGTTTGCAGCAGCAATTTGTGTCAGCATCCTGTTGGGGGTGCTGGTTTGGGCACTGCCGGGGCGGCTGTGCGACCGCAGGGCAACCCATGCGGATGTACTGGCCGGGCCGGGCATTGTGCTGGCAGTGTGGATCATCGCAGCATGTGTGTTTGCCCAGCCGGGGCTGGCGCAGGGGGTTGATCTGTTCCGCCTGCTGACCATCAATGGGGCGGCACTGTGGGCCTGCGGCACTGTGTTGTTACTCCGCCTGCGCAGCGGGCGGCGGTACCGCACACTTTGGACGGTTGCTGCGCTGCTGATTGCCGCCATCGGCCTGGAAGTATTCGTGGGCAACGCACCCTATTTTGCAACCCACGGCTACCAGCCCGTTGACCTGCGCGCCTATTTGCAGGATGCCCCGGCGGATGGGGAGCCGATTGCTTTGAACGATGAGCACAGTACCCTTACCTTTACCGGCATCCATCAGCCGCTGTATAACGTTGCGCTGGATGGCGTTGTCTACCAGTATGACGGCAACTATCCGCAGGATCAGAACCCGCTGTTTATCCTGTGGGTGTCCGGTACCGACGAAGCCAGCACCGCCCCGCGCCAGAGCTGGCAGTGGCAGGCGGCCCCGCGAGCGGCACGCAGCCTGGTGCGCACGCTGGATTTTTCCGGCGCGGTGGATACCCTGACCCTGCAAGCGGAGGGCTATAGCGGAGAGTACCGCAGTTATGACCTGAACTATACCGTGCAGGCGGTTCTGGCCAATGTACCCCGCCCGATGGATTTCTCGCTGCTGCGGCTGGCAGTGGTGTATCTGGCACTGCTGGCCTTGTGGGGGCTGCGCCCCGGCGCTGCCGCGTGGCACGAAGCCTACCTGACCCACCGCGCCAAATACCGCCCGGCAGTGCTGGTGCTGGGCTGCATGCTCTGCCTGCTGGCCGCAGCGGCCCCCTTTGCCGATGCCCGCAACTCCGGCGTGGCGACCTCGTTTTATAATGTCGAAAACTGGGACGGCGAAAGCCGCATCACCTTCACCCAGCATATCAGCGATTGGCAGAATGATTCCGCTGCGCAGTACGGCGCTCTGGCCCACAGCCTGCTGAATGGCCGCCTGGATCTGCAGCGCGACCCGCCCGCCGCCATGGCGGAGATGCAGAACCCTTACGATACCGCCGCCCGTCAGAGCGCGGCCCCGGATGCTTTGTGGGATGTTGCTTATTATCAGGGGCGGTACTATGTTTACTTTGGCATTGTGCCGTGCCTGCTGTTCCAGCTGCCGTTTGAGCTGCTGACCGGCGTACCGGACCTGCCGCCCAGCTTGGCCATGATCGTGATGGCCTGGCTGCTGATTTTGGCAGTGTTTGGTTTGGTGCGGCAGGCTGCGCAGCGCTGGTTCCCGTCCGCCTCAGCGGCGGCCTGCCTGCTGGCTGCGGCGGGCATTGCGGGCGGTAGCCAGGTGTACTACCTGCTGCTGCGCCCCTCGGTGTATGAATACGCCATCCTGTGCGGCGCGGCATTTGTGCTGCTGGCCCTGTGGCAGTGGCTGTGCGCCGCCAACACCCCGGTGCAGCACCATGGCAAAATCATGCTGCACATGGCGCTTGGCAGCCTGTGCATGGCGCTGGTGGCGGGATGCCGCCCCCAGATGGAGCTGTTTGCCGTGCTCTGCCTGCCGATCTTCTGGCCGCAGTATATCCGGCAAAAACGCTTGCGCAGCAAGCAGGGAATAACCGAAGCCATCGCCTTTGTTCTGCCGGTTATTCTGGTAGCCCTGGGGCTGATGGCCTACAATGCCGCGCGGTTCGGCTCGCCGTTTGATTTTGGCGCCAATTACAACCTGACCAGCAACGATATGACCCACCGCGGCTTCCGCATTGGGCGGCTGGCCCCGGCGTTGTTCACCTATTTCCTGTCCCTGCCGGTGGTGCAGGCGGTGTTCCCCTACCTGGCGGGTACCAAAATGCAGACAAACTTTATGGGTATGACCATTACCGAAATATTTTACGGCGGTGCCCTGGTCAGCCTGCCGCTGCTGTGGGCCTTTGCGGCCCTGCCTTTGCTGCACCGCCGTATGGCAAGGCAGAAAGACCTGTGCGCCATGGTGCTGCTGCCCGTGCTGCTGGCTGTTATTCTGGCCGCGTTGGACTGCCAGATGGCCGGTGTGCTCTACCGCTATCTCAGCGACTATTTAACCCCGCTGCTGTTCGCCGCCGCATTGGTCTGGCTGTGGGCCGAAAGCGCCCTTGCCCCGCGTGTGCAGGCCGCCACATCGGGCAGCATCCTGCATACCGTGCAGCACATGCTGCAGGGGGCGATGCTGGCAGCTGTTGCCGTGGGAATCTGTTACAGCTTCTGTGTCTACTTTGCTGCGGAACCGGGCCTTCTGGGCCAGAATCCCGCGCTGTACCAGAATGTCAGCCGTCTGGTGCAGTTCTGGCTGTAAAATCAGGGCGAAAACAAAATTCAAATTAGATAAAATAAAAGCATATGCCCCATGTCAGCCGGGAAGATCCGGCCAGTCAGGAGAGCATGTGCTTTTTCTTTTTATATGGGCATTCTGTATGGATCGTTTTCGGATGGAATAAATATAAGGCAACACCGCACAATTCCCGCCTTGCGGCTTAAGCACCGCTCCGGCAG
>ERZ772889.1311-NODE-1311-length-22738-cov-6.937486_pt1 | contig 22738 bp, 18 predicted proteins | sample MGYA00512127_ERZ772889 | MGnify/ENA primary metagenome ERZ772889 (study PRJEB29015, sample SAMEA2737689) | human gut metagenome | biome: human gut; feature: human-associated habitat; material: faeces | place: China | collected 2012 ...
ATTGGAAAAGTAGACTGATAAAGAGGGTTCATATCTTTAACTAAGGGAAACTGGACCAGATCAGTCCGACATTGCTTTTTACCAGCGCACCTTTTCCGTCCCTTGAGAGGGTATCGGTAAAACTGCAGTTTTCTCTTTCAAATGTATATGGGGAAGCATTTTCATGATCCTGTTCCGTGCGGAATACGCGGATCACGGTTTTTGCGGCTTCTAACCATTCTCCGGTAAACTGGTCCGTACATCCTGTATTCTTCCAGAGCAGATAGGAAAGCTGTACCGGGTAGCATAAGGAATCGATCTCATATTTCCGCTCCCACAACTCCGGCTTCATATCTGTTTTGTCATGATCCCAGCACTGTCCGTCGCCATTTTCATTAAATGCATTGGCATATGGATCTAAAAGAATGCACTGCATCTGTTTTTTAATCAGCCCGCAGATCAGTTCCACAAGCTCCGGTTCTTCTTTTGCAAACAATAAGAACGGGCGGAGCTGGCATGCTGAATCACGCAGCCACATGGCAGGGATATCCCCCGTGATCACAAATACCGTGTCATCCTCTTTTACTTTAATGGTCGTCTGCAGCGTATTCGAAATACATTTTTCAAACATGACAGCAATCTTGCTGTCTGCACCAAATTTTTCTTTTACAAGAGCGACCGTACGCTCGATCGCTGCATAATTTTCTTTTACTTTCATCTTATCCTCCTGTTTTACACGATCTCTGATATCTGATAAGGAATCAGAATATCTTCGGTCTGTTTCTTTCCGGCTGTAATTTCCTCTAAAAGCGTGACTGCCTGCTGTCCCATCGCAAATTCATTCTGCCGCACATGGATAAAGTCATCCTGCTCATAGACCTCATCAATGCCGTCAAATACGGCAATCGTTTTTGAAATCCCACGCTGTTTTAAATATTTCGAAAGGAGTACCCCGATCCGGTATTCGGCGGCAATATATGCCGTACAGTCCCTGTTTTTTTCCAGGATCTCCGCAATCTGCGCATAGTCAAATTCCCGGTATTCTTTTTCGATGTCCTCTGGAATGTGGTTATATTTTTCCAGTTTTGCAAGTGCCCCGTTGGCATCCTCATATTTGAGCATACAGTGGACAAATCCTTCGTAGCGCTCATGGATCGTTGTCGTCGTGACGGATGCATGCGTCAGAAAACAGATTTTTTCATGTCCCATTGCGATCAGCTTTTTGGTGACTTCTTTCGCCGCTTCATAATTATCCGTTCTGACGCACGGGATCGAAATACCCTGCATCCGCCGGTCCACAAGCACCAGCGGATAACCAGCCAGCGCCAGCTCTAACACCTTACTGTTATAATTGTCCCCCTGTGCACAGAGAAGCAGAATCCCTTTTACTCCCGCACGGATCGCCGCGTCGATCGCCTGTTTTTCCTTTTCAATACTTCCATACGTACACTTAAACAAAAGGTCTAACTGTCTCCTGTCACATTCGCTCTCGATCCCCTGCAAAAGCCGTGTGCCAAAATCGCTCCCAAACCCGTCGAATATCACACCGATCCGCTGATTGGCTGCCTCCTGGCTTTCCTTTTTCATCTCCACAACAGCAGCGGGTCTGCACACAAACGAACCTCTTCCCGGCTCTCTGTTGATCTGATTTTCTTTTGCCAGCATATCCATCGCCTTTTTCGCCGTAATACGGCTTACACCATAAAATTCTGCCAACTCCTTCTCCGATGGCAGCCGGTCCCCCGGCTGGTAATCTCCACTCTGTATTTTTGCAAGCAGATCCCCATAGATCCGCTCATACATAATTGCTTTTCCCATTGCCGCCTCCGTTATGCTTTCTGTGACACCGTGCACCGCAATTTTACACTACCAGATTTGCTGCCCCGATGATCCCGGCATCATTTCCAAGTACAGAGGTCACGATGTCCGCAATATATCCATGGCTGCCACCGAAACACATATCTTTCACCAGACCCTTAAGCGGTGCAGTCAGATTTTCTCTCTGCGCAGCAACCCCTCCGCCAAGGATCACCTTTTCCGGCCGGAACGTATTGATCACATTTGCAATCCCGCATGCGAGGTAGCCCTCATATTCTTTTACAACTTCCATGCCAGCTTCATCCCCGGCTTTTGCGGCGTCAAACGGAATCTTACCATTCATCTGTTTCAGATCATTCCCACACATCTCATTCATGATAGACTCCGGATGCTCTGCTGCCTTTTCCCGTGCAATCCGAAGAAGTGCAGACGCAGAGGCATATGCTTCCAGGCAGCCTTTTCTTCCACAGGTACAGCGAACGCCATCATGGCGTATAGACAAATGTCCTAACTCACAGCCTCCCGGCATCCCACCGCGAAAAATCTTTTTATCCAGGATCACTCCACTGCCCACACCCGTTCCAAGTGTCAGAAGAACTGCATTTTCTGCACCTTCTGCCGCACCGGCATATACTTCTCCCAGTGCCGCAGCGTCCGCATCATTGGCAATTTCAATTCCCACATCCAGATGTTTTTTCAGTTCTTCTACGATTGGTACATTTTCCCAGCCAAAATTATTAGAATACAGGATTACGCCCCGCTTTGCGTCGATCGTTCCCGGACTTCCAATTCCGATCCCCTCACACTGCTCCAATGTCATGCCTGCATTTTCAAGCATCTGTTGTACGGCATCTGCCATGCGTTCCACCAGCATCTGATACGGCACCGTCAGATCGGTTGGAATTGTGATTCTCCCAATAATCTCATTTTCCTCATTTACCAACCCCATTTTGATGGACATACCGCCCATATCGATCCCCAGTTTCATTTTTTCCTCCTTTTTATATATCATTTACATGTTATTTATATTATTAATATATCATATCTAAATCGAATATATCATTTTGTTGTGTATTTGTAAAGACAAGACTTACACGCAACGGAAAATTACCGCTCACCATGTTCCCAACGCAAAAAAACATCTGCTTTCTCCGTTTTATTCGGAAAAAGCAGATGTTTTTCTACCAGAAGCAGTTACTATTTCCCTGCCTCTTCCAATATCTGTTTCTGTACTTTTTTGCTGAAACCGTGCAGTACGGTATCATACGCAAAATCTATCATATTATAAAGTTCCTTCTCCGGGAAATCATCCAGATAGATCGTATTCCAGTAAGGTTTCTGAACCTTCGAACAATGATATCCTTCCATGATCTTATCCGGGTAGACCATCCGGTAAAACTGTGCTGTATCCGCTGTACATTTCATTTGCTTATGATTCCTGCAGCAGCCAATCTCAAAGGCCGATCTCGTTACCTTAAAAACAATTAATAACGAGAGCGGCCGCATATTTTAGTGTATTTGTAAACCCTTTTATAAAAAAAATGATATGACTATATTTTACGTTTCTTGCACAGTTGTTTATTTTCGTACATATAAACATCCGCCTTATCCAATAACATCTGCATGGTATACGCACCATCTTCGTCCGGGAATGCCCAGCCGCATGCATAGTCGATCTGTATTTGATTTTCATTACTATTTAATCTGTCTTTCTCTCTGTATAAACTTTTTAACAGTTCCTCAACTTCTGTTTTGCTTGTGTGATAAATAACTGCCATAAACTCATCTCCGCCATATCTTCCAACAAAATTTTTTTCCGGTATCACACTGCGTAAAAGCTGGGCGAAATCCATGATCAAACGGTCTCCTGCCGAATGTCCCATTGTATCATTCACAATCTTCAGATTATTTAGATCAAACATCATGCAGGCTGTAGACTCTTTCACTTTCTCTGGGGTATTAAGAAGCAGCTCGCAGGCATCTTTATTAGGTAATCCAGTATGGGCATCCGTATATGCCTTCTGTTCTAACAGTTTATTATTCATTGCCATTTTCATTGCTGTCAGCGTCTGCATAATGATCAAAATCACCAGACAAAACATATCAAGTGCGGACAGAAACTCTATCGTGCGGATCTTTATAGCAATCTTTTCTGAATAATTTTCTGCAGCAAATACCGTTTCATCTGCCATCTCAAAATAGATTTCACTCATATTTACAATATCTGTATTTTGGTAGCCTTTACTTCTCACTTCCCCAATTTCTGTTTTTAATTTTTCCCAATATTCACTCTGAATCCGCAGCTTATCCTGATATTCTTTGTCATGGATCTTTACCAGATCATATTGTCCTTCCTGATATCTTAAGCCACTCAGAATATTATCCAGATATTTTATCAATTCATCCTTCTGGTTTCCTGTGATTTCTAATTTTACCTCACGCTGTGTCGCTCCACGTACCAGACCCGCATAATTTACTACACGTGCAGTCCCTTGTAACCTGTTAATCTGTATTATCATAAAAACAATGAGAAATATTAATATCAATATCAGACAGCTTTGTATGATGCCTATTATATTTTTTATTCTCTTATCCGACCGTATTTCTTTGTTCATCACCATCCCTCTCGTATTTACCCATAATAACATTTTTTCAAAAGAAAGTCTATCTGATATATTCCGAACTTCTGAATCATAAGTATTTACAATATTCCATACCCACTCTGATCCGTTTATCCTCTCCATCCGATCGTACGTATCTCATGTTTTCCTAACACGATTTCATTCTCTTCTTTCTGTAACCGGTCTTTTTCTAACAGATCATAGGTAAAAATCTCAGGCTGAGAGACAGTCACCGTCGTCTCTTCATCTGAAAGGTTGCAGAAACGTAGAATGACATCCCCCGTAAGCATACTGTGTTTCAGTGCGGTCGGAACTGTCAGAAGCAGTTACTATTTCCCTGCCTCTTCCAATATCTGTTTCTGTACTTTTTTGCTGAAACCGTGCAGTACGGTATCATACGCAAAATCTATCATATTATAAAGTTCCTTCTCCGGGAAATCATCCAGATAGATCGTATTCCAGTAAGGTTTCTGAACCTTCGAACAATGATATCCCTCCACGATTTTATCCGGGTAGACCATCCGGTAAAACTGTGCGGCATCCGCTGTGCATTTTAATGTAATTTTATAGTTTCCCTCATCCGGATATAACTGCGCAAATATTTTATCATTCAGTTTGTAGCAGACCGGCACTTTCCCAAACGGGTATGCTTCACATGCCTTATGCTTACTGAGACAATATGCTTTGATATCTTCTGCCGTCATGATTTTCGCCTCTTACTTCTGTTTTTCTCTTATCTTTCATTACTTGAGATATTCGATCAATTCCTCACAGCGTGTCATGGTAAGTTCTGCTGACTTATCATAATAAGCTGCTGTTCCAGCACTTCCATCCCCATACTCATCCGAAGCAGCCTTTGCTTTTGCTTCTTTATCTGCGATCCAGGTCCGCTGTTCTTCAAGTATTTTCTGATACGCGTTCTCATCCGTATCATTCTTTATGAGATTCCAGATATAATTCAGACACTCATCCATGACCTCATATCTTTTTTGGGAATCATCGTTTATCTCACTCTGTGACTCCGCTTTATCGATCTCATCCGTCCAGTATTCATAACTTGACTTATAACTCTCAAAAGTCGTCTGTGCATCCTCTAATGGGGACAGTTTCTTATAAGAATAGATTCCCTCTTCCTGTCCCTCATTTACAAGTGCCACCATCGTAAGCTCTGTATCACTTTTGTTTGCCATGGAAAGCCAGGAATATGCCTCTTCCGAAATTTCGCTGACCGGTGTTCCCTCCATATAGACCAGAAAAGTATCTGTACCAGTCAGTCCATATGCATCTGAATAAACATACTTTGTTCCATCTTTGATCTCTTCCCTGCCAAATTCATTTTCCTGATAGGAAATATCCGCAAGTGTCATCCGGTAACAATGGTCATTCACCGGTGTCAGATCTTTAAAATGTCCATCGAACACGCTTATATACACGGTTCCGTTTTCATAGCCGTCCCCGGTAACTCCCATATCGGAATCATGATATTCACCACTGAAATGACCGTCGGAATCAATGGTAAAATCCGTAGCCCATCCACCCGCGCCACTGCAAAACTCGAACTGATATTCTGCAAGATCCGCAAATGTAAGCCCCTCGGTGTTTTCTGTTCCTGTGCCGTTTTGGGCACTCTCCTCTGTGTCTGTATTACTGTCTGCATTATTCTCTGTGGATGCATCTTCCGTATCTGCATTTTCCTCTGTAGCTGATGTTTTCCGGGTACTGTTTTCCGCAGCGTCAGACTGCTGTAATGCACTGTTTTCATTCGATGCCGCTGCACCTGAACTGTTTATATTTCCATTTCCACATGCTGCCACACCGATCAGGAATGCTGCAGTTATAATAGATAATGCCGCTTTTCTCTTCAACTGAATTGCCCCTTTATCTACTTTTCTTTTCTAATTCCCATTGTAATTCCTGCTTACATATTCTTTAATTGGCTCGCTGTCCTCCGGCATTCTGCATCCAACGATGAATTCCCCCTCATTGTTGGAACTTCGGATCACGCAGCCGGTCAGCGGCTTATTTCCGATCACTGCAAAATCTTTCACATCCAGCTGGACATTTCTGCCTTTCTGGCTTGCAAAAACGTTGTCCCGCACAGAAAATGCAAAACCGTTTGCACTGATATTTACCATTTTTCCGGAATATGTTTTATCTGTTCCCTCTAAGCGGATGGTACATGCATTAGAGATCGGCATACGAGGATATTTTCTTCGGTTATATACCTTCGGATTGGATTCAATATGCAGTTTATACTGACCTTTTTCACCCTGTCTGACCGGATGGATCTCAATGTCATCCCAGTAATACAAGACATTGTCAACTACAATATGCAGTTTACATAACTCATGTTTATTCTTCTTGTCAACAAAGTCTTTCACTCCACTTTCTGCGGTTACAAAGAGATCTTTGCCACTGCAGTCCGCAACTTCGCCTGCATAATCTTTTTTACTGCTGTCATCATTTAATGCAATCGTGATCTTCATGCCAGGTTTTACATCCTGTACCCCCATGAATCCGCCGACGCCCAGCTCCTCCATAAGTTTGCCGACAACACTCTCAATATCCAGTGCACTCTTGGCACTTGCCTCGTATTTGCTCAGCATCGTCCTGGTTGTCAGTTCCGCACCATTGATGCTCTGTGTCATGACTTCCATGACTTCGCCGACCTGCTGCATATTGTCCGTCAGTGTCTGGTTGGATGTCTCCACTTCTTTGACTGCGCTGTCTACGACCTTGATGTTTTCGCCAAGGCTTGTCGCATCGTTTGTAATATTTGTCACACTCTGGTTGACATTCGATACTTTTTCAATATTGACCTGGATCAGTTCCACGGTCTCTGAGATGGACTTCATCATCTTCTCGGAAATTGCTTCGAGTCTTGACAATGCTTCCATAATACTGTTGGAGGAAGCCTGTGTTCCACTGCTCAGCTCGCGAATCTCATTGGCAACTACCGCAAATCCCTTGCCGGCTTCTCCGGCTCTCGCTGCCTCGATGGATGCATTTAAAGCAAGTAAATTTGTCTTTGAAGTGATACCTTCAATCGTACTGGTCTCTTCTTTTACATTCTTAAACTCAGCCTTAAAGTCCTCAAGCACCTGCTCTACTTCTTTGGAAAGTGTCGCCATCTTATTGGTGATCTCCACCACCTCAACCAGCTCTTCCGCGCTGATATTGGCATGATCCACCGATGCCCCGATGAGCTGTACCACCTGCTCCATGAGACCGGCAACATTTTTTACCTGCGTATCGATCACATTGGTCATCTCAACAGAGGAAAGTGTTTTATCATTGAGCACTCCATTGTTATCCGCAAGATTTTTCATATCATTCATGACATCATTAGCGCCGGTGCGGTTCTCATCTGCAAGTTCCCTCACAACCGTTACACCGTCCACGATCTCATTGCTCGCCTCTTTGACCTGCTCTACGGTCTTTACGACGCGCGCAAGATTAGATTTGATAGAAGCCGTCAGTGCACCATCCGATTGTACCAGATGGGCGATTGCCATATTGGTACAGGCATAACAGCAGATAACAATGGCAAACTGCAGGACACATTCCTCGCTTGCGACGAAATCCATCATTCCTTTTGCCAGACCTTTATACAGATTACTCGAAATCAGTACAAATAACGTGATACCCATCATTGTCCGGATAAACTTCGGATCTTTATAAAGGATCAGAATGCATACTAACGGTAAAATAAATACATAAGAAACTTCATCTAAAGATGTCCACGCAATTACCGCATAAAATATCAGGTAGCCAAGTCCTACCACCCATTTATACCGCAGACTGTCAGCATGCTTAAATCTCAGTAAGATCCTGCCGCCAAGATACGACAGCCAGCCTGCAACAAAAAAGCCTGCAAAATACGCTTCCTTTAACTGTCCCCTGCCGACTTTTATTCCGTAAAACACGGACGCTATCAGCAAAAGTACAAACCACGTGATACTCGCCCTCTTGTTTGCTTTCGCAATAAAAAAACTCTCATCATAATCCTGCATAGCTTTTTATCCTCTCTGTAAAAATTCACGATACACTCTTGTTCCAGTGTATCACAAATAAAGGGGAATAGCTAGAAATTATGCTAGAAATCTGTCCGGACCTGATTTTAACGTGTTACTGTTCACTCGTACCTCGTTCCAGTAACGGATTTTGCTGATGCTTCGCATTCCAAATCGGCAAAATCTGCTGCCACCACTGTATCATATTAAGCGCTCCTAAATAAAAAGCACGCCTGCCACAGAATATTCATCCTGAAACAAACATGCTTTTTATTCATAATCATCAGTCCGAAATCCTGTTCAGCGTGAAATCATCCACTGTTCCCCAGCTGCCCACGTTACACTGGAACCGTACCCCGATCTTAACCGTTCCATCCGTAACCTTAATCTCCTTAATCGTCGGATTCTGCCAGTCATTGTAGGTGGTCAGCATAAACGGAGCCGTCTGCCCGCCATCTGCTGTCACTGCATACAGTTCCATGGACGCATCCGATGACATATCACCGCCCTGTGAAAATACAGACAACTGATACGTCCCATTCTCCAGACCGGTCACTTCCTGCTCAATGGAAAATTCCATATCCGAATCCCCGGACCAGAAGTGAAATGCGGTCTCACCGGAATGTGCATCATCCGCTTTTACCTGATAATCAGTCGGATCGGCTTCCCCTTCATAAGAGACTTTCCACATTGAACGGTTTTTATCTTCAAAACTTGGATTGACCGCATAATTTACCATTTCCACTTCCACATGCGCGGTAACAGTGGTTCCATCTTCCAATGCCCCTTCGATCTCATAACTGCCGGCTTTCGTGGTATCGATTGCCTTCATCTGTGTCTCATTCCAGCTTACAGATTGTTTTTTATTCTGTGAACGGTCATTGTATACAACATCAATACTCTCCGGCAGAACCAGATCTTCGCCTACATTGCAGGAGACGTAAACATCCGGGATATAGTCAACTGCAAGTGGCGCTGTTGCGCCATATTTTAAATACTTAAATACATTCAAAGAAGCCAGTGGGTGTCCGGTAAAATCAAACATTGCCTGATTGTCCCAGGAACAGCCTCCATAGTATAACCCTGCATCATCCGGGTCATACTCAGCCGAATAACTGCTTGCCCAACCGCTTCCGTATTTCTCCCACAGAGCGGAATTATCCGCATCGGCTGATCCGACAGGAATCCATGTACCTTCCCAGTAAAAGACACCTTCCACTCCGGCCTCATTTGCGGCTGCACAGATATCACGGATCACTGTTGCCTGACTCTGTACCGTTGCACCGTAACCGTCTGTCAGGTCATCGGTTCCTTTCAGGCTGTTGCTAAAACCGTCTCCATCCTCAGATGTATAACAGTAAGAAGTCTCTGCAATATATACTTCTTTTCCGTACTTATCCTCGATCAGTTTTGCTACGTTCTGCATATTTTCATTGGTTCCGTCCCAGAACGGATAAAAGGAAAGACCAAACATATCATAGTCCACACCGGCATCTTTTAAATTTGCTGCCATCGTATCGATCTGGTCATTATCCTCAATGTTCGTATAATGTACGGCAACTTTAATGTCTTTTCCATAAGACTCTGCCACTTCTCTCACTGCCTTACTTCCGGAATTTAAAAGCTGCATCACGGCATCCACATCTGTTTCCCCGGACATACCGTTATTGATCTCATTTCCGATCTGCACCATCCCGACATCCACACCGGCATCTAACAGCTTTCCAAGGCTCTCTGTCGTATAATCATAGAGTGCATCACTCTTTTCATCGACTGTCATACTTTCCCATGCCTTCGGTGCATGCTGTCTTTTCGGATCTGCCCAGAAATCTGAATAGTGAAAATCAATGCAGACCTTCATTCCGTATCTGGCTGCACGCACGCCAAGTTTCATGGCAGTCGTCAGATCATTGTTTCCGCCGCCATAGCCATTACCGTTCTCGTCATACGGATCATTCCATACACGCAGGCGGATATAATTGACTCCGGACTGTGCAAGTGTCTCAAACACATCCTGCTCTTTTCCATCGTAGCCATAATACACAGCCCCGCTGTTTTCCACAGAAAGAACTGCGGATGCATCCATGCCTCGGATAAAGTCATCTGAAATATCCGCAACCGGTTGCACAAAAATATCAGACTCCTCCGGTCCGTCCGGCAGCGTGAATGTTGTAACTTCTCCCACCGGCTCAACCACATCTTCCGATGTATTGTTCTCCTGTACTTCTGTCTGTGTTTCTGATTCCTGCTGTGCCTCTGATACATCCGCTGTCCGGGCTTCAGTCTGTGCTTCTGTTGTTAAAAAAACGTCTTCTGTCTTTGTCCCTGTCGTTCCGGCAGAATCCCCACATCCTGCCAGAAGAACAGTTCCAAGACTTACGCTGACACATGCCGCCAGTAGTTTTCTGTAAACCTGTTTTTTCATAATGTTCACCTTTTCTGTGTGTGAAAAAATTTTTTCACACTCCCCTCCATAAATTTGCTCTTTTTTCCACGATTTCTCTATATTCTTAAGGTACCTGCGGCTGACTGCTTCAGCAACATTCTTCCTCTCCAATATAGCGCAATCGGTTGCGCTTTTTATTTTATAACTTTGCTGTCTTAACGTCAACCTGAGCATGCATTTTTGTGACATTTTTCCCATATTATGGTATAATTTTTGTTCGGCTAAATTACTTTTAATCTGATTACAGGGGAATGAAATTATGAATCTGCAACCAAAAATATTATCCAACGCTTTTTTGATCAACGGGTACACTCCCGCTGTAGATATGATTCTCGTGATCTTATGTATATTACTTTTACTGCTTCTCCGGGAGACATTTATCCGCCGCAGCAGACTTTTTCTGCTTTTTCGCACCTGCATCGCGCTTTTGCTGATTGCAGCCTTCAGCAATTCCTGCTTTTACTATACTGTACTGTATTTCGACAGTGATACCACTTTATGTATTCTGCGTGCAATATATCATTCAAGCCTGCTGCTCATTTTTTGTCTGTATGCGGCTTATTTAAAGATTTTGATTGGTATTCCGGGAAAAACAGGACATATCATGAATATTTTCCTATATTCCTTATATATCATTTTTGCCATTGTGGATGCACTGTCACCTGTATTGGGTTACAGTTTCTACCGCGACAGCTCAGGTGCATGGCATGATAACCTTTATTTAAAACCGTTTACGATTGCTTACGGGATTTATATGGCGTTTATTTTTTTCCTGTTACTTTACTATCATAAACGCATTCCAACAAGTTTATTCCATATGCTCGTGATCGTACAGTTCATCTGTGTTTTTCTCGTCTGTGCAGAAAACCATTTTGGCAGCAATACCTTCCTTGCCATTACCTTTCTCCTGCCGATCATGGTAATCCTTTATATGGTACATGGAAGTTCTTACAGTATCAAGACAGGGGCCCTGAATGCTGATTCCCTAAACGAATATTTAAACCAGCAGGCGTCAATTCAAATTTCTACTTATTATATGTGTCTCCGTTTCGACACTGATTCCGAATATGTGATGCCGGATGAGCTTGGCAAACTTTTTTTCAACTTCTGGAACGGCTACTTTAAAAACGGACTCCTCTTCCACCCATCTACAGATTTTTTTGTTCTTGCAATTGATGTCAGTGACATCCGGAATGCAGATAAAATCGCACAGGATATGATCCAGAATGACTTTAAACGCCATTTTGAAACTTATAAACTGCCTTATAAGATCGTTATGTTCAATCATCTGGATTTCTGTGAAAACTTAGAGCAGTTTTACGAACTTTTTAACTTCTTTGCAGAACCGATGGAACTAAATAATTTCCGCTCCTGCGACACCGCCGATTATAAAAGTTTTCATGATATGAAATATCTCTTGGCGCAGTTAAAAGATATTGCAGAAAACGGTTTCCTTGATGACAAAAGAGTTCTTGTATACTGCCAGCCGATCCGCAACGTAAATGCCGGCAATTATGACACCGCAGAAGCACTGATGCGTCTGAACCTGAAGGACACCGGCATGGTATATCCAAACCGGTTTATTCCGCTCGCTGAAAAGAATGGCTATATCCACAAATTAAGCATGATCATTTTAAATAAGACCTGCCGTGCGATCCGGGAATTTCAGGATGAAGGTTACCAGCTCTCCCGTGTTTCCGTAAATTTTTCCATTTCAGAGCTCTCCAACAAAAATTTTATGGAAGAGTTCCGGCAGATCGTAGAAAGAAACGGTGTTGATTTTCATACTATCGCAGTGGAACTGACCGAGAGCCGCAACGATACCGAATACGAACTCGTTCTTGACCGTGTAATGCAGTTTAAATCCCTCGGTGTATGTACTTACCTCGACGATTTTGGAACCGGATATTCTAATTTTGACCGGATTCTTAGCTTAAAACTGGATGTTGTAAAATTTGACCGCAGCCTTCTTCTGATGGCAAATAAGGATGAAAATTCCCAGTTTATCCTGAACTACTTTTCCACTGCTTTTGAAAAACTCGGGTACAAAGTACTCTATGAGGGTGTGGAAACCGATGAGCAGGAGACCATCTGTGTGAACAGTCATGCGGACTATCTGCAGGGATTCAAATTTTCAAAACCAATCCCGATTGAAGAACTGAAAAACTTTCTTTCTCCGATACAGGAATAACTTCATTTCTCCTGTATAGCATGGTTGTTACCGTATTTTTTTACAAACAAAAATGTTTTCTTTGCAAATCACTTGACACCATTATCTGATAAAAGTATAATCTTTTCTAAATCATATCAGAATAGTATGAATTAAGAAAACAAGATGGAGATTATGAAAAAAGGAAAGGGACAAGTTTTATGAAGAAAAAAGTGATTTCAATTTTACTGACAGCCGTTTTAGCAACAGGAATGGCAGCATGCGGTTCTAACAGCAATACAGCAGGTAATTCTGCAAATAATACAGCTGACAATGCACAGAACACAGCTGAAACTTCAACAGAATCCACAGGTTCTGCTGATTCTGCTGAAAAACCTGTATTAACTGTCGGCATGGAGGGAACTTATGCTCCATACACCTACCACGATGAAAATGGTACTTTAACCGGTTTTGAGGTTGATATGGCAAATGCAATCGGTGAAAAGATGGGCTATGATGTCCAGTTTGTTGAGACAGAGTGGGATTCCATCACTGCTGCACTTGATGCCGGCAACTTTGACGTTGTCATGAACCAGGTTACGATCACAGATGAGAGAAAAGAAAAATTCGATTTTTCCACCCCTTACATTTATTCCAAACCAGTGCTGATCGTAGCTGCTGACAATACTGATATCAATTCCTTCGAAGACATCAATGGTAAAAAAGCTGCAGAAGGTCTTACCTCAAACTTCAGCGATATTGCAAGAAGCTACGGCGCAGAGATCGTCGGACAGGATAAATTTGCACTTGCCATGGAATGTGTATTAAGTGGGGAAGCCGATTGTGCGATCAACGACGAATTAACTTACGCATACTGGAAACAGCAGAAAGGCGGCGAGGACTCCACCAAGATCGTTGCTGAATCTGATAATGTCAATTCCAGTGCCATTATGGTGAAAAAAGGCAATGACGAGCTGATTGAAAAACTCAATTCTGCCATTGATGAATTATTAGCGGACGGAACCGTCAAAGAAATTTCCGAAAAATATTTTGGCATGGACGTATCACAGCCATAATTTTGTTACAGGAGAAAAATCATGGGATCATATGCATACCTGACAGCGGGTATTATTACAGCAAGACAAGCGGAACTGATGAAAAATGCATTCTGGCCAATGCTAAGACAGGGCCTGCTTTACACGATTCCCCTGACGCTCGTATCCTTTGCGATCGGTGTCATCATTGCCGTGCTGTGTGCACTTTTTATTATCAACAAAATACCGGTATTAAAACAGATCGCCGGAATCTATATCTGGGTATTCCGCGGAACACCACTGCTTGTACAGTTATTTATCATGTACTGGGGTATCTGCAATCCACTCGGCATCAATAAGTGGATTGCCTGTATTTCAGCTCTCTCGTTAAACGTAGGTGCCTATTCCGCAGAGACGATCCGTGCAGCAATCCTTTCCATCAATAAAGGTCAGTGGGAGGCAGGCTATTCCCTCGGAATGAGTTATCAGCAGACATTCCGCCGTATCATCATTCCGCAGGCTGCTACTGTATCCATACCACCGCTTTTTAACACCTTTATCGGTCTTGTCAAGGATACTTCCCTTGCATCTACGATCATGATCGGTGAGATGTTCCGTAAAGCACAGGAAGCCGCAGCAAGCTCACTCGAATACCTTTGGATCTATATCGAAGTTGCACTCATTTACCTTCTTTTCTGTACGCTGTTGACCGGACTGCAGAAATGGATTGAGAAAAAACTGCGTGTCGGAAAGTAGAGGTATCATATGTATTCTTTAGATAACATTTATAAATCATTTGACAATAATCAGGTCTTAAAAGGTGTCTCCTTAGAGATTCCGAAAAATAAAACCACCGTCCTGATCGGGCCATCCGGTTCCGGTAAGACAACACTGTTACGCTGTATCAATCTGCTTGAAATCCCGGACAGCGGCACCGTGAATGTAAACGGTTCCTCTATGACCTTTCATGAAGGACAGAAAGTAAAATACAACAGTAACGAGATTCGAAATATCCGTATGAAAACCGGTATGGTATTTCAGAACTTTCAGCTTTTTCCTCACAAAACTGTGCTGGAAAATATTATGGAAGGTCCTATCACTGTCTTAAAGAAAGACCGAAGTGAATGCGAAAAAGAAGCGTTATCTCTTTTAGAGAAAGTCGGTTTATCCGATAAGCGCGACGCTTATCCGGGACAGCTCTCCGGCGGCCAGCAGCAGAGAATCGCCATCGCAAGGGCACTCGCCATGAAACCGGAACTACTTCTTTTTGATGAGCCTACCAGCGCCTTAGACCCGGAACTTGAAGTGGAAGTTTTAAATATCATCCGCAGACTGGTTGACGAGAAACAGACCATCGTGATCATTACACACAAGATGTCTTTCGCAAGAGAAGTGGCAGATAAAGTTGTTTTCTTCGATGAGGGAAAAATCTTAAAAGAGGGAACTTACACCGAACTTGAGCAGAGTAACATTCCAAGGATCACACAGTTCTTAAATATGTTGAACTAAACAATAGACCGCCTCACAGGAAACCTGTTGTCATGAATAAGTAAAAAATCCGTGCAGGATCAGTTTTGATCCGCACGGATTTTTTGCTGTCAGCCTTATCTACGCTCCAGATAATCATTATTATGATAAATCTTTTTATTTTCCACAGCGCACTGCATTTGAAGCAGTTCCTTTCACCGATGTTTTTCCGGCATTTTTTACGGCTCTTACTTTATAGTAATATGTTTTTCCTTTCTTCGCTTTACCGTCTGTGTAAGAAACAATAGTGCCCTTTTTCAGCGTCTTTATCTTTTGATATTTTCCTTTTTTGGATGTTGCACGGTAGATCTCGTATCCATCTGCACCTTTTACCTTCTTCCAGGTTAATTTTACCTTGGACTTCACACGTTTTGCCTTAACCGCAGTCACCTTCCGCGGGCTGGTCGCAGCCTTGATCACATTGGAGTACTTTCCGGTTACCGTCTTTTTACCGCTTTTCCTGTATGCACGCACTTTATACTGATAAACCGTTGCTGTTTTGAGCTTTTTATCCGTATAGGTATTAGTTTTTACCGTTGCAACCTTCTGATATTTTTTCGTTGATTTGTTATAACGGTATACCTGATAACCATCTGCTTTCTTTACTTTTTTCCATGTTAAGCGGATGGAAGTCTCCGTTGCCCTGGACTGTTTGAAGCCGGAAACCTTTGCAACTGTCGTTTTATCTGTATTACCCGGTTTCTCTGTATCTCCCGGTTTCTCTGTATCTCCCGGTTTCTCTGTATTTCCCGGTTTTTCTGTATCTCCCGGTTTCTCTGTATCTCCCGGTTTCTCTGTATCTCCCGGTTTCTCCGTATCTCCCGGTTTCTGTCCTCCGGACACGAGTGACTGATCTGTCAGTACATATCCACCTTCTGTCATATTTAACTTTGATTCATCCACATTTACAAAGCGGATATCATCAAAAACAATTTTCGACTGGATATCAACCCCATTTCCGTCTTCTGAAATGCTGTTACACCAGATTGCAAACTTCGTAACATTCTTTGGATCAAAAGTTCCATTCTGTTTACCCTTTAATTTGTTAAATGGGATCGTAACATATTTTGCCTCTGTCGTCTTTACAAAGTCAGTCAGAAATACTTCGAAATCCTCTCCGCCGGAAACAAGCTGAACTACCAGTTTCTGTCCTTTTCCATCCGGTTTTACCCACATGCTGACCGCATTGTATTCGCTGTAATCGTTTGTGCTTAAACCTTTCATACGTCCGGTCCATACTTCCGGTCCGCTCGTCTTAAGCTGATAAGTAAATGCACCTCCGTAAACACCTTCTGCTTTATGATCCTTATCTAATACAAAGGAAGAACTGCAGTTTGCTGCTGAATTTTCTGTAAAAGTTCCATTCAGGTAGTCATTGTCATCATAGTATAATTCAAAATTTTCAATGACATTCTTTGCAAGTGTTTCCTTTTCTTTTCCAAAACTGATATAGGAAACAGTCACAAGTGTTTTGCCATCTGCCACAAGGCTGATCTTACCGGTATCCGTTGTTCCAAGTGCACTCAGAATATCCGCAGACAGCACACCTTCGTAAGCACCGGATTCTTCCGTTTTCTCTGCCGTGATCGTTTTTTCTGTATTTGTATCCGGGTTTGTCAGCACAAAACTTACACTCTGTGCATTTCTCACATTTGCTTTTAAAGTAAATGCACTTGTGATTGCCATCTTAGAGAAAACATTGGCAAAATAACCTGCTGCATTTCCCTGATTTACATTTCTTACTTCTTTCTGGTCTGCATTTCCGTAAAAGTTTGTTCCATTCGCAAAAACAGAAGATTTTTCATTGTAGAATTCAATAAACTCGTTGATCAGTTCCTGTCCGTGGGTATCATCATATTTATATGGGACATAAAAGTTGGTGTCTCCAAAATTTGCCCACAGTAAGAAGTACGGCATTCCGGTGTCAACTGCCACCTGATTAACCTGTTTGTACCAGTTGTGTCCTGCGATCGGATTTCCTTTTACTAAAATTCCTTCATTATCCGATCCATCGGCCTTCATCACCCTTACACCGGTTTCGGAAATTGCAGCTACTTTTCCTTTTGCGTCTGCAATATTCTTTACCACCTGACAGGTTTTCTTTAAATTGTCCACAAACTCGCCGGAATATTCTGCCGGATAAGTATTGTAATCATCATAGTAATCAAATGCAACGATATCCACACAGTCATCGCCCGGATAGCGGTCCATATACTCTTCCTCTGAAGTTAACGGACCATTTGGGGAATATACATAAATAAAGTTGTGTACTCCCTTTGATGCCAGATAATCCTGTGTGTACTGGAACAGCGCACGGTATGTCTCTTTATCGGTTGTCGCAGCACCCCACCAGAACCATCCGCCTGTATTTTCATGGAATGGACGGAATAAAACAGGAATATCGCCAAGTCCGTTTGCGTAATCTGCAATGATATCAAGATAGGTTGTAAACTGCGCATTGTATTTTCCACCCGGAAGTACTTCTGCGGAGCAGTTATTGCTCAGGTCTTTTGCCTCCGAAAAATCACACTGTGAAAAATCATATTTTCTCGCCGCATCCGGTGTTGCAATGATTTTTTCATTGCTCATATTCGGCATATGGGTGGATAATGTAATGATTGCACCCTCTGCAGCTGCTGCCTTGCTGATCTCGATAGATTTCTGAACTGCATCATCTACGTTATCAATTCCAAGTTCCACGCCTGTCAGTGCCAGCGAATCGATTCCGACCAGACCACTAATACTTCCGGTCACGTCCTTTGTATCCGAATAGACACCGTCTCTGGTTGAAACATGCTTGCTTGTGTCATTCTGATGTCCGAATAATACCTGGTCGGCAGCATCCAGTCCTTTTAAATATGCATATAACGCTTTTGCTGAACCTGATGCATTCACATCCGAAAGTGTTACTTCTTCCGGCATACTGGACGTATCTGCAAGCACAGCCTCTCCTGCCGTCTCTGTGATCTCCGTATAATCGCCCGCTGCATTATACTGGGATAAAGTCAGGTTATCCAGATATACGCTTCCCAAAAAGGCAGTGCTCACACCAACTGTTCCAATCATCAGATCCGTGATCTTTGCAGTGTTTGGTGAGAATTTGACAGTGACCACTGCTTTCTTATATCCGTCACCGAGATCTGACGTTTCGATCTTTGCTTCTTTGTTGATGATCTCCACATCATCTGCTCCGTTTTTTGCAAAAATCTTTGCCTTAAAAGAACCGTCAAAAGCTTCCGGATAGATCATTTCATAGCTTAAAACATTATAAGCCGATACATCGAGTCCTTCTGCAAACGACTTTTTAATCTTTGCCTCACTCCATGTAAAACCTTCACAACCGGTATAATCGAGATCTGCCTTTAACATTTTGCTTCCCTGAAATTCAGCTACACTGATTCCTACCGCATTGTCGTACTGCCAGCCGCCTTCCTGCTCCCAGCCTGCACTGCTTCCTGTCTCTGCAGATTCAAAATCATCGATCACACTCGGATCTTTTGCAGGCAGTTCCGGCTGCGCTTCTGCCACACCGCTTAATGTAACATTGGAAAATGTACATGTTCCTGAAAAGCCCTGACCAATCAGTCGGAAATATACACCTTTTAAATCATCTGCATCCTTATCCTCAAACTTGATCGTAATCGTTGTTTTATGTGTATCTTCTGAAAAACTGCTCTGCTGTAAATACGGGATATCCTGACTGTCTGTCCATGTCCACTCACTTCCCAGCTTCACGATACCCTGAACCTTTAAGTAACTTTCCCCGGTACCCAATGATGCGTACGCCTCATCATCCAGTGTAATATCTGCCTTCATTGTGAAATCTTTCGTTGTCACACAATCTGCAATACTTTCATCATAAGTGATCATTGGCGGATTATCCCAATCCTCTGTTGCAAGATCCAGTTTGTCTTTTGTTACTGTGTTTGTCCCGGTATAAAACACACTCGCTTCTGCCGCATAGACATACTCGTATCCCCCTGCAAAATTGCCGCTTGAAAACGCAACTGCAGCCGCTAAAAGAGCGGCTGCAAGTCGTTTTCCCATAAAACGTTTTCTCATAAACTTACCTCCAATACATTTATTAGCTTTATGCACTTTGTCTTTTAATTATATGTTACTTTAAAAAACATTGTCAATTAAGCTTATATTAGTTTGTAAATTTTCAGAGTTTTTACTTAATTTTTGCTTTTTTAAGTTGTTTTATGAGAATAAAATTGTATACTTTTACTTTATAAATTCAGATAATAAATTTTACTCTAACTCAATCCAGTCCAACTTCAGTTCCGGTGTCACATACTCTGCTTTCAGTTCATAATACCCCGGCATAAATTTCACACGGCACATCCGCTGTGTCAGGAAACGCTCTCCGGTTCCACCTGTCTGGACGGTTGCCATCAGTTCTCCATTCAGATACAGATTGGCAGCTCCCTGTGCTAATCCTTCCACCGGGAAACAGAAATGTGCATTAACGTTTAAAATGCTTTCTTTTTCCACATAAAGGACTGTGTTTTCAAACTTTCCTGCCTCGATCCGGTTTCCGCTCTGCAGTGCACAGACCTGCTTTTCGTCTGTATTTACTGCTTCTTTTGCAGTAACTGTAAGCAGTGGATCAAAATCTTTTAACGGGCGTTTCATCACAGGTGTTCCAAGCAGGAAACGGCAGATGTTTTTCGCACAGCGCTGTAACTCTCCAACAGTGAGTTTTCCCGCCTCCAGCGCTTCTACGGTATCATCGCCCGCTGCGTTGATGGCAGCACCATTATTGTTGACTACCATGTATAAGTCATTCTGTGCGCGAACCATGAATGAGGTGTATCTGCGGTCTGCCTCCCCGCCGTTTACAACATCATTCATCTTCGCCCACCAGTCTGTCATAACAATTCCCTGATATCCCCACTCACCACGCAGGATCGTCGTATTTAAGTCATAATTGGATGCCGTCCAGTGTCCGTTGACCGGGTTGTAAGAGGTCATGATCGAATTTGCATTTCCCTCTTTCACGGCAATCTCAAAGCCTTTCAGATAGATTTCACGGAGTGCCCGCTCAGATACAACGGAGTTTACATTATGTCTTTCCGTCTCCTGATTATTCGCTGCAAAATGTTTCACGGTCGCAGAAGAACCGGCACTTCGGATTCCCCTTGTCATTGCCGCCGCAAACTGTCCTGTCACAAGCGGATCTTCACTGAAATACTCAAAGTTACGTCCATTTAATGGATAGCGGTGGATATTGATTCCCGGTCCAAGCAGGGTGTCGATCTCGTTTCCAACTAATTCCCTGCCTTCCATCTGATATAATTCTTCCATCATTGGAATATTAAAGGAACATGCAAGGAGTGTTCCGATCGGGAGCTGTGTTGCCTTTAATCCGCTCTCCATACGGATGCCGGACGGGCCATCGGATGCGCAGGCAATCGGGATGCCATAACCATGCAGGCTGTCGCTGACACCGCCAAATGCGGATGCTGTACCCGGTGTTACCTTCGGGCTGCTCATTCCCTCGCCGCGGACGATCACGGCTAACTCCTCGTTGGTAAACTGTGCTACAAATGCGTCCAATTCTTCTTCCACACTGCTGCCATTTTTGATATTCTCTGCAACCGCCTGTAAGGTAATTCCTTTATTTCCGGTCTGTGGCAGTTCTTTTGGCAGACGGCTTTTGATCCGCTCTGCCAGATCAACCATCTGCTGTGGTGCTTTTTCATATGCACGGGCAAACACCCCGTCCTCCTTTTGTCGGCCTGTCTTAAGACGCAAAAATTCTTTTGTCGGCGCAAGCGCCTCCTCCAACTCCTCTGTGACGATACAGGAAGAAACCTCATAACCGCCTTTTCCGTCCACATTGGCTTTTTCTGTGCATCTGACGCTGTTTCCAACATAGATCTTATACAGACCTTCCTCTAAGACATAGCAGGACTTATGACCAGTCACACCGCTGTCGTCATAGGAAGCAAACCGGCTTACCGGAATGGTAAGTTCAAGTACTTCCTCCTCGCCCGGAGCAAGCAGTTTTGTCTTTGCAAATCCGCACAATACCTTTGCCGGTTTTCCAAGCTGTCCCTGTGGGGCGGACACATAAACCTGTGCAGCCTCTTTTCCGGCTGCTGCCCCGGTATTTTTCACACGGATACTGAGTGCGATCTTTGCATCTTTTCCATTTCCTGTACTCTCCGCTTTTACCGTCTCCATGGAAAATTCCGTATAAGATAAACCGAAACCAAACTCATACATTACTTTTTCCGGTGCGAATGTCTCAAAATAACGGTAGCCGACATAGATATCTTCCGCATAAATATTTTCTGTCTTACTTCCAAAATGATCTGCTGCCGGGTAATCAGAAAGTTTCTCTGCGATCGTATCCGTCAGTTTTCCGGATGGTGTCACTCTGCCCGATAACAGATCTGCAACGGCGTTCGCGCCTTCCATACCACCCTGCCAGATGTAAAGAATCGCTTTGATGTGATCCTGATATGCTGCATCTTTCGTCCAGCTCATATCAATGATGTTAGACACATTTAAAAGCACTGCCACTTCGTTAAAATATTTTGTTACAACACGAAGATTTTCTTTCTCCCGTTTTGTCAGAAGATAACTGCCTTCCGTGTCCTCGTAATCTTTATCCTCACCGGCAGTTCTTCCGATCAGAAAAATAGCTTTTTCAGACTTTTCTGCTGCGCGGCGTGCGATCTCGTCGGTGATCTCCATCTCTTCCTGATGCCACGGCTCTGCCGCCCATCCACCGCCTCCATTGTCAAACGGATGCTCCTTTAACCATTCTTTATAGGTTTCTACCAGTTCCTCATTTACAGGGAACGCATTGTTTTCTTTGATTCCGTCTAAAATATTTTTGACATACGGCACATTGACCGCTCCACCTGAACCGGTTCCACTCCGGTAATACTCAATCTGGCTTCTCCCGAAAATAGAAACTGTCTCATCCTTTTTGACCGGAAGCATATGCCCCTCATTCTTTAAAAGCACGGCTCCCTCTGCTGCTGCCTCTCTACAGTATGCTGCCAGTTCCGGCAGCGGAACACCGATTCCACTGTTACCCATGATAATCCTCCATTTTAATCTCCATTCTTGCGCTGTCTTTCAATGAAAACAACGTTTTCATTTGCATCTCAAGTTTGTGCGTAAGCACAAAT